>JAEIGA010009653.1_pt1 | contig 14614 bp, 17 predicted proteins | sample 9270691 | NCBI WGS metagenome assembly JAEIGA01 (sample SAMN17057246, study PRJNA624740) | gut metagenome | biome: biome; isolation source: fecal sample | host: Bos grunniens | place: China: Xizang | collected 2019 | reverse complement strand
TGGCCTGCATTGCAATGGCTTTCTTCTTCGGCAAAGTCAATGACAACTACAGGACCGATATCCAGAGGCTGCAGACAGAGCACAAGGAAGAGGTTAAAGCAATGACCGATGCTCTCAATAACAACACCCTGGCATTGCAGCATCTGGCTGATAAGATGGGAGAATCAACATGATAGCAACTTTTTATGTAGGTTTTGAGAAGAGGATGAATTCAACGAAGCTTCCGAATGTGACCGGTGTTGAGCATGATGTGAAGCTGAAGGAAGACTGTTCAAAACATGATCCGGTGCTGCTTCTTGCTTCACAGCAGTATGATTATGAATACGCTAAGATCAAATGGGGTGCTTCAGGTCCTACTTGCTATTATTTTGTGACAGATGTTGTGAGTAAAGCAAATAACATTGTTGAATATCATCTGTCGGAGGATGTACTTGCAACCTATAAAGATGATATAGGAAGAACATCTGCACATATAACGTATTCTACGAGTGACTATAACAAGATGATAGTCGATCCGAGAATTCAGGTCTTTAACAAAAGAACCGTAACAGGATCTACAAGTTTATCACCGGTTGTTAATCCTAATTCTGAAGGGTATTTTCTTTTGACTGTGTTCAACAATAAGGAGCTGCTGGGAGATGACCAGGTCAATAATGTAGCGACCGGATTAGGAGTTACATATTATTTGACCGCATTGGCGATGAAAGATGTCAGAGCATGGTTCAGCAGTCAATCAATGGTACAGGCTCTCCAGGATTTCTTCGGAGGAGATCCGTTGGATGGAGTGTTGCACTGTAAATGGATACCTTATACTATACCTAATGCTCAACTGCTAAGGGCCAGTTATATTCATATAGGAAGTCAGCAGAGTCCTTCTATTGCATCCGGTTGTTATGTTGTTGACGGTTTCCAAAATGATCAGTTTCAATTAACTGTTGATGTCAATCTATTATACAGAGGCGGCACACCTGTACAATATGGAAATGATTTCAGAGCTGCCGAGCCATACACAACCGGAGATATATACCTTCCGGGTGTCGGTGTGGTTGATATATGTATGAAGGATTGGATCGGAGAAGCCAGGATCTATATAGATGTTGTTATAGAAATGCTGACCGGAAATGTGAAGTATTTTCTTAAAAATGCTTCCGGAAGGATCATGCAGACAGCTGAGTGTAATATAGCGTATGATGTACCGATTGGCCGTATGTCTTCCAGTGCATCAAATGTTGTTTCCGGTCTGCAAAAAGGAGCAGGCGGTATTGTCAATCTCATTGGAGGTATTCTATCAGAGAATCCTTTAATGGCAGCATCCGGAGGATCTGATGTCATTGCCGGAGCGAGCAGTGCCGTGTTATCAACTCTTCACACCAAGACTTCAATCATAGGCAACTATGGAGGCCGGACTATTCAATACGATCCGTATATACGACATACAGAATACAGTATTGATACACAAAATTTTGATATCCCTGCATATAAAGATCTGAGAGGCCTTCCCTGTGATGGCTGCCGGCAGATAAATACATTGTCCGGATATATTCAGTGTGAAGGAGGATCTGTAGTATCAGATGCTTCTTTGAGAGAGAAGCAGGAAATAAATCAATTCCTCAACTCCGGATTCTATTATGAATGATTGACAAATACTTTACATTTGTAGTATAATGCGACTGACAGGGGAGCATAAGGCCTCAGATCAACATCGTAGGATGGAGTGCCTGCCTGATCAGCAATCAAGCTCCCCTGATCATATTAAAAGGGGATATGAATATGAGACTTAGTGACCTTATGGCCTTTGTAAGAGCCGGATATAAGCCGGGTGAGATCAAGGAATTATTGGAACTGACAAAAGATGATAAGCCTGAAGGACCGGCAGAGATCCCTGCAAAAGAGCAGGAGCAACCTGAACCGGAGAAAGCTGAACCGTCATCCGGAGCCGGATCCGATGATCAAATACAGCAGATGCAGCAGAAGATCCAGGAACTGGAGACGAAGCTGACAGCTGCACAGAAGCAAAACACGCAGAAGGACATCTCCGGTGATGTACCGGATGATTCCAAAGAAATCGAGGATCTGGTGAGATCCTTTATGTAAAGAAAGGAAATAATAAATGGCAAGATCTTTGACACCAAGAGACTGCTATGCGCTCATAAACGCTATGACAGCGGAGATGACCGGTCAGCAGACAACGCTGCAGGCAGTCGACACATCAAGCTTCATAAGTGTCGGTGAATCGCTCCTGCAGTCAGGAGTAGAAAACACACTTAATGCACTCTCGATAGTGCTGGGCCGTACTTTTATGGCCGTCCGTCCGTACAATGCAAAGCTTCAGATCTTCAATGCTCTCAACAGCGGTCTGTACACAAACAGGATCCGGAAGATCTCCTACTACAGCAAGCCTGCTCAGGCATCCGGAGCTTTTAATACGGACCTTTATACAAATCATGCCCAGGGATTCGATAATGGAAGCAATCCTGAAGACGGTGTAGCTCGTTCTCTTCCCACCATGTGGGAACAGAATCAGCCGGTTCCGATGGAGTTCAACTTCGGTGGCCGTAATGTATGGGATGACAGCATCACCATATATGAAGACCAGCTGCAGGTCGCATTCCGGTCAGAGGAAAACTTCGCTGCATTCGTTGCAGGGATCATGACTCAGAAGGGCAACGATATCGAGCATCAGAAGGAAGCCTACAACAGAGCAATACTTCTGAACTACATTGCAGGTATCTATGATCTCAACGCAGTCAACGGTGCTGCAATCGACCTTGTAGCCGATTACAACACAGTGAACGGGACAAGCTACACAAGAGATCAGCTGCTCACAACATACTACAAGGAATTCCTTGCTCATGTAATCGCAAAGATCAAGAAACTCAGCAACCTCCTGACTTACGATACCGCAGCATTCCATTGGTCACCGACCAAAGTGGTAGACGGTGAGAACCTAGTTATTCTGAGACATACTCCGAAGGAAAAGCAGAGACTCATCATGTACCGTCCGTTCTGGATCGATGCTGAGGCGAAGGTCCTTCCTGAGATCTTCAATGATCAGTACCTGAAGCCGGGAGCATACGAAGGAGTCGATTTCTGGCAGAACTTCGCTGATCCTACATCGATCAATGTAACACCGGCGATCCCCAATGTTGCAAATCCTGCTTCACAGAAAGCCGGCAACGCAGTTCAGCTCGACTATGTACTCGGTGTACTCTATGACGAGGATGCGATCATGGTCGACTATCAGCTGGATGCTTCATACAGCACACCGGTTGAAGCCCGTAAACGCTACAGAAACATCTGGTGGCATTTTGCGAAAAACAGCATCAATGACTTTACTGAGATGGGCATTCTGCTTTATCTTGGCGAAGGCGGAGAATAAGACATAAGAGGGAGGCCTGATCAGCCAACTGCGAGTATGAACTGGTCAGGCCTCTTATTTAATATGGAGGGAAAAATGGCTAACAATTATCTGCCGTTGAACTATGAGTATGTCAATGTACGCAACGGCACATACTTCCCCTCCCAGGTCAAATCCTACAACAATCTGACATTCAAGTTATGGCAGAGAGCCTTGTTCCAAAGGGCCTGCAGCACTCTCATTATCAAAATGCCTGAGATCTGGAAGCCGAACAAGGATCTGCTGTACTTCTGCCTCTTTGCGTATGGATATGCCGGGTGCGGAGAATTGCCCGATCTTGGAAAGTGGTTCAATCCCGGAACCTTCAGAGGATATGATTTTTACTATAGGCCCAGGTATTTCATCCTGACTAATCCTTATTACAAAAACTCCGGTATATCGAAGGAGTTTGAGATCGGTAAAGACTGTGAGCTCATGAAGCTCACTCCGGATTATCTCGGCATATTCGATGTGATAACATACTATGCCGAAAAACTCGCCACACTGGATGTAGCCATCAACACAGCGATCATCAACAGCAAATTTGCGTATGTGGTAGGTGCAAAGAACAAGGCTGCAGCTGAGGTCCTTAAAACTCTGTTTGACCGGGTGAATAAAGGAGAGCCGGCAGTGTTCTTTGACAAGAAACTGGCCAATGACGGTGTTGACAAGGAGGAGCCCTGGCAGGCTCTCTTCAGAGACAATCTGAAGCAGTCATATATTGTTACAGATCTTCTCAAGGATTTCCAGACAGTTATAAATGACTTTGACACGGAAGTCGGAATACCTACTATCCCTTATGAGAAGAAAGAACGGATGGTCACGGATGAAGCCAGAAGCAAACAGATAGATGCGACATCAAGAAGCATCATCTGGTATGATACACTTAAAGATAGCTTTGAGCGATGCAACGATTTTCTCGGATTCACTGACGGTGACAAGCTTGAAGTGAAGCTCAGATATACTCCGGAGGAAGGAGGAGAGATCTATGGCGAAGATAACATTGATAGGGATGATGAACTTTCTCGAGCAGAGGAGTGATGATCTGTTCCTGCATCTGTCGCTCCCGGAGGGAATGAATAAGCAGACTCTGATCGACACCATCGTCATGCACGGTGCGGAGTTTGAGATGCTGTATGGAGATCCCTACTTCATCCAGAGACTCATCAAAACATGGTCAGAGAAGCATGAGCATACCTTTGAGAGATGGATCAAGGCTCTTAGTATTGATTATGAGCCTCTATGGAACTATGACCGGACAGAAGAATGGGCAGACACCGGAAACAGATCCGGATCTCACAATGAGCAAAAGACCGGCAGTGAGAACAGGATAGACAGCTCTGATCACACAGTCACAGACTCCGGAGCTCATACCGAGACTTTGACTCATGTTGAGACAGGCTCGGCATCTGAGGATCTGCAGAGATCGGAAGACAATTCTGTTGTCACGGCAGCCTCTGAGACTACCGCCAATGACAATAAGACCACAACAACATCTGCCGGATCCAAGAGTCATGATGAGACTGTCGAACAGACAATTTCGGCATTTGACTCTTCGACTTATCAGCCGGATACAAAGACCGTCACTGATTTCAATGATGCAGAGACTTCCAAGACAGATACCGGATCCTCCGGCACTTCAGCACTGGAAGGCAATTCCAGCTCAGCCTCAAAGCTCTCAGGAAATGACAAAAAGGAGACTTCTGATGAGAGATCATCGACAGACTCCCGGACGATAAATAACGATCAGCAGAGCTCCGACAGCTCAACCTCAGCCGGCAGCACGACAACAAGTGAGCAACTCTCAGGCAACTCCGAGGAAACTTCATCCAGCCTGAGACATGGAAGAGCATTTGGCAATATCGGAGTAATGTCAAGTCAAGAATTACTGGAAAGGGAATTTAATGTGGCCAAACTCAATATCTATGAAGAGGCTTCTGACCTTTTCCTTACAGAATTCTGCATATATGTATATTAGGAGGAAAAAATATGACCGGTATAGCATCAGGTCACAGACTGCTGAATGGTAAAACTCAGGTTATTATGGCCATTTTGCAGGATGTCACTGCAGCACAGACCATCGGAGGATTGATCAATCTATTCAATTACTTTGATGAAATAAAGCCTTCCGGTGTGGCTTCGACACCGTTTGAATATGACACAGAAGTCATAGTACCGTCTAACAAGACCGGCAATACATTAACTATGCCGGTAGATGTTTTCTTCTCGGTGACAGTCATTGACGAAGAACTGAAAATAGCACGGAATATGATGCTTCACGCAACTGCTGATTCCGGAGCAAGTAATCCGGATCAATCTCTTCCTTCCGGTGTATTTGTCGGAATGGATGATGCTTTCTTCAAGTCTCAGCTGAACTCTCTCGGATCAGCACGGAAACACCTGAACGATGCAACAGTATTCGTTGACTCAATTATAGTAAAGGATGGTAATTGAAATGATCAACAAATATCCATACACTGATTTTCATGAGCTGAACCTTGACTGGTTCCTGACTCAGTTCAAGACTCTCACAGACTCATGGCAGGAGCTCGCCTCCTCAAATGCGGCATTCAAGGCAGAGCTTGAGACAAGGATGGGGTCTCTTGAATCAACGGTGCAGGAGTTCACTGCCTTTGTCACAAACTATTTTGAAGATCTCGATGTGCAGCAGGAGATCAACAATAAGCTTGATCAGATGGTCGAGGACGGAACTCTTGCCGGTCTGCTGCAGCCTCTTTTTGATGAGTTTGCAGCATCGATCGACAACCGGATCGATGTGCTCGAAGAGAGGATGGATACCTTTGCATCTCTTCCTGACGGTTCAACAGCCGGTGATGCGGAGCTGCTTGACATAAGAGTCGGAGCTGACGGTGTGACCTATCCTTCAGCCGGTGATGCAGTCAGAGCTCAGTACACACTTAATAAGGAAAGGATCGATGATGCCGAAGACGATATAGACGATCTTGAGACAGCAGCTTCATCACTGGATACAAGGATGACTGCAGCTGAGGGAGAGCTGACTACTCAGGACGGCAGACTTGATTCTGCAGAAGCTGCCATCACACAACTTCAGACTGACACCACCAATCTTGGCTTCAGAGTCACAACAGCGGAGACTAAAGTCACAACCCTTCAGGGTCAGATGGCCACTGCCAACGGAAATATAACATCCCTGCAGGGAGATATAGGCCTGATAGAGTCAGATATATCAGGCATTCAGGGAGATATAACAGATCTCGATGCTGAAGTATCTTCCGTTTCCAGTCAGTACTCTTCCCTGAACTCAAGGACCGGAGCTCTGGAAACTGAGACCGGCAGGATCTCCGGAAGAGTTACTCTCGCTGAGGGTGATATAGCAGCTCTCGGAACAAGGATGACTGCAGCTGAATCTGACATAGGAGAGAATACAACTCAGATCTCCGGTCTGAAGACACGAATGAGCACAGCTGAAGCTTCGATCACTTCCCAGGGATCCTCCATCACAACGCTCACCGGTAAAGTCGATGAGCTGCAGTCCGATGTGACTTCCCTGGAAGGCAGGATGGATACTGCAGAGGGGAATATAACATCACTGGATGACAGACTGGATACAGCAGAGAATGAAATCGATACCAAAGCTGATAAAATCGGTGAAGCTCCGGATCTGATAGCCGGTGATGCTCTCAGTCTTTCCGGTACTCCGATAGAGCTTCAGACACCGTACTCCTCAAGGAAGACTGCCGGAGGATATGCGTATCAGGGCAACAAGCTTACCATGAAGCACCTTACTGGCGGTTCTTTGGTGTGGAATCAGCTTGCCGGGAGTGAACCGTCATATTACAATCCTTCATCAACTGTCAATTTAAGTAAAGTAGATGGCATGATACGAATCACATCAAATACCAACAGCAGCTCTACAAAATATGCACGGGTAATAACTGCACAGGCTGGCCATATATATTTCATCGGTGGGTATTTGAAACTTGGAGAAAATAGTACATCCTTAAGACTTGGATTATATCAGTCCAGCGGTATAGCAAGGGAATATATTGACGGTACTGAAGTGGGCAGAAAACAGTATAAAATAAGTATGGCACAAGACTCTACAGATTTTATCGCTATACGGTTAGCGAACGCAACACCTCAAAACGGATATTCAGATTTTACTGGTATACAATGTATTGACCTCACCACCACCTTCGGCACAACCTTTGCGAATGCCATCTACTCAATGAGTGACAATGGTTTACAGTGGTTATTTAACACTATACCGGAATTGAATGATTATATACCATATTCACTTCCTCACTTTGAGCATTCAAGGCCTTCAGGCCGTGTTGCAGCAAAGGCCGGAGAGGCAACGAAGACTTATCCGATGGGATCCGATGTGCTGAAAGGTATTGCTGTTGCAGACGATTGGAACGGAATAGGAACGTGGAGTGGTAAGTGGCACTGGGAAGGCGATACAAAGACACCTGATGCGGCGATAACAAATAAATATGATATAAGGGCATACCAGAGCGGAGATGAAAGCGATCCTGATGTATTGACAGATGGAACAAATACGCTTTATCCTCTCGCTACTCCCACCACCTCACAGGGTACTGCATACGAAGCTGAGCAGGCTGCATACCATGACGGGACTGAGACATTTACAGATTATGAATCAGGATCCAGAGACTTCTCATTCCCCCAGGGAAGTGTTGCCGACTACCAGAAGGATCTGAAGTATGTTATAAACGGAATTCCGGTTCCTCCGGAAGCAGATGGAAACTACATCCTCCAGCTGACAGTCGCATCCGGTGTGCCGACTTACTCATGGATCCCTTATACAGCTTCTGCAGGTCTGACTTCCATAAGACCGTCGCTCGATATAGACAGTCTTGAGAAGGAGGTTGTAGAAGAGCTGTCTGAAGATGAAGATACTCCGGATCCCCTGCCGGATATCGATAACGGCGCCTCCGTATAAAAATTACGGCAAAGGAAAAGGGCTCTCATCACTGAGAGTCCTTTTTCCTTGGCGAAACAAAGCGAGAAATATCAGATAAGAGCTTCCAGCTGCTGAGCAAGTCCGTCAAGCTCAGCCTGTGAGAACTCCTTATCAACATAAATGTATGACTGGAAGTCTCCGGTCTTTGTCTTGTACTGAGGGAACTGGATCCATGTTGACTTGTCGCTCTGGATCAGTTTACAGTTTTTGATAGTCAGGACTCCGTTGAGACAGAGTGAGAAAGGAGTGGTATCGACCTTTTCACCTTTTGTCTTCATATCCGGATAGATCCTTCCGGTGTACTTGAATTCACGGCCTGTGAATTCAAATTCTTTGTAGCTGGCCTCTTTCTTCTGAGTGCTGCCTGATCTTGCCATGTGTAGTACCTTCTCTTTCTTTAATATATTAGAATTCTAACGGCTGCCAGTTTCCTGAAAGCAGCTGATAGCGGTGGTTAGGATCTGCCGTCTTCATAAGATCCGCATAGAATGCGAATGCTTCGGCATGATCATGAGCGAGGATCATCTTGTACATCTTCCGTTTTGCGCCTTTTTTCTCCGGATCCGGAAGCTGCGCTACACGGTAAACCTTGAGATCCTCCTGATTCTCCCGGACAAACCTGAGAGCCTCATTATAGGGTATCGCTTTAGTGATAGGATTGCCTTCACCGAAGGGAAAGATGCTTATCACCATCCCCATTGTCGGTGATATCCTTTTTAACTGCAGTATGTTCATAATACACCTCTTGCCACTCTTGACAGAACACAGAGCGATCTGAGCATATCCATTGATATCTGTAATCCGAGATCATTTCCGTTTAGATAGCCGTGATCGATGAGCCACTGGATATCATCTTTTCCCCAGGAGGGAATATCGTCAATGGTATTGAAGCATGGAAGTGTGTGCTTCGTCAGGAGCATATCATGATCATCCAGTTCCTGCTCGATTTTGTTCAGTCTCTCCTCCATCTCATTCTCCTCCTTTTTATATAGTATGTAGTTTGCCATATCCTGAATAAGCGGAAGCTTTGAATACAGATAGTCTCCGGGGCAGGGAGTATTCTGATACCATCTGTGTGCATGGATATTACCGGACTCATTGCCGGTGAACCGCCACCAGATGCCGTAACGGTATCCAATATCCGCAAGGAGTTTGCACAAAGCATCGATGGTAGCTCCCGGAATGACCGGAGAATTGTCCTGCGTTGAGCATTCGATAGTGATCGCACGGTCATCTATGTCACGGTCATTGAGATTATAGCTTCCGGTAGTGAAGGCCCGGAACTCTTCTCCGATGACTGAAGTGATCCTGCCGTACAGATCGATGATGTAGTTTGCCGAAGTGTACTGATCGCTATGCTCCCAGTATCTCACAACCTCCGAGGCTTCCCGGACCGGTGTTGCGGTATAGTGTACCACAACGGCATTGATCCTCTGTCTCCTCGGCATATAATGCGACATGGACATAGGGATCTTTTGATAAGCTAATGATGAATACATTATTTTCACCTCTCATATAGTATATCACACTTGATCTCACAGGTCAAATATCTTTCTGTAATTGACGATGAGATCATACATTGTAAAATCTTCAAAAACAAATCTGTCTTCTATAGTCTCATCCCGGAGATCAGACACGAAGTCATACCAGAACTTCTTTTGTTCGTTTTCTCTGCTCAGGTTATACTGATACTTGACCTTTGCAGGAGATCTTGATGCATAATAGTATCCGTCTTTGCAGTAGATATATACAGTCTTCTGTTTGTATGTATAGGAACATAAAGGACTGTATCCCTTCATTCGCTGGTGCCGGACAGAGCTGAAGTCATCATAAGCGAAGTGGCCTCCGAAGGCCATCTCGGCCCACTCTGTGCCGGACATGGCAAGTTCTATGCCGGATCTCTCTGTCTCAACAGTGTATTTATCGGAAGGAAGATTGTGCATCAATATTCTCCGGTCCTGGATGAAGTTGTATTCCTCATTCCTCACATCCATGCTCACGGCCTGATCGACCACATCCAGTGTGATGAATACAGGATTGCTGACGGATGTTGCGTTAGCAAGACAGATAAGCTTCAGCTCAGATCTCCCCCGGAGCAGCCTGTCTCTCCGGATGGTCATGTAAATATCAAGCATCTGCTCTCCCTCGTTCCGGTTGAGTCTCTCATGCTTCTTAGGAATGAACTCATCAAAGATGAGGTAGTCAGCCTCTGACATATCGAAGCCTTTGATATCTTTGGCAGCTGAGAGTGCTGCACAATAGCCTAAAGGATCTCCGGCAGGCTTTCCTTCGTCATCGAACCTGTAGAAGCCTGCGATCCCTTTGAGGATGTGTACCGGATGGATGTTCCATCCAAAATCACGGTTGAGAGGTACAAAGGGAGAGATATCAAAATCTATTCCTTTTCTTGAGCCTGTGGCACACAACATCTTAATATCTTCGATGGTCCTCTTCAGAAACACAAACTTGCAGCCGTGTTCGACCATGTACCGGAGGGTGCTGTATGTTTTTCCCGGTCCTCTTTTTGACCATATCAGATAGCACCAGGCCTCCGGATATTCCTGCAGGTCATCTTTAATATCATAGTAGTTACTCATAATCCTTAAATCCTATATCTTCATAGAAGAGTGACTCCCAGTCAATCTCATGTACCGAATCAAGGAGATAGTCTCCGGGTGACAGATCAATGGAGTCTCCTCTTTCATTGCCATGTTCATCGATCCAGGTATCATCTTCAAAATAGTATGTATGCAGCTTTTTTCCGGTGGTCACTCCGTCAAAGATAAGGCCGGCGTGGAAATTGTGCAGATCATCCCGGAGACATTGGAATCCCTTTTTAGGCACACCGGCCACAGTGATCTTCACTGCTCCCTTCATATCCCGGACTGCATATCTCTTGGCACCTACGGAGATAAACTCCTGATAAGTTCCATCAAGCTCACAGATCCCCAGCCAATACTCTCTTCCGTTGTGCAGCACTGCGCCATAGCCTCTGTCCAGCAGTCGCTTCTTGCACTTCTCGTTATATTTTCTGAGGCCTTCTTCATCCCAGTCTGTGCCGTAGCATGAGTCCGTATCGGAGTATAGCCATGTTCCGGCAAAAGATCCGATGGTGAAGAGGTTGCGGAAGCTGATGGAAGTGACCCATACCCCCCACTGGTAGGGGAGAACCGAATTGATATTCTTGCAATACCGTTCATAAAGCTCTCTTTCATCCGTCTCCGTGTTGGTACTGTAATCGCCTGACTCATAGTTTTCTTCTATCATTTGCCGGATCGGCCTCTGCACACACATTCCATAGAGTGAATTGAGCTTGGCCTTTGCGATGGAGTAGCTGACCGGATCTCCTCCCTTCAGAAGAGTCTTCTCAACGAAGCATTCATATATGAAGTCGGTGAACCATCTGGGGAGATAGTCCTTGAAAGAGTATCTGACATCGATACACAGAGCAGAGTCATAATCGTATTGCTCCATAATGACTTCCAGATCGATCTCATTCAGATATATCTCCACCAGCTCAGCGCATAGGATCCTTCCGTTATCCTCGATACTGTTTATCGTCCGGACAGCCTTTGACTTCTGCAGAGCCGGCATTGCCGTATCATCCGTCTTCAGGTGAGGCTTGATCATGATGAGCTTGAATATATAGGCAAAGTCTTCAGCATTCTTCAGGATAAAATCCGGTTTACAGTTTTTATAGCTCCTGAATCGCTGCATCGGAAACTTATATCCCAGCATTGCATAGGGATAGGCTGAAGCCTCATCATAGGCTTCTATCTTTCCTTTGATGAGCCTCTCGGTATAGTGCCGGTTATTGTGTGTATAGCCACCATGAAATACCTGCTCAAGAATAAGCTGCGTGTTGTAGTCAGGAACGATCTTCTGGAAAAGCTCCCGGCCACCGTTTGCCTTTGCTCTGATCCTTACAAGTTCCCTGGGGATGCCTGTTGCGGTGTACGGCATGGAGTATATCCTTTTGTTCAGCTTCTTCATCGTTGCCTCCAGACACTCAACACCTGCGAGGGTATCATATTCAATATATGTTTTTTCCTCCGGAGAGAACCGGCAGTCCTGCTGCCTCACCGTGTCATAGTTCCAGTATCCGGATGCCTTCTTATGAGGTACATCAAGATCCTTTGCCCACTTCTCAAGACTTCGCTGAGCCAGTGCCAGGGAGTCCTTGAATATAATGCCATTGCCGAATTCTATGAATAAAGGATAGTGAGGCTTGGTGTTCAACTGATGCAGGGGAGTTCCCCATGCTGCCATAAAGTACTTCCGGACGAACACCCAGTCATAGGCAAAGTTATGGGCATATATGACAGTTTTGTCTCCGGGCATAGCCATGATCATCTGTTCCAATGTATAAACAAGTTCGGAAGGCCTTGTACCATATAATGTGATTATATTCTGGTGAAAAGCTCGGATGGAGATGGTCCATGCCACAAGGTAGTTTCTGCAGACGGTACCGGCAGTTTCCTTGCTCGTCTCCGTATCGAACATAATGATACAGTCGTTGTATGTCTCGGAGTTCTTTGCTCCTGCTCTCTTGATGGTCATGATCTTCGAGAGCAGCTGAAAGTTGAAGAACTTATAGTATCGGAAGCTGTATGATGAGTGCCTCCGGATCCAGTCAGATCTCCGATGATACATCTCGGTCCTGGAGTTCATTTGCCAAGCAGCTCCTTTACAACATCTTCACCATACTCCTGAAGGGTATCCTTCACAAGTTCACCGACCATATCATCACCTACATTGAGATCCCTTACATTGGCTTCTTTGACAGCCTCTATCACCTCTTTCTTATTCTTTTTTATCCGGGCGATCATCCTCATCTTTTCCGGAGATCCAATGTTCTTATCAAGCTGTTTGTTCAATGCCGAGTTAGCGAATCTTGCCCATTGCTTCCAGGAGAAATCTGTTCCGTATCTTTTGTTGATGGTATCAACTCGCCTCTTCTGGATGTTGGTGAGGCCGGTCTTCGTAGATGTTTCCGATTTCAGGAACTTCTTGATATCCTCGATCTTGGCCTCGATTCCTGCCTTTGTTGCCGGAGGCTTGACATCCCATGTAGTGCCTCCCTTGCCTGCAGACCATCTTGAGATATCATGGAGAGCTCTCCGGTAGGCAAACTCTTCTGCACCTTTGAAGTTCTCCTGCTCGGTGAGTTTCTCAAGCCTTCTCATCCTGGTATCAGCTGATTTGGCGAGAGTCTTATATACTCTCACCAGATCCTCATAATTGTCAGGCAGATCGAACTGAGGACTCAGGATCTCACTCTGTTTGTACTTAGCTTTTGCCATAGTGTTTTTCCTCCAGTGTTTTGATATAGTCGAGAAGCTTGGTGTATTTGATGTTTATCTGTTCATCCTTGCAAGTGTATTGGAAGTGTGTCGGAGCACATGATTCGATATATGCATGAAGCCTCTTTATTTCCTCCCTGTTTTCTTCCGGCTTATCAAATGCGTACTTTATTGCCTTTTTGCATATTGTGATATTTCTGTTAAAAAAGAAGCTCAGAGAAAGGATTATCTCCCATGTATCACCTGTAAATCGGAAAGTATAATCTGTTGTAATCGCCATCAGCAGCCTCCTTTAATATGAAGATTTTTGTTCAGGTATTCTGCCAGACAGCGAATGCAGTTTCCGTTCCGGCAGAAAAGAGCTCCTTTGCAACAGCTGTCGGTGAATGTTTCACTGATTATTCTCGCTGCTTCGATCATATCATGATCCCTGGCTGCACTCTGCAGCTCGCTGATGATGTAATCAATTCGCTTCATTTGATATCTCCTTCTCAACTTTTATTTCAGTTTTGATGATATCCGACACCTGTTTTAGAATTGAAAGGTAGACCGGCCCTCTTGCAATAGCGACATCATAATTGTCATAGTCGATCCTTGCCTGATATTCAGCATCGTTCTTAGTGATCTGTATGTTGACTATTCTCATGACGGATCCTCCTTTATTATATCACTGACCCGGACATTGAGAGCATTTGCGATGGCCAGCAGGATCAGATATTTACTGGCCAGGGCATCACCGGAGACATACCGGCTGATATTTGATTCAGGGATCCCGGTCATAGTGGCCAGGTCCTTCTGTGTCATGTTGCGCTCCTGAAGGAGCTGTTTAAGGTTATTTCTCATTATTTTCCTCCTCGATAACACCTCTGTAAAGATCAATAATCTCATGGCAATACTCGCCATAGTTTCCATTGTTGAACATTTTGGTCTTCATAAAATCTTCCT
>JAEIGA010009652.1_pt1 | contig 14615 bp, 27 predicted proteins | sample 9270691 | NCBI WGS metagenome assembly JAEIGA01 (sample SAMN17057246, study PRJNA624740) | gut metagenome | biome: biome; isolation source: fecal sample | host: Bos grunniens | place: China: Xizang | collected 2019 | reverse complement strand
CCCTCCTTTACTTAAAATTACCAAACCAGTTCAATTTCTTTGGGTCGGGAAATCAAACGGATACTCTGAGGTCTCGCGACCGTTGTCGGCTGCATCATCTGCTGAATCGGATATGCGCCGAAATTCTGCCATGATACACAAGAAAGAACAACATTATCTTTAATGGTCACCAGATCATTCACATCGTCGATCACAATCTTTGACGGTCGGGTGACAGCACCCTTGTGAGTGTGACCCACGATGACGCAATCCACGCCATCAATGACATTACCCCATCTCTCGTTCCGATTGACAGATGCTCCGGTCATACCCCCACCGGACCCATGAGTAACAGCGAACTTAAATGAAGTATCATAGCCAACACCACCATCACGCATCCTCGCACCGAGGCGAATCTTCATGAAAGCGGCATTCTGGCGGTAGATGTCCTCCAAATCGAGTTTTGTCATGATGTCATAGGTAGGGTCATCGTCGGCATCCTTGAGACTTCTTCTCTCATGATTACCAGACACACAGCAGAGGATCTTATCTCTAAGTGGCTCCAGAAATTCCACCATCATACGCTTTTGCTCACGGGGACGAATTCTGTCATCCCACGGAGATCCCACAGAGGACCGGGTGTTATTGTTGATTAAGTCACCAGCAAGGATCAGGTAGGAATCGTGCTCACTAGACACCTTGGCACAGAACTTTGCCCACGCTTGGGTATCATGTTCCAACGCACCAAAGTGAACATCCGCGACAGGATAGATCTTTATTTCCTTGTCACAAATCTCATGCACGATGAGATCAAAATCACTTCGCATTGTGGTGACTCTCCTTTCCGGACAAATAAAAAAGGTGCATGACTGTTCAAACCAAAAAGGTTTGTGCAATCATGCACCGAATAAAACTATATTTCTTCACTTACCATTATACACTATATTCCGTATTTGTCAAGTGTTTTATGCATAACTTCTCGTATTTTGTCGAATAAAATTTCACCACGGTCTCTGGAAAACCTCGACCGTATTTGCACCCAAGCTCTGAGCATACTCTGTCAACATGGCCATACCATCAGCGGTATCATCATTTTTGTTCTTACCGGCCATTGTGTAGGAACAAAGCATATTAATGAATTTACCGTATTCACTGTTACGCTTGTATGTAGATTCATCTCGGAAGAGGCAATGTTCCTTAACCCATGCGGAATTGACGATGATCTTCGTTTCCTTATTGGCAGTGGTGTACTTGATAGTGATGTGAGTAATACCACCTCGATCCTTAACCATCTGCTGCACCTTCTCCGCAACACGCCCGCCCGCAGAGTTAGACTCAAATCTGCATTGGTTCACTTTATGTCTGACCAGAATATCAGCCAATCTGGCATCTACAATCTCCGGGAGACCATTGTCACAAATGCAGTCCTCAATGTAATAATTCTGACCATACACATACGCCACAGGCAGGAAAGCATAGTCAGTACCTTTGTCCTTGGTGTCACAAATACCTATTATAGCATCGGGAGCCTCTTCAGGTAATTCAAAATACCTACGCAGTTCATCCTGATGATACAATAGACCTTCACGCTCGATAGGCTCATTCATGTACAATGCTCTCCAGCTGGCATCATCCATGATATCTCTTTGTTGCCTATAGAACTGAGTATTAAAGCCCACACCATAGGCATAGTCAAAATTACTCTCATCGTTCGCATCCATCGCTGGGAGAACAATGAACCTCGCCCGTGGGCTATCACCATACATTTGCTCTAGTCTGCCAATAACATCATGGACACTCCATCTGGTAGCAACGTGCAATTCTCCGCAGTGATCACCAATCTTTCTCTGACGAAGGTCAGTGGTGTAGGTCTCCCACAGCTTGTCCAGTCGTTCCTTATTCAGTGCTACCTCGATGCCACTAACAAGGTCATCGCAGTACAGCAGATGCATGGCTCGATACAAACCGGCATTACCGGTACCGATAGAGGTAAACTGCAAGGTCTCAAATCTCTTCCGCTTACCAAGGTCAATGCGGCAATCTTTCGCATTTGTATTCACAACTTGTGTCTCCGGGAACACTTCCTGCCAGAGGTAATCTCCGCTCTGATCAAAGATTCGCAGACACTCATCGTAAACGCCACGCACAAACGAGTTACTATGGGAGCCGGTAAGTGTCGGTTCCTCAGGATGTCTACCCGCGATCCAGGTGAGGTAGAAGATGGCCAGAGTAGTTTTACCAGAACCAGGAGGCATACTGACGGCTAGGAGATCCAACTTTCTCTCCTCCAACTCCTGCAACGCCTTTACGACTTCACGCAGCACCATCTTTCTGGGCGGGTAGAACTTCTTATCAGGATCACGATTCCACTCGACCGCTAGAAGACAGAGGTGGAAAGACTCTCTAGCACCGGCAAATACCACTTCCCTATGTAGAGCGAACATCTCTCTCATCTTGCCGATATCCTCAATATCCGGTATGATTTCCTCAATCCAATCCGATAGATTTTCCAGATATTCCACAGCCAGAGGGACATCCGTCTTCATTGTCTCACGGCAGATTGCCAACAGATCCTCATATGCTTGATAGCAGTGAGGGTCTTTTTTTATTTTTTCCGAAATTTTTGAAAGTAAGACCTTCATAATTACCTCCTAAAAACAAAAAGACGGTGCATCACTGTTTGAGGTCGAAACCTCGCGCAATAATGCACCGTCTAATTTTATTTACGTTATTATCTTTCAATCTCGCTAGATAACCGACTCATGTTTACCATGATCTCATGATATAAATGGCTATCTTTCGATATCACATATTCAGTGATGAGGCCATTAGAATATCTACCCCTCGCCAAAACCTCATTTGAAAACCTTGTAGAAACCTTTCCAGAAGTATAACTTGTTCCACCAGATCCACCTATAATAGCACCCGCCGTGCCAAATAGCAACCCACCAAGAGCCGCACCACCCCAGGAAGGAGAATGGTGTGTTGTGGACACAAACACCTGCTCTGTGCCGTCACCAAAGAACTGCACTTCAACAAGTTCGAATTCACCGGGTTTAATACCGAAGTCTACACCGGGTGCGGTCTTTACCAGTGACACTACGAAAGAGTTCCACAACGTAGAGTGACCCGCCACTTTGAAAGGCCCCATGTTGAGCATCTGCGTCGTTCCTGTACCTTCTACGACCCGGACAATCCCGTCTCCAACATAAAACATGAACTTACTGGGGAACAACTTACGAAAATAGGGACTTCTCCATTTTGCTTGTAAGCAACTTGGAGAAATCTGTTTGACCTTCCCATATATAGATTTGACCGCGCGCTCGATAACTCTGAGTGTTTCAGCCTTATCCAACGGAGAGTGAAAAGTGTATATCATGATTATTCCTCCGTGAGGATACCAAGTTCAATGGCTCTCTCATACACCGTAGGATACTCCTCCTTGATAAGCTCAATATCAGAGTAACTCAGTTGATGCATAAGAGCATCGGGTCCTTCCTCCAGAACCAGTTCCATAGCTGCTAGGGTAATGTCATCATACCCTTCCCGCTCGTTCAAGAAATCAAACATCGATCCGCCGCAAGGAATACCTCCGCGATTAACATTTACTTTCATTGCTGTTACCTCCAGACTTTTAATTTATATTAGACTTCGGAGAAGTCAAATAGCCTCGACCTGATCCAACGACCACTCTCTGTTGTTAGACTTCAACACAAACCTCAAATAATCTTCCACCGCTTTGGGATGCTCTTTCATATGCATATATACCGCTATTCCAATCTCAGGAATGTTCATTCTACCCTCGCGATCTACACAAATGTCTTCGTTTTGAAAATAAACGCTACAATTCTCCGCTTTACAACCATGCAAAAAGGCATACACCTCAGTGGAATCCGTAAATTGGTACATAGACCTCAAAAAAAAAAATATGACCGCCTGGGATGATTAGTTCACCATGAGGATACCGATTACGTCTTTCTTCTACAGTCATACACTTACCTCTCTAGCTCTAGCATACCATGTGCTTCTTCCTATACCAAGTACTTTACAACATTCATCGACGGTCATCAAGCCGTCTTTTTGTTTTTTCAGGAATTTTTCGAAATCGGGGATCTCCTTGGTAGGTCTGCCTTCGCGGAAGTCCTCCCGCTCCCGGGCAACCGCTTTACCTTCACTGGTTCTTTCCACAATCATATCCCGCTCAAATTCGGCAAACGCAAAGAATATGGAGCGAATCAACTTACCGGTGGTGCTGTTATCCATCATGCCCATGTTCAGAACATTTACCGCAACACCCTTGGCAAATAGCTCATTCATCAATTCACAACCTTGGATAGTGCTTCTGGCAATTCTATCAAGCTTCACCACCACAAGAGTGTCACCTTCTTTAATAACACTCAGCAGCTTATCCAACTCAGGACGATGCTTCTTCGTACCAGTAAAGGAATCCTTATAGATAATCTCTGCGCCATGTTCCCGCAGAACCCTCTCCTGAGCCTCGAGACCATTGCCGTCTCGTTCCTGACCCTTGGTACTTACACGAGCATAACCGTAAATCATTACTCCACCTCATATCCATCGGAAGGAACCCGACTGGAACGCGGGACTAGGACTACCTTGTAATCCAATGCACGAAGCATCTCGCTCAACAGGGACACGGGAATGTCCTTTGCCTTCTTGGTATTCAGACGATCCCACAACGCTGCCTGAGTGATGTTCAGACGATCTGCCATGCAAGCATTGTTTACATCTTGCTTCTCCATAATTACCTTAATGATTTCTCTTGCTTTCATAACGCACCTCCAAGTGGTTTGTGACTATACTATATCATTCAAGCATTTTCTTGTCAAGACTTTTCTTGTATATTCCTTTTTATTTTTCTCGGATATTTAAGCCACTAACCCCGGCCGGCCCCGCCGGCCCCATATCCCCGGGGGACCCCGGCCCCGGCGCAGCTGATCAGCCAGGCCAGGACCGGCCGCGTCGGCTGCAGCTGATCCACAATAGGACCGGCCGCCGGCATAGTGTGCGAAAACTGTTAACTTATTACTACATATATAAGCATCAAGAAATTACTTGAAAAATAATCAAGAAAATACTTGACTTTCAAGAAAATACTTGATAATATAAGCCTATCAAGAAAACACTTGAAAACACTATATATAAATAGGGGGATATAAACCATGAGTAAAAAACCACAGGCCCGGATCAATTCCGCGGCAGCTATTCAAAAGGCGGTAAACAATTTCCGCAATTCCGATTGTAAACTATACGATTTAAAAATCCATATTTCCGCCGGCAATACTAAACTAGGCGCTATTATGAATATCTCATTGCCGCCGGTGGTAACATGTCACAATTGCAGCAGCTGCAGCAAATATTGCTATGCTGTTAGATCCTATAATCGCTTTACCGGGACCGCGGCCGGCTGGAATGATAACTACAATTTATTTATCACTGATCCGGACCGTTATTTTTCTGAGATCTCTAAAGCTGTAAAAACTCAAAGATTTTTCCGCTGGCATGTTTCCGGTGATATCGTAAATGAGCGCTATTTGGCCGGTATGATCAGCGTAGCAATTGAAAATCCGAAAGTAGAATTTTTAGCATTTACTAAAGCATATCAAATTGTAAATGCAGCTATTACGGCCGGGGCCGTGATTCCTTGCAACTTGCATTTACTGTTTTCCGCGTCTCCTGGCGTGGAAATGCCTAATCCGTACAGGCTACCAGAATGTCATATTAATTTCGCGGATCCTAGCAAAAACACCTATTGCGGCGGCGCTGAATATGAGCACTATTGCAATGGCAATTGTACAGAATGCGCTGTTAATGGCTGCGGCTGTTTCTTTCTTAAGCCTGGCGACGTAACTATTATTAATCAGCACTAAAGGAGGAAAAGAAAATGAAATTAACAAAAAAGCAAATTGACATGATCGAATTATATACGCCCGCTGAGCTACACAGGCAGCCCGTAAAGGGTTGGACCGGTTACGAACTAGGGTATTATCAGCCCGCCGGCACTAATTGGGCATACCATGCACAATATATCGATTATAACGGTTCGCCGATCCTAGTAGTAACTCAATTCGGGCATATCGTGTAAAGGAGGTCCGCAACTATGGCAGCATTCTTTTATATTCCGGTCGCGCTGATCCTGTTAACCGTCGGCGGGTTCATATCCGATTATTTCATATGGTAAAGGGGTGATACAATGATTTTAATATGGCTTATACTGTTACCGCTTGCAATCTTAGCGGAACTAAATAAAATATCAAAGTAAAAACACGGGCCCCGGCGCAGCTGGGGCTTTTCTATTGACAACCACAGTATAATAAAAATAAAAAGGAGATAAATTAAATGTTAGTATATACCACGCCGCACACGGTCCGCGTTGAAATCGTACCGGGGAAAATTCATTGTTTAATTGTAACCGCCGCCGAAAATGTAAAATCATTCTATTTAATTCATGAATCATACGGGGATCCCGTTTATATGTTTTCATGTAAAACAAGTAGCGACATGGAATCAGCCGAACTGGCAATGGCAAACGCCGCCGATTATATACCGCAACAATGGCCATAAACACCGGACCCGGGGATCATGTCCCCGGGTTATTTTTATACCCGTACGGACCCGTACACGCCGCCAGGATCCAGGACCGGAATTTACCCGCTGCCAGGATAAAAACGCCGTATAAGCCCGCCAGGGGCCCGACAGCTATATTTTACGCCCGATTTAATGTCGGGTGTTTTCTGTTATGTCGCTCAGAGGCTATCAGAGGCTATCAGAGGCGTTTTTATTCTTTACTAGGGTTTTTATACCTATGACACGGAAAACGCAATACAGCGCATTCTGTGACGTTATCCGATTTATCCCATTTTGTTACATTTTTGTAATGAATTTGAATCCATTTCGTAACTATCTGGAAAATTTTTCAATAAATACAAAAATATCGATTGAAAATCCGAAAAAAGTACCCGGGACCCAAAAATTCGGGTCTCCGGGTCATAGTCGCTATAGTCGTTGGCATAGTCGATAGTCGCTAGGGTAATAGTCGCCGCGATAGTCGCTGATCAGCTTTCAGAGTTGATAGTCGCTGAGTCACTCAGGTAGCGCTGGCGGATGTCCTCAGCATCATAGTCGCTCTCCTGTTTCTGATTGGGAGTAAGCACGTATTCGGTCTTGTCCTGGTAGCCGAAATGGTTCTTCATCATGAAAATTGCCATTACGGGGTTGATTTTACCCGCATTTGCATAGTTTTCCATGGAAGTTTCCAAGATTTCGTACGCCTTTTTGACTAAGTCCGCTGTCTCCGGTGGTATATTCATCTTGCTTCCCTGTCCACCAGTCGGTTGGTCGTTGGCAATAGCCCATAGTCGCCTACGATCCACGCCCAAACACATTGCCATACCAGCAACAGTCGGTTTCAAATCAGCCTCACCATAGATTTTGAAATACTCACAGAGTCGCTCATGCACAGCATCCGGGTCATGTAGATCCACCCTCGGCATATCAAAGAACTTCATATTGGTCTGAACGATCCTCGTATTGTCACCAGGTTCCTGTCCCAAATCACCCGCCAAGGCAGCTGCCATACCAGCGGGCTTCCTTTTCTGCTTTACAATCTCAGCACCAGAGTCGATAACGTCCGGAGCTTTCTTCTTAGCCATAAAAATCCCTCCTTAATAGTCGAGTGACAAAAGTGACATTTTTTTAGGTATATTATTTCCCTATATGAGGAACATATATATTCTTTCCTTATAAATTTCAAGTTACTAAAATTTTGTCACTTTTGTCACTAATATATTATTTAACCATCAATTTTGAGTCTCACATCGAGGAAGTACCTTACCCCGTTCGCCTTTGCACGATGGTAAAATCTCTCCAACTCGGAATAGAATGTAGTGCTGCCCAGAGGATTATACCCGCGCTCCTCATCCTCACACCATTCCTTATACTTGGAATACAGCAGACCATTCGATACCCGCTCACCCGGTGCATCCTCCAGACAGTCCTCCTTGAAACAGAGAATCCTGTCATTGATACGAGCATATCTGGCAGTCGCTTCTCTGACACAGGCCGGCGGGTTCAGACCCTCTTCCACATACATCTTATACCCATCCAGCAACCACTTAAGGATCACTGCCTGATTATCCGTATCCTCAAAAATCTCTTTCAGAGAATAGTCGCGGTCATCCTCATCGAAGTGCTTATTGAATTCAATGACCCAGAGTCGATCAGATTTAAACAAGCTGTCATCATTGACCTTGGGTAAAAAGTTGGTAGACAGCCACATTGTAAACTGCGGAGTAAATGTGAAAGCGGGACAGTGCAGCTGGCGGGTCTTGCGGGGATCTCTGCCGGTGAGACTCTTAATAGCATTCACGTCCAGGAGTGCGCCTTTCTTAGTTTCAGACAGAGTGATATAACGTAGTCCCACGGTGTCAGCCAACATTGGCTCCGGGGCGTTATAGTCGCGGTCCTTAAACTTACTCTCACATACCAGAGAGGAGTTGACCGATCCACCATAGCCATTGTCGGTTCCCATTCCGAGAACTTTTGCAATTGTATTAAACAGAGTACCCTTGCCACTACGAGTGCGACCATACGCGAGGAACATACACTCCTCACGATTTACACCCAAGAGAGAGTATCCCAGTGCCCGCTGCAGGAAGGCTGCTTTTTCCTTATCGCCTTCCATGATTTCATCCACAAAGGAGAACCAGCGGTCACAATTTTGCACATGGATGCCTGTGGGATAGTTGCTGCTGACAGACAGAGTGAAATAGTCCTCGGGTTTAGCGAACCGGAATTTCTGCTCTCGCATGTCATATACACCATTACGGCAGTTTAGCAGATACGGATCAGAGTCAAAGTCGGTGAGGTTAATCACCAGATTGTTCTTAGAAGCATTCAGTGCTCTACGGAGAATGGTATCGGACGAACTCTTGCTGATATATGTTTTATAGCTCTTGATCATCTCCTGGTCCTCATCCACCTCAGAGCAGTAAAGGTGTAGAAGCTGGAGCAATCGCTGCATATTACCCTGTGCCTGAATATCGCCCTTGTCAACCATCCAGATTCCGCGATTATAGATATACCACTTCTGGTTGTCTACACAAAAACGGTGGGTCCCGTAGAAGCACTCGGCGAACAAGTTACCCAGGCCAATGTCAGTCCATAGATAGTTGACATTGCAATGGGGTTTTTGCTCCAGTAGTAATTCAAGAATATGTATATCCTCTTCATTGGTTAGAACCATACCGTTTTTCAACGTGTACACGGTTATGTCATGTTGACTCACGGTGATCACCTCCTATTACTCCGGTATATTATCTTCACCGAAGAAATCATTATATCGTTGAATATCGTTACCATGCTTATCGAGATACTCAGAAATGGCCTCGCTTATGATCTTATTTACAGATTTTCTATGAACCACAGCAATCTTTGTTAGATCAGCTTTGGTCCTCGGTGTCATGAGAACCGCCACCCGTTCAGTTTTAGGTATTGTTCCCATCGGTATTCTTCCCATATGTATTACCTCCTTAGAAAAATAAAAAGGTGCATGCCTACAAGAGTCCTGAGACTCGTGCAAACATGCACCACAACTAACAGTGTTATTATACACGATATGCACAATTTTGTCAAGTTATGGGTGTTGTGTCGGATCTCGATGCTTCGATATCCAGTGTTTTATATAACCGCTTTACCAAATCCGTATAGGAATTCATTAAAATCATCTGCACCGCTTTTTTGTCAATCGGCTTGAGGCTTTTGTAGTAATCATCATCAAGCTCATGGGTGTTGAACCGGTGCTTACATTGTAGGCATTCCCGCCGTCTCCACACGCTGTCTTCGTTTGATTTGCAATCTTTTACGGTGGTTTTCCCTCCGCATACCGGGCAATTCATTTTCTCGCCTTACCTTTCTTGAACGGATTCTTCCAATCCGCTTTCGCATTAGGAACAAACGGTTTATTCATTCCGATCATTCTGGGTTTTCCCATCGTCCTTGCTCCCTTCTTTTTTGACATACACAAGGCAGTTGACACAGGCAAGACTTCCTTCCGGGATAATTGCCCCACAGCAGATGCAACGGTCAGCGTTTTCTGTTGGTGCTTCCGCAGGCTGTTTGAGCCATTCAAGGCGACACTTTTTGCAGTCATCTCTGCACAACTCCCAGTTACCATTATGAGGACATACAACAACATGTGCCAATTCCTCGTCACTCATCGCCCGGATGCGGTCTGCGTTGGTTTGTTGCTTTGCATGGTCTATCAGCCGCCTTGCAAAATCTTTGGTTGCTTTGTAATGCTTCTTTCTGTCGGTCTTGATAATGACTTCAAAATCTTTGTTGCCGTAATTCCGTGTAATAAACTCGGTCATAATCATTCTCCTTTCGGCGGTTGGGGCATCGGCTGCCAATGTGAAGCCGTACTTAACCACATAAAACCATCGGAACAAACAAAGCCTTCTTTGCAATCAAAGCCATACCGCTTCGTGTATGTTCCGTAATTTACAATTCCGGTCTTTGTATAAATCAAAACCTTTTCTTCTTCCTCCGGCAACCTATCCTTGACCGAAATCCACTCCTGCACCGTTACGCCGTGGGCAATCAAGAAATCAGCCAACTGCTCAAAGGTGCATTTGTTGGGTTTTTGTAGCAATATATCAATCAACTTTTCCCTAACATCCATTGTCTTTCCTTTCTTCACACAAAGCCCATCTAAAAGTGATGTCTTTCTTCCACCGTCTGCACCAACCCTCAAAGGTTTCAATATAGCCGATGTAATGTCCGTCAATGGCACAATAGTTTTCTTTGTATGTACCCTTGTCAACTCGCCTGCAGTTTCCACAGTTGCAACAGCATCGTTTTCGGTCAACCATTGTCTTTCCTTTCTCCGTAGGAACAGAAATCGTCTGCATACTTCCAACAGTAACCGCCTGCGGTTTTAAGTCGCCCCTTTAAGCAAGCCACGATATTTGGTAATGGAATATTCATAAGCCTTGCGGCATCTCGCACACTTGGGAAACAGCAAGTTCTACCATCTTTGTAAACCACTATCACAGGTTTTTCCCTGTTCTTGTTGTTGGCGTGAATATCAATGGGAACGAATTTATACATCATCATTCCCTCCGTCCATCTTTGCACCACAGTCGGGGCAGTAGTTTTCGGGCACTTTTACATATCTTCTGCAAACTGAACAGTGTATATCTTTTACAAGGGAAAATTCTACTGGCTCGTATATCCACCGCCCATGCACCACTTCCACTGCATCCACGGTTGGCAGTTCCGCAATGTCATCATCAAATACATATCGCACGGGACGGCTATTGCCATTACCGCAATACTCGTCTTTTTTCCTATACTTAATCGCATTGGCATCAATCAGCCGCTTTTCATTTGCCATCTTCTTTACCTACCTTAAATTCAACAAATTTACTCCCATGCCAGCATCCCTTTATGGAACACCGATAGCACCGTTCTTCTTCAAACCATAGCCAAAACTTGCATGCTAGACACTTTTCATTTGCCATCTTCATTCCTCCATGCAAACTTTGGAAGTTCCACATATCTGCTTTTTATGCCTAAAACGCATTTTCTCGCAGCTTGCCATGATAAACCACATACAAAATGAAAACCATTCTCGGAGATTATTCCTCGGCGATGTACGCATCTTGAACAATTATGCAATCCCATCTTCTGCCCTCCTGTTCCATGCTTCGATTGCAGATTCTTTAGTGACGAAATACCGGGTTCTTGGGTTTGTACCACACTTTGACATTGGTGCTTTACACTCAACGCTATAAAAGGTAGTTGAAATGCTAACAGTCTTGTGTTCTCTCACCTTGCTTGGCTTTCTTCCACAAAACGGATACGGTTTCAGTTCAGCCATCATCTTCACCCCACATAAGTGCGTTCATCAGCTTTTCCCGGCAATTAAAGCAAATCCAATACTCGCTGTATTCGGTTTTCAGAATGCCATTTCGAAACAATGTTTCCGGTAATTCCAATTTGACAACCCTTCCTATATGGTGGCAGGCATTGCAAATGCAATTGTCTGCGGTGCTTACCTTTGAAGGGAATTTAACGGTCAATTCTTCACACTGCATCGTCTTCCTCCTGACAGTATTCAAGTCCTAGAAATTTCAAAAGCGGATCATCCGGGGCACTAAGGCATTGCGGGGCTATTAAGATTGAATTAGGAATATCTTTCACCTTGCAGCATCGAATATCATTCCACACACCGCAATAATCAAATTCCCGATAGAAAACAGCTTTTGCTCGCCCGCGGCTGCCTGCAACCACATAAGCGCCCCATTCATCATCATTGACAAACCAGCAAACATACGCTTTTAGTTCAGCCATCACTTGCCTCCTCTGATCTTCATCCATACGAACGCAACCACCAATGCACTGGCTTCACCAATCAGCACAGCAGCCACGCCATGCCAAAAAGCATATAACATACCATCCATTATCTTTTGTTCCTCCTCCACTTCTTCGTGAATTTCTTCACTTGCCACATCAGACATTGCTTCGTCTGTTTCTTCACTTTTTGTCAGCGACTCTGGCATGATGACTCCCACGGGATCAGCTCCGTTACCAGGAACAACTGTGCCAGAATCGCCCTTGTATTGTGTTCCGCTGCCTTTGGGTGTTTCAATTTCTGCGTGAAAATTACTGGCACTGAATATGACACCTAAAATAGCGATTACAGCTATGCTAATAAGAAACTGCTTGCAGTTTTCAACCATCAGTCTTTCCCCAGCTATCTCTGATAGCGTGTAACGCTGTTACAAATAGCTCTCAGTTCCCCATCAAGCAGTGGAGGCTGACATGCCGTATTATTAGCGTACTGCAATTCCCGGTAAATCTGACTCTTGGTATAACCAATGGAATGCATCATACCGGCAAGGGAAGTGAGGCAAATATTTCTACAACCATCCGGGATCACCGGATAGTTGGGTCTGATCTTCACTCGCTTACTACCTTTTGGGGAGTTCCACTCCGGGTTGTAGATACGAGGCGTGCTAGTGGTGATTTTTCTTTCCCTGGTTTCCGGGAAGTACTTAGCCACGATGGTATCCAAAGCTGCCTGATTAGTTACAATGTGACGAATGCAAGTCATATTACCGGTCATGATAAAGAACCGCGCGGTCTTGTACATCTCCACGCCGGCGAGATTGTTTTTCCCCTTGAAGGGGATGTCACCTTTGACGAATATGTGGAGACCGGTACCACTCTTGGATATCTCAGCGTAACTTCCGCATAACCCGTAGATTTCGGTAGCAAGCGATGAGAGGAAGCCGTTTATAATAGCATCATCGAGGTCGATCCCTACGATTCCATTGTCATTGAATACGAACCCCAGGTAGTCGTAGTGGCCGTGTTCAACCGCCCACAGAGCATCCTCAAAGGATGCCCAGGTGGCGGGATCAGTGGAGGAGGCCGGGTAGGGCCGATTGGCTTGCATGGGCACCTTGCTGCCTTCTCTGGCACACACCCATTGCTTCAGTTTTCTGAGATCTTCCGGGATGTTGTCGTACCTCATATCAAGCCTCTCTTCTTAGCGATCTTTCGCTCGATCGTGTTGATGAGATTCCATATATTATCGGGGGATACTTGCTTGGTTTTTGCCAGCAGATAGATTTTATCGGCAATGGTATCACCGGGGCGATAGATCTCGGAGATGATATCCATGCTATTTTCGGAGTAATCCTTTAGAACATGGTAACAGGCACTCCAGTTTGATTTGTCTGCCTCACTTCTGAAGGCGGGGTGACCGCCGTGACCTTCATCCATGGTCTTGATATAATAGCGGAGACAATGTCTCACGAATTCAGAATAATAGGGTTTCAAGTTGTTCACTCCTTTCCTTTACACGGTGAATTACAGATGATTCTGCCGCTCTTGCATTTGGGCACGAGCATGAAATGAAGTCGGCAGTCCACTAGTTCGCACATCTCTTTTACAAGTTCCCGGATCTCCCACTGCGCCCGGGAGCAGAGCCGTTCGTTTGCCATGTGGATCAGTTCCCGCAGATTGCATGACAGATACAGAGATGTAGCACAAGCGTTCGGAAGGATGTATCGGGCATCCTCGTTGGGAACATTGCGTTCCTGATAAATCTCATACCAGCTACGAATGTCATCCATGTCATTCCAGAATAAACCTTCTTCAACAGACGGAGGAGTCACGAAATCGAATCCATCCTCAGAACAGTACCGCTGACTCCGCTGCGTAAAGCTGCAATGCCGATGTCTTACAAGCTGATGAGAACAGGCTCGGGAGATACCTTCGATTTTGAAGGTGAAGTAGATGTGCTCGAAAACACTATGATGGCCGCCGGCGTACAGATGCTTCACCAGTGCCATGGGGTTTTTGGGATCACTGTCGTAACAGATCGATGCAATCTGTGCGATGGTCTCCACCGGATTGGGTGTTGCTTGGATTAAGGTGACATTCATCTTTCTTCCTCCTTAATCAGTTGTTGATGTCTACATCTAGCTTCGCGGTATAGAAATGCACCTTATAATGGTATGGATCAGTAGATGTGCCGGTGATGTCTTCCACAACATAAATGACATATTCATTCAGGTAGATGTAATTCTTCTTATATTCGTTTG
>JAEIGA010009651.1_pt1 | contig 14615 bp, 8 predicted proteins | sample 9270691 | NCBI WGS metagenome assembly JAEIGA01 (sample SAMN17057246, study PRJNA624740) | gut metagenome | biome: biome; isolation source: fecal sample | host: Bos grunniens | place: China: Xizang | collected 2019 | reverse complement strand
TCTTATGCAATATATGTTTTAGATTCAACTAATGTTGAAGTATTAAACAACGTATTGTACTCTGAAGGTGATTATCTGACTTTTACATTACTTGCATATGGTTGTGAAGATTGTAAGTTCGAAAATAATGTCATAAACACTAAAGGTACAGGAGATGTCTATAACTTTAGGCCTGAAAAATGTCTTGACGCTAATGAGGTCTGCATTGATGGTAAAACTTATTGTGTTGATGGCAATGAACTTTTCATAAATGGTGTCCGTTATTGTCTTGATGGTAATACTGTCTGTATTGATGGTAAGACTTATTGTGTTGATGGCAATGAGATTTGTATTGATGGCAAGACTTATTGTCTTGATTGCAACGAGATTAATGTTTGTATTGACGGTAATGAGGTCTGTATTGATGGTAATATATTCTGTTTAGACGGTAATGAGGTCTGTATTGATGGTGTGACTTATTGTCTTGATGGTAATACTGTCTGTATTGATGGTGTGACCTACTGTGTTGATGGCAATACGGTCTGTATTGATGGTAAGACTTATTGCTTTGACGGTAATGAAGTTTGTGTTGACGGTAAAACTTATTGTGTTGACGGCAATAACAATCAGGTAAACGGTGCTCATGTCGTTTCTGAAATTTATCAAACTTATGGAATTTTATTATTATACTCATCTAATAATGTTGTTAATAAAAATACGGTAACTGTCACATCAAAATTATCAAAAAAACAGCCAACTACAGGCAATGGAGCTTCTACAAATTCAATTGTAGGAATTGATTTGTACTTCAACTGCCATAACAATACTATTTCACAGAACAATGTTTCAGTATCCGGTAAGGATAATTATATTTATGGAATGGGTGTATTGGGTTACAATACTGGTCATAGTGCTCCTGAAGGTCAAGGTGCTACCAATAATAAATTCATCGGAAACGAATTGACTCTTAAAGGAGTTTACTGTGTTGAAGGTATAATTATCGGAGACGAGTCTGAAGATACTTTAATTGAAAATAATGTTATAAATATTGAATCAGGCAGTGCTTGTGCATATGGTATCTACTTTGAAATGTCTCAAAAGTCAACAGCTAAGAATAACAACTTGACTTTAAATTCACAAGTCATTTATGGAATTGAAGGATATTCTTCAAATGATAATGTTATTTTAAATAATACAATAGAGGCTGTCGGTAAACAGGTCTATGGAGTATTATTTGCTAACGGTAATAACAATAATATTTCAAACAATATAATTAATTCTAGGGGCAGTGGTAAAAATGTCACTGTTAAAATTTTAGATTCACTATCCATAGGCAATGCAGGAATTTATTTAATAGCTAATTCCACTAACAATTATATTGCAGATAATGAAGTTTACTCCAAAAAAGGATTTGCCGTTTTACTTGATGATGAGACTATTAACAATATAATTATTGATAATTACTTACATTCACAAAACGGAAGCGGAAACAAGGGAGTTAACAATTCTGATGGAAATGTTGTTCAGGATAATTATAGATATGTTCTCACTGCAGAATATGATGAGATTACTGTTCCTTATTTGGGCACTGCAGAATTTTCACTTGCATTCAATATAAACTCTAATATTGGTGTTGTAAAATTCTATGATGTTGACGGTATCGAATTTTTCCAATCCAAACTTAAGAAAGGAATTGCAAGTGCAAAATATACATTTGATGAATCTTATGTTCCTGCTCAATATGTATTTTCTGCAAAATTATTTAAAGATAATTATAAGGTTTCCACTTATGAATTAATAGTTACTATTGTTAAATCAAATATTGCAGTCAATCTTGAACCTGCTTCCATTCGTCAGGGAAGTACTGGCAAGATTACTGCAACCGTTTTAGATGAACTTGGAAAACCTATAAAAAGTGCAAATGTTGACTTTTATCGTGTGAACTCTGCTGGAAAATCTACAAAAATAGGTTCTGCAACATCCAATAATGCAGGTGTTGCAACAATCAGTTATGCTGTTCCTACTTCATTAAATGTGGGCAATCATACAATAACTGCACAAGTAAAGAAATTTAGTTATTATAATGCAGGCAGCGGTGTTTCCACATTGGAAGTTCCTAAAAATGTTTTAGGAACTGTTATTGTAGCGGCAACTACATTTTCCAGATATTCTAATGATTATTGGGGTGTCGATGAGCGCGGTACAAATTTCTATGGTACTTTGTATGATGAGAATGGCAATCCGTTAAGCGGTAAAACTGTGCAGATTGCAATTAATGGTGCTTATTATAATGTCACAACTGATAATAATGGTAAAATTGGCCTAGCAATCAACTTAGCGGCTTCTAATACCTACACTTATGCAATGTTCTTCCAAGGTGATGAAGACTATAAGGCGTCTTTAGTCGCATCTTCCAAATTGACTGTTGTCAAAAAGCCAACAAGCATAATTGCAAACAATATGGCATTTAAAACATCTGCTTCAACAAAAACAGTCACTGTTGCTTTAAGCACTATTAAAAATCCATATGATGGAAAAATGTATTTAAGAAGCGGAAAAACATTGACTCTAAATGTCAACGGAAAAACTTATACTGCAAAAACAAACGACAAGGGTGTTGCTAACTTCAATATCCAAATTAATAAAGCCGGAACTTATACTGCAACAATTAGGTATGATGGTGATAATGTTTATAACATTTATCAACCAACAAGCAAAAACATTGTAATAACAATTTCAAACAATCCTGCTCAAAATAAAGCTTTAAGTGGTGTGGGCGTTGGATCTGCTCCGCCAAAACTAGCGGATGATGGAGCATTAAACATTGTTGGTGATTATGCAGATTATCTGGCGAAACAAGTAATTTCCACAAGCAATATTGATTCAAGCAAAAAAGATACCAAAATAATTGTTGATGCTGAATTCAGCCGTCTTGCAAATGATTATTGGGTTGTCAATGAGCGCGGCGCATATTTCTATGCAATATTAAAAGACAGCAATGACAAACCAGTTGTTGGAAGGACTGTTCAAATTGCTATAAATGGAGCAATCTACAATGAAACATCAGATTCTCAAGGTAGGATTGGTCTACAAATTAACTTAGCGGCTGCTAATACCTACACATATGCGTTATCATTCAGCGGTGATGACACATATAATCCTGCAGCATTGGCTTCCACAAAATTAACAGTGACTAAAAAACCTATAACAATAACTGCATCTGATAGAACATTCAGTGCATCAGCTACAAAAACTATAAGTGTTACTTTAAACACTGTTAAAAATCCGTACGATGGTAAGATTTACCTTAGACCAGGTAAACCGGTGACCTTAAAAATCAATGGTCAATCATACACTGCAAAAACCAATGATAAAGGTGTTGCAACATTTACCATCAAGTTAACTACTAGGGGCACATATACTGCATCAATCGATTTTGCGGGCGACGACACATATAGTGCATCAAGCAAAAAAATTACAGTTAAAATTACATAGAGATTTTAAATCTCTATTCTTTTTTTATTTTTTCATATAGATAACTAAATTTAAATTTACTATTTTTAAACTATATTGTCTTAATTTTTAATAAGCGTTATATTATTTAAATGAATTTTATAATAACCTTAGGTTTAATTTAAGAAGTATTTAATTATTTGATATGTAACATTCAGTCCATATTTTTAATTTTATAAAAAAAATAATCTGAAAAAAATAGTGGGAAAGTAAATTAGTAAACACTAACCTACTTCATTGCATCTTTGACTCTGTCGAAAAGACCTTTTTCAACATGTTTAATTTCATCACCGCTCACTTCGGCGAATTCATTAAGCAAGTCTTTTTGTTTTTGATTTAATTTCTTAGGAACAACAACTTTAACAGTCACATAAAGATTTCCTCTACCATTATGTCTAACAGAGTTCATTCCTTGACCTCTTAATTTATAAACTGTTTCGCTTTGTGTTCCAGGAGTAATTTTAAACTCAACTTCTTTTCCTTCAATTGTAGGAATGCTAATTAAATCCCCAAGTGCTGCTTGAGGGAAACTAATTTGTTGGTCTAAGTATAAATGATCTCCTTCGCGAACGAATTTTTTGTGTTTTTTCACATGTACTGTAACAATTAAATCTCCTTCAAGTCCTGCGGATTCACCACAGTTTCCCTCACCTGAAACTCTCAAGTGGTTTCCTTCATTGACTCCTTCAGGAATTTCAATCTTAATTGTTTTAGATTTTCTTATACTGCCTCTACCATGACATTCTTCACATGGATCTGTGATAATCTTACCGGTCCCGCCACATTCTCTGCAGGGTCTTACATTGACCATCTGGCCTAAAAATGTATTGCTGACTTCTTTGATTTGCCCTGTACCGCCACATACTTTACATGTTTCAGGTTCGGATCCCGGTTTGGATTTGGATCCATGACATGTTGGGCATAGTTCGCTTCTTGTAATTTTTATCTCTTTTTCGCATCCGTTGAATGCTTCTTCTAAAGTAATCGGTACTTCAGTATAAATATCTGAACCTCTTTGAGGGCCGGTTCTACCACGGCTGCGACTTCCTCCACCAAAACCAAAGATATCGAATATGTTTCCAATATCAAATCCTTGGAAGATATCTTCAAAGTTGACATTTTGGTAGAAGTCTTCTGCAGTAAATCCGTCCATTCCAGCATGACCAAATTTATCGTATCTTTCACGTTTTTCAGCATCGGACAAGACAGCATAAGCTTCACTAACCTCTTTAAACTTATCTTCTGCATCGGGTTCATCACAAACATCAGGATGGTATTTTCTAGCAAGAGTACGATAAGCTTTTTTGATTGTCTTTTCATCAGCAGATTTATCTACTCCAAGAACTTCATAATAATCACGCTTGTCTGCCATTTGTTCACCTAAATAATTTATTAAAAAAATAGATAGAAAAAATAATAGTTTTATCTATTGTTAGTTTATTGATTGATTCTGATTCTAATTTGTTATATGCCTAACAATGTAATAAAACTTAATTATTTAATCTAATCGTCTTTTACTTCATAGTCTGCATCAATTGTGTCATCATCATTGTCTTGAGCACCAGCATTTGGATCTGCTCCAGCTTGTTGTTGAGCTTGAGCCTCAGCTTGTGCTTGTTGATAAATTTTAGCACCAATTTCTTGGATTACATTGGATAATTCATCAGACTTTGCTTTAATGGCATCAACGTCATCGCCAGCTATAAGTTCTCTTAATTCAGTCACAAGTCCTTCGACTTTTGTTTTTTCGTCTTCAGATACTTTATCTTTGAGTTCATCTAAGGTTTTTTCTGAAGTATAAATTAAGGAGTCTGCATTATTTCTAATTTCGATTTCTTCTTGTCTTTTTGCATCTGCTTCGGCATTCATTTCTGCTTCTTTGATTTTTTGTTCGATTTCTTCGTCGGATAATTTGGTTGATGAAGTAATGGTAATTGCTTGTTCTTTACCAGTTCCTTTGTCTTTAGCAGTTACATTGATAATACCGTTTGCATCAATATCGAAAGTTACTTCAATTTGTGGAATGCCTCTTGGTGCAGGTGGAATACCTACAAGTTGGAAACGTCCAAGTGAAGTGTTGTCAGCAGCCATTTTTCTTTCCCCTTGTAAAACGTTAATGTCTACGGAAGGCTGGTTGTCTGCAGCAGTTGAAAAGATTTGGCTTTTCTTGGTAGGAATAGTAGTGTTTCTTTCGATTAATGTGGTTGATACTCCACCTAAGGTTTCGATACCTAAGGATAATGGAGTTACGTCTAAAAGAACGATGTCTTTGATTTCACCAGCTAATACTCCTCCTTGAATAGCTGCACCCATAGATACACATTCCATTGGGTCGATACCACGTTCAACTGGTTTTCCTATGAATTTTTCAACAAATTTTTGTACAATTGGCATTCTGGTAGGTCCACCAACTAAAATAATTTTATCAATTTCAGATTTGCTCATTTTAGCATCATCTAATGCTTGTTGCATTGGTTTACCTGATTTTTCTACAATAGGATCAACTAATTCTTCTAATTTTGCTCTAGTAAGGGAGTGAATTAAGTTTTTAGGAGTTCCATCGCTTCCCATTGCAATGAATGGTAAGTTAACTTCAGTAGTGGTAGTGGTGGATAATTCGATTTTTGCTTTTTCAGCAGCTTCTCTTAATCTTTGAACTGCTTGGTCATTATCCATTAAGTCGATTCCTTCTTTTGCTTTGAAGTCATCAGCCAAGTATTTGATTAATATGTTGTCCATATCAGTACCACCAAGTTGGGTATCTCCACTGGTGGATCTTACTTCAAATACTCCTCCACCGAATTCCATAATGGTTACGTCTAAGGTACCTCCACCTAAATCGTAAACCATAATGTTCATGTCGTCATCGTCAGCTTTGTCAAGACCGTATGCTAAGCTTGCTGCGGTTGGTTCGTTAACAAGTCTTACAACATCTAATCCTGCAATTGTTCCTGCATCTTTAGTTGCAGTTCTTTGGTTGTCGTCAAAGTAAGCAGGTACGGTAATAACAGCTTTTTGGATAGGTTCTCCTAAGAATGATTCGGCATCTTTTTTAATTTTTTGTAAGATGAATGCGGAAATTTCTTGTGGGGAATATTGTTTTCCGTTTACAGTAACTTTGTGATCAGTACCCATGCTTCTTTTAATTGCACTAATAGTGTTTTCTGGGTTGGTTACTGCTTGTCTTCTTGCTGGTTCACCCACTAACATTTGACCATCTTCAGTAAATGCCACATAACTTGGGAATGATTTACCATATTGACTTGCTCCTTCAGCAGATGGAATTGTGGTTGGTTTTCCTGCCACAAGAACTGATGCTGCGGAGTTACTTGTTCCTAAGTCAATTCCAATAATTTTTTCTTTTTTAGTATCAGACATAATTATCACCTATTTTTTTTTAATAATATAATTTAATAAACGTTATTTTTTACAAACTATAACTTTTGAATATTTAAGAACTTTATCTTTGTACATGTAGCCTTTCATCAGTTCTTCTATGATGTATCCGTTTTCAACATCTTCGGATTCTTGAACCATTAATGCTTCATGTTTGTTCAAATCAAATTTTTCACCTTTTGCAGGTATTTCTTCTACGCCTTCTTTAGTTAAAACATCTTTGAATTTATTGTATATGAGTTCGACTCCTTCTCTTAGGTCTTCATCATTTTCTATTTCCAAAGCTCTACCAAAGTCTTCATAACAATCTATAAACTCTTTTATAACATTTTCATTTGCGAATTTAATTAGCTCTTTATTTCTTTTTTCAGTAATTTTTTTGAAATTTTCGAAATCTGCTTGAAGTCTTTGTGATAGTGAGATATATTCTTGAGTTTCAGCTTCTTGTTTTTCAAGATCTTCTTTCACTTTTGCCAACTCTTCTTCTTTGAGAGTTAACTCTTCAAGAAGTTCATCATATTTTTCTTGAATATCTTGAGTTTCAACTTCAGTTTCGCTCTTATTTTCGTCAGTCATATTTGCACCTTTCCAAGGGTTTTTGAAAAACTGTTGTAATAACTCTTTGCCGAGAATTTAAACTTTTAGTCTTTAATATTGGTTATTTGGGAATTTATGGACATATAGGAAAATGGTTCATCTATCAAGAGTTATTACTCCGAGTTTTTCTGAGCCAAATATTAAAGTAACCAAAAGTTATCTTTCTCTTACATTATTATAGTAACAAAAAGTTATATAAAGGTTTCGATATAATGTATAATCATGAGCAATACAAACGACATTGAAAAAAATGATAAAAATCATAGAAATGTCAATTCTTCTAATGGCCACATAGAAATTAGAGGAAACTATAATGACCAATTAGGAGGGATTGATAAAGAAGACATCCTTGATGTAATGGGTTGTAAGACTAGAAGAGATATTATAAATCTTTTAAGAGAAGAGCCTATGTTCGTAAGTGAAATCTCAAATGAATTGGATATTGGTCAAAAAGCAATTATAGCTCATTTGCGTGCTATGGAGGATATAGGAATATTGAATTCTTCTTATAAAAAGATTATGAGAGGTCGTCCGCGTAAATATTACGATTTGCAAAATGAAGTTAATATTCATATTACAATTAATAGAAATACTTTTGATGTTAATTTCACAGATGACATGCTCAATACATTACAGCTTCCATCAGGTGATGAGTGGTCTAAGCTATTAGATATTGAAAAAAGAATAGATAATGGGCAACTTGAAGCTATTGATGAGTTGAAAAATCAAATAAGATTATATGATAATCTCAAGGAAAGGGCTGAATATATTCTTGAGAGAACTTTGAAAAACAGATAGTTCTATTGGCCATTATCAGATGGTTTTTTTTAAACCATCTTCATATTTTTTTTGCAATAATCGCTTGACCTAAAGATACAGATCCATCTCCGGCGCAAGTATTTTTATGCTGGATAAAACTAAAACCATTGCTTTCAATATGATTTTTAACAGTATTTGTAATCGCTTCGTTGTAAAATACACCACCAGTAGCACCGATATTTTGAATATTCTTATTTTCACAGGCTTTAATGGCAAGTTCACTTAATCCTCTAGCTACGGCTCTTTGTCCGGCGGCTGCAACATCAGCTTTCTTCTCTCCATTCTGATATAATTTCACAACTTGCCTTAAAATCTCAGTTGTGTTTAATGTATTGCCTTCAATGATTACTGGTATTTCCAAATCTTTAGTTGAATAATAGGCAGCGGATTCAAGTTTCATGGAACATTCTCCTTCATAGGTTCGCTCATGACAGATTTCCAAAGCCACGGCCATTGAATCAAGAACTCTTCCGGTACTTGTTGTAATTCCAACATTTATTCCTGCATCAATCTGTTTGAAAATATTTTTAATTTCCATTTCTCCATATTTAAAGTAATCCGAATAATTTTTAATTAGATTTTCATCTTTTAATATGCTTGCAAGCATTCTGGCAGGGTATTTTGTTGCAACATCTCCGCCAGGCATTAATTGCGGCTCTAAATGCCCCATTCTTTCAAAGCTCTTAATGTCAGTGTATAGTATTTCCCCGCCCCAGCTTGTTCCATCACTTCCAAAACCCACTCCGTCAGCAGCAATAACGATCATTTCTTCAATGGCACTGTCATTTGCAAGCGCAACGGAGTGCGCATGATGGTGCTGAATCGGCATTACATCAGCGCCATATTTTTCAGCCAATTCGTAAGCAAGTCTTGTAGTGAAGAAATGTGGATGCAAATCACATGCAATCACATCAAATTCATTAATTTTAGTGATTCTTTCCATATTTGCAATTGCTTCTCTTAAGAATTTCAAGGTTTTCGGTTTATTGGTATTTCCAATATGCTGTGATGGATATGCAATGTTGTCCTTGGCAATTGAAAAAGTCACATCAAGTTCAGGACCTAATGCAAGCACATTTAAGTCGTTCACTTCATAATTGATGGTGTAAGGTTCGGGAGTGTATCCCCTTGATCTTCTGATAAATGAGAGCTCATCATTTCTAAATCGAATAACTGAGTCATCGCATCTATTTAGTATTCGGCGATTGTGAACTAATGAATAATCATTAACTCCGCTGATTATTTCATCATTTTTAATCATCATTGGCTCTCCAGGTATGTTTGCTGAAGTCATAACGTATGTATCAATGTTTCCTTCATCAAAGAGCAAATAGTGCATTGGGGAATAAGGCAACATCACGCCAATATTGTGAAGTCCTGGAGATAGGCTTTCTGGAAATGGATAATTGTCTTTTTTCTTCAAAATAACAATAGGTCGTTTATTTGAAGTGATAGTATCAATTTCTTTTTTTGTAAGCTGAGCATATTTTTGAAGGCTTTCCAAATCTTTACACATTACTGCAAAAGCCTGATTTGGTCTGTTCAAGCGTTTTCTTAGTTCCTTTATAGCTTCATCATTATAGGCATCAACAACCAAATGTGTTCCGCCAATTCCTTTTATGGCTAAAATTTTGCCTTCTTTTAATTTTTCAGCCCCTAATTTTATAGGATTTTCAACATTAAGTTTATTTGGACCTTCGTATATTTCCATTTGGGGTCCACAATCTCCACAGCAAATCGCTTCTCCATGGTAACGTCTGTTTAAAGGTTCCTTATATTCTATGAGGCACTCATCACATAACGGAAATTCATCCATTGAAGTTCTTATCCTATCATAAGGGACACTTTCAATTACTGTAAATCTTGGCCCGCAGTCAGTACAGGCATTAAATGCATATTTGTAACGTCTGTCATCGGGATTTCTAATCTCTTCAAGACATTTATCGCAGATTGCAATATCTGGTGGAATTACACTAATTCCAGAATAGGAATCTCCGCTTTCAATTATTTCAAAATCAGCATAATTATTTTCTTTGATAGTTTTTACTTCCATAGAATCGATTTTTGCAATAGGGGGCAATTCCTTTGGAAGTCTGTCAACGAATAGGCCTGTATTTTCCCCTTCAATAATGATTTCAACAACATTTCCAAGGTTTCTAACATATCCTTTTAAATTAAGTTCACTGGCAAGCCGGTAAACATATGGTCTAAATCCCACGCCTTGGACAATTCCTTGAGTTAAAATCTTTAATGCATACATTAAATTATAATATTGTAAGTTAAATTTTATATAATTTTATCCTAAATATTATATTATGAAAGATATTCTTGAAAGTTTAGTCAATGGGGAACTTAATATAGATGAAGCTGAAAAACTCATCAGTGCTAATGGTATTTTAGAATTTGAAGACATTGCCAAGATGGATATCAAAAGAAGTGATAGAACTGGTTTTCCAGAAGCAATCTTTTCTCCAAGCAAAGACTATGATGATTTGATTTTAATTATTAAAAGGTATATGCAGACAAAAGAAGATGATTTAATTATCACAAAATTGCCTAATAACAGATACGAAAAGATTTTAGAAGATTTAGGTGAAGATACTTATATTTATGAATATAATAAAAGGGCTCAAATATTAATCATTAGAAAAGAACTCAAAGAAAAGGAAACTCTCGCCAAAATTGGAATAATTACAGCAGGGACATCAGATATCAATATTGCTGAAGAAGCCCGTGTCATTGTTGAAGAAGGGGGATGCGAAGCGATAACCTCTTATGATATTGGTGTTGCCGGAATTCATAGGTTATTCCCACAAATTGCGTATATGGTTAAAGAGGGAGTTCGAGCATTTATTGTTTGTGCTGGAATGGAAGGTGCGCTGCCTTCAGTAGTTGCCGGACTTGTTGATGTGCCTGTCATAGGTGTTCCAACATCAGTTGGATATGGTGTTGGTGAAGGAGGAAGGGTTGCGCTAGACGCAATGCTTCAATCATGTGCTCCTGGAATTGCCGTTGTAAATATTGATAATGGTTTTGGTGCCGCCGTATTTGCACTAACAATCGTAAATAGTGATTAATTTGAGATATGAAAATTTTGATCCGAAAATTCATGATACCCATAAAGTAGCCACATATGTTTATGATGTTGATTTTAGGACTTTTGACTTATTGTTTAAGAATAAAGACAAGGCCATTTCAACAATAGAGTGGGATTTGAAAAAACATAAGGTCGGAAATAACTTTAAAGTAATCTTGGATGATGATGGAAGCCTAGTAGGAATGATTATGGCATATATTTCTGAAATGCCATATGATTTTAGATTTAAATCATTGAAATTAGTAATTGTTGATATATTGGATTATTTTGTATTATGTGACATTGAAAAAGATGACTTGTATGTTGCAGAAATAGCTATTGATGACTCTTTAAGAGGTCAAGGTTTAGGCAGAAAAGTTTTGCTTGATGTAATTGATTATGCTCGGTCTAAAAATCTCAATAGGGTTATTTTAGATGCTGATTTTAGAAATGTCGGAGCGAAAAAACTTTATGATAGAATGGGGTTTAAAGTTTTCAATAAAAAGAGGGTTAAAATTGGAAGTTTTGAAAGAGGGATGCAAAATATGGAATTAGTCCTTTAAAGGAATTTCTTTAATTTTATCATGAACTCTTTTACAGTTATTTTTATCGTTATATACGAAGAATTTACTAATTCTTTCATGATATTTTTCTTTAATTTTACATTCATTTTCAATGTAATCAATAATCAAATCCACTAATTCCTCTTCAGTTCTTGCAATTTCTCCAAAGCCCATAGTTTCGTAATTGAAGTAGCTTTCATCCAAATCAAAATGATAATCTGAACCAAATTGGTAATAGACTACTGGTTTGTATAAATATGCGAAATCAAACGCCACAGAGGAATAATCTGTAATCATTAATGAACTATTATTAAACAATGTTTGGTATTTTACTTTGTCATAATCAATTTTTACATAATCATTTTTGTCGAAAAGATCAATATACTCATATACTTTTGGATGAGGTCTGAATATTATTTCATAATTTTTTTCTTTAGCTTTTGAGATTAATTTTTCATTGTTTATTAGGGAATTGAATTTTTTGAAAAATACATTTTCTTTAACATATTCTTTTGATTTATGGTCTAAATCTCTTCTCCAGGATGGCATTATAATTATCTGCCTTTTTTCATTTTTATTTTCAAGAGTGTCATATCTAGGCAAACCCAGCATTTGAATAACATTATCGTCATAATTGTAAGGATATTTAAAAGTTGATTCATATTCATTGGTAGATGAAACTAAAAACATTGATATGTTCATATTGGATTTGTTTAACCATGATGAAATGTTGTCCTTTAAGATTCCATGTTGCAGGAATGCGGTATTTGATCTTAATAGGCCCGCAATGAATGGATATCCACCCCAAAACGGGTAAATAATTTCATTATCTGGATGTGATGTAATAATGTTTTCAGTAAAAAGCGCAAGATAGTTATGTTTAAGAGATTTATAAGGGATAACCTTACCGATTTTCCGGATATCGTTGTAATCTTTATTTTGAGAACTTAAAATGAAATATCTGTCAATATCTTCGTCTTGTTTAACGGAATATTTAAAAAGAGCCAATCCATTGTCATCGGATTCATTAGGGCGGTCCATATAAAACCATATTTTTTTATTTTTCATAAATGGATAACCTAACATATAAGCTATTCTAAAAGGTATTGCTTTTTCAAAACCACGTTCGTGTGTTTTAAGAATATTTGCTAAACATTTTATTTCCTGCATTATCCATTTTGAAGTGCTTTTTTTACTTATGACAATTTTGTCATTTTTCAAAATGCTTAAATAATGTCTTGTTTTTGCATATCCTACAATTTTAGAGAAGTTGCAAGGCCTTGAAAAGTCAATATGCAATTTTTTTTCGCCTTCTTTAAATTCAAGCTCAAATTTTTCATTTTGAGATATTGGAATTGCAGCTTCTATTGAGTAATCTTGACAAAAATCATTGTTTAAGCTATGAATATCTTTTTGAGGAAATCTCAATACTTTTTTATTAATCTTTTCATTGTTCACGATGACATCGATATTTCTAGGATAAATATTTATTGCACTGGCCAAAATACGAAGTTCATTGTCGATTATGTCATAATTATCAATGAAGATGGTGTTCAAATCCAGCTTTTCCATTAGATTTTCATTTAATGGAGAACCATATTTCAATAAAAAAGAAATTATCTTAAGGTCATTTTTAAGCAATTTCGTATTTAAAATAACATCATCATCAATATATTGCATAATATCAATTAATTCGGATAAATCTACTTTTTCAGGAGCCTTTTCAACAGATAAAATCCATCTAAGATGATTTGCTAAATTAAATTGGATAAATTGCGGAATATTGGAAAATTTATTACGGGTTTTCTCAATTAATTGGTTAAAATTATATTTTAGAAAAGTATCGTAATCTGTCTGATTAACAGTTAAATTTTCAGTTGGATAAATTTTTTCGTCAATATTAATGGAATAATACTTTCCTTTGTTGCAAATTCCTAAAATCGGATTATTTATCAGAATTTCACTAAAAAATGTGATGTTATTATTGTTCGCATCTAAAAATTTAATATTCTTACATGAATCTCTTTTAAAAAAGGTGGATAATCCTAAAAACTCAGCATATTCGGGTTGTTTTAAAAGATTAATTTTTTCTGTTTTTTTAATTTTATGATTTAAATAATGTTCCTGATGATTATTTTTAAAATAAAATATAGGTAAAGCTATTAAATCAAGTTCTTTATTTTTATTAATATAATCCAGCAGGTTTTTAAAGGAATCTTTTGAATAATAATCATGAATTTCTAAAAATGTGAGGAATTTTCCAGAAGCGTTTCTTATTCCTAAATTTTTAGCTTCTGATAAATTATAGTTGTTCTGCGGGATGAGTTTTATATTATCGGGGTATTTTTTAATATAATCTTCACAAATTCTTTGTGTATTGTCTTCACTATTTTGGTCTATGATGATTATTTCAGTATGTTTAATTAAATCAAGTGTTTGATTAATCAAACAATCAATTGATTGTTTGATTCCTAATTCAGAATTATGTGTAAGTATTATCACTGAAAATTCAAATTCACTCAATTTTTAGCCCCCCAATTTAATCTTGTGATTGTTTAAAATCAGGTTTCATGTTACTAATAATGAATTCTAAATCTTTATTTAAATTGGTGTCGTTATTATAGTTTTTAAATTGAATTGAAAATGTGTGATAACATGTATAGACATAGCAG
>JAEIGA010009650.1_pt1 | contig 14616 bp, 34 predicted proteins | sample 9270691 | NCBI WGS metagenome assembly JAEIGA01 (sample SAMN17057246, study PRJNA624740) | gut metagenome | biome: biome; isolation source: fecal sample | host: Bos grunniens | place: China: Xizang | collected 2019 | reverse complement strand
TACTAGGGGCAAGTTTGACAATTGCCGTATGAGCGTGACGGGCGGCACCGGGCAAGCCTACGGGTTCAGCGCTGACGGCGGCTTGTTGAGGCTCACCAACACTGAGGTTATCGCGTACAACGCGAGCGGCGGCAGCAATGAGGCCGTGGCCGTGCAGGTGCAGGCCAACCAGACGCAAAACGTGCTTATCATGACCAATTGCAGTTGCCCAATCAGCGCACGCGGCGGCTACAAGCAATCCAACGTTGTCAAGATCAACAGCGGGTTCTATGCGCTTACGGGCAACATGCTTGGCATGGCGGCTTTGAAGTACAATACAGGTGAGGGCATGACCGAAACCGGCACCATGCTTGTCTCTAAGTAGTGAGGGGCCGACATGCCGACAGAGGTTATTTCGCTTGTCATTGCCTTTGCGGGCGCTTGCATTGCGTTTGCCGGTATGCTGGGCAACGCACGCAAGGAAAGCGACGCGGCGGCGGGCCGCATGTCTGAGGTAATCGCAAAGCTTAATTTTATCGGTGACGATATCAAGGAAATGAAAGCCGATTACAGAAACGTTGCCATAGAGCTAAAGGAAGTGCGAGACATTGCGATCATGGCTAAGGCAAGCGCCGACAGCGCACATAAGCGGCTTGACAGCGCGGGCATTGACCAGAACGGCGCAAGGGTTTAGGAGGTATGAAACATGGAAACCGAGATGTTGGCAAGGCTCATTTTTAGCATCATTGTTGCGATCAACGCGGCTGCTGCTGCGTTTGGCTTCAATCCGCTTAACGTGGACGAGCAAACCGTTTATACGGTCGTTAGCTTTGCCGTTGCCTTTGTCACGTGGGCATGGGGCTTTTGGAAGAACAACGACTTCACGGACGAGGCAAAGCAGGGAACGGCGCTCATGCGCAGCCTAAAGGCGGCAAAGCGTGCCAAGGAATAGCCTATAATGGCAATAGGCCACGTGTGACGGCTGACGAGCTGCACGCGGGCTAGAGTCAAGCCCCTTGCGAGGGGCTTTTCTTTTTGTCGCGTTTGCGCAGGTAAACGGCTTGTTGTAAGCCCGAATTTGGGCCGCAAATCTTGAGAATGACTTACTACCCATGGTTTCGGGCTATTTGGGCGGTTTGCGTTTGTGACAGAATTGTGACACGTGCATTTTATGCTTGTGTTGTGGTGGTGGTGACTTGTATAATCAAATTAACGAAAGGAAAGGAACACCAACCCACCGAAAGGGGCCGAAAATGGCTAAGTACATGACTATTGAGGTTCGCAAAGAGGACATGCGCGAGACGGAAAAGGCGTATGGCTTTCCCTATGCCAAGGCGGGAAGCTGGATGCAGGACAGCAGCCAGATTGTTTGGTTGCCCAAAAGCCAGATCACGCTCACCGACGTGACCTATGACATGTACAAGGAAGAATGCGGCGAGTTTGAGGCCAACACGCTTTGGCAAGAGGGTTACGTGTGGGTTGACGTTCCCATGTGGCTTGCTAGGAAGCATAACTACTTTGAACGGTGCATCTTTCACGCATAAGCATGCACCAACAGGAACCGAGGGGAAGCCGGGGCAACCCGGCTTTCTCTTTAGCAAAGAAAGGACTGAGGAAATGATAAAAAAGATTAGAGATCGTTTGGCGTTTGTCGAAAAGGAAATTGCTTTCTACCAAAAGCAGGTTGAGGACATAAAGGCGGGCGATGCTCACCCAATGGTGGTGCATATTCGCATACTGATTAAGCACTACAAGGAAGAAAGAGCGTTCTTGCAAGGTTTGTTGAACGATATGTAGACATTGTGTAGCGTCTTGTGTGGTGGTGGTTGTGCCGTTATAATCAATATCAACATAAGCGCCTAACCGAAAGGGGCCGACAATGACCACCAACACCACCGATTATGATCAACTCATTAGCGAGTTCAACAAGCAGCTTAACAAGCTGTATGGCTTGGCAACAGAGGCTAAGTGGGCCAGCGAGCCAAACAGCAAGGATAGGCGCAAGATGATGTACGTTACCAGCGCTCTTGAAAGCATCATTAGCACCATGCAAGAGTAGCAACCGGCACCAAAGCAAGAAAAGCCCCTGCGAGCAATCGCGGGGGCCTTTTTCATTGCGTAAACTCTTGCACCCAATACGTGCCTTTGCTACCACCGGCATAGTATCCAACGCCTAACTTTGTGTAGTTGGGGCTAAGGATGTTGGCGCGGTGGCCGCTGCTATTCATCCATGATTGCATGACTTCGCTAGCCGATCTTTGACCGGCTGCGATGTTCTCACCGGCGCTTTTGTAGTCAACGCCAAAGCTGCGCATCATGTCAAATGGCGTGCCGTATGTTGGCGAGTCATGAGAGAAATAGTTGTTCTCTGCCATGTCGCGTGCCTTTTCCGCTGCTATCCGATTCAACGTGTTGTCTAGCGTCAAAGGCTGCAAACCGGCTTTCTTGCGCTCTGCGTTGACCAACTCAAGCACTTGCGTTGCTTGCTTGTCGCTTGTGCTTTGGTCTGCGTCACTCACGTTGCTTTGTGCCGTGGCGTTGCCTTTGGCACCGTCGCTTGCGTTGTGGTCATTTCCGGTGCCGCTGTCATAATGCGTGTTGACGTGTTGGCCGGGGTGTATGAGATCAACGTCTTTCAGGTGCTTGTTCAGCTCCAAAAGGCGCGAGAAATCAAGATGGTACTCTTTCGCTATTCGCCAAATGCTTTCACCGGGTTGCACGTGGCAATTTGACGCTTGCGCGGCGTTTCCCGTGGCTAAGAGTGACATTGCTACAGTAGAAAAGAGAATTAGTTTTTTCATAAGCCTATGATGTGCGTTTATGTAGGTTTTATGCACTTGCTTAATTTCGTGCTTTGTTGTGGTGGTGGTGCTTATAATGAATGTGTCAACAGGCAACCGACCGAAAGGACACCAACCATGACCAACACCGAGATTATCACGGCGGCAAAGCTGCTTAACGGCATCACCGAGGCAGCGCATACGTTCGCGCATTGGAAGCATCTTGGCTTTAGCGTTCGCAAGGGCGAGCACGCGGCATTCAGCGCGACGATCTGGAAGTATGCCAAGGGCAAGCGTGCGCAGCAGGTTGAGGACGAGACGGGCGAGGTTCAGCCGGGAAAGATGTTCATGAAGAAAGCCTATTTCTTCACGGCATCGCAGGTTGACGCATTGGCAACGGCATAGCGGTTTTGTGGGCGCGGCTCTGAGAGGGGCCGCGCCTTTGTTGTGGTGCTAAGATTGCGGCAAGGCCGACAGAAAGGGGCAAAGATGGCTTACAAGAGCATTGACGCACGTACAAAGACACCGACCAACAGGGAGCAGCGGCGCAAGCTTATGAAGCAACTGGGCATGCTCAAGGGCGCTACCATGAAGCGCACGGCAAGCCTTAAAATCGTGCGCTAATGCCAATGGAGCGTTGGCGCTATCCTGCTAATTGGAGCGAGATAGCACGCAAGGTCAAAGATGAAGCTGGTTGGAAATGCGAAAGCTGCGGTAAGCAATGCAGAAAGCCGGGTGAGCCTTTCGACACGCACCGGCGCACGCTCACGGTTGCGCACCTAAACCACAAACCAGAGGATTGCAGGCGCGAAAACCTGCGTGCGTTATGCGCACCTTGCCATTTGCGCTACGATGCAAAGCACCATGCGGAAACACGAAAAAAGAGGGGCAAGAAATGAGCATTAACCGTTGCGAGCTGTCCGGTAACGTGACGCGCGACAGCGAGCTAAAGGCCACACCGAGCGGCACGGCGTTTCTCACGTTTGGCCTTGCTTTCAACAAGCGGAAGAAGGACGCAAACGGCAATTGGGTTGACGTGCCGAATTTCATTGAGTGCGTTGTGTATGGCACGCGAGCACAGGCGCTAGAATCTCACATCGTCAAAGGCACTAAGCTTTTCGTTGCGGGCGAGCTGCGTTATTCGCAATGGGAAAAGGACGGCTACAAGCGCTCTAAGATTGATCTGGTTGTTACCGATCTTGACTTTGCAAGCGGCAATCGTGACAACAAGCAGCAGCCACAGCAGCAGGCCGCACAACCGACCTACAGCGTACCGGAACCGGCGCAACCGGCATATGCAGCGCCAGAGCTGTACGATGAAGATATTCCGTTCTAAGGGGCGAGCATGGCAAAGGCTAAGAAATGCCCGTTTTGCGGCAGCGATGCAGAATTGAAAATCAGAATGCCCAGCAAGCTTTACCGCTACTGTTGCCCTGATTACCGGTGCTGTGCGCGTGGCTTTGGGCTTTGGTTCAACTCTGAGGCCGAGGCGCTAGAGGCTTGGAACAAGAGGGATAACGACTAGCGACGTTGAAAGGCGGCAAGAATGGCAAAGACAAGGCAGGAAGTGCGAGACGGTGACGCGCGAGAGATTGCGCGGCGAGCGTTCAACGCGGCAGCGGACGTGATCAACGGCCAATCGCTAGACATGGGCATTGCGCTTGCGGCGGCTGCGATGGTGGGCCATTGGATGCAAGCAGAGGTTGACGCGGCTTCGCTTTTGGGCGTGACAAAGCCAGAGGAAATCAGCACCGGCAACGAGGCTTGACCAATCCGTATTCATGTGAATGCATAACGTATGCAAATCGTCTACCGATAATATATGTTATGTCTACTGAGAAAGCGGCGAGAATGGCGCAACGGCGCGGTTCTTGCCGCTTTGTCGATTCGTGGCACATTAAGCGCCTTATGCATGCGCGAAAGATGGCGATTTCTCAAGGGTATGTCGGGAAATAATTTGGGCCAGACTGTATAAATTTGTGCATATTGTGCAATACGTCGTTTGTGGTGGTTGTGGCGCTATACTCAAGGGAACGAAAGCAACCAACCGAAAGGGGCTGAAAATGGACAAGATGCAAAAGCTGTTTATTGCAATCATGCTTGAGGCAGCGGCAGATGCAGAAGCCAATGCGCTTAGAAGCGGTGACATTGGCAAGGCGCATGAAACGCAACGCTTTGTTGATGGCATATTGATTGTGCTTGCTGCTTTGGGCTATTCAATCAAGTTTGACGATAACGGCAATTGCACGCTAGTTGCCGAGGCTACGGACGATAAGGAAGGTAACTAAGATGGACGATAACAAGGGCTTGGCAACCATCGTGCTTTCTCTGCTGATCTTTGGCATCTGCGCGACAATCGCGTATGCCCAGCGTGGTTACTTTGCGTTTGGCGGGGAGTATCTTGTCTTGATTCCGGGCTTTGTGGTCGCGGGCCTTTGGATGGCCGGTTACGATGGCTAGCGACGCGGGCTTTTTCGGCTACGGCTCACGATCTGAGTACGTGCGCTTTATGGCCGGTCATGGCGTGCCGTTGATGCAGGTTTCCGAGGCTTTGGGGCTTACCGTCTATCGCATGATGCAGCTTTGCCCAGACGTTGATTTCTACCGGTACAGCTTCTTTGACGATACGAGCGGCACGCGGCTTGGCAACCGGTGGAACAACGCGGACATAGAGAAGGTTGTGACTCATTACCCTACGCACGGCGCAAGGTGGGAGGGCTGGAAAGTCTACCTACCGGGCCGCAAGGAGGCCGCAATTCGGACGTTGGCGAGCAAATTGGGCATCTACTACGTACCAAAGGCAAAGCGATGAATTGCGGGCTGTGTGCGCTCTGCTACTACGCAAGGCCGCTGTATGACCCTATTACCAAAGAGCCGATCATGCAGAAAGATGGAAGCGTGATGATGGTTTGCGTGTTTGATTTGAATAACGCCTTGCCGGTCGTTCAGACCGACACGGACGCAATGGAGCAGATGGGTTGGGCGTGCTTCACACCGATAACGTAAACGATGGTAAACATTACCGTTGTGTTGTGGTGGTGGTGACGTGTATAATCAAGTAGAAAGGTATGGACATGAACGAAATTGTTGAGTTTAAGGCCGATTCGGGCGCAATGGTGGAGATCACGCCTCAAGATGTGGTTGACTACCTTTGCCCAAACGCTACCGTGCAGGAAGTGGGGCTATTCTTGCAGCTCTGTGCAGCGCAGCGCCTTAATCCGTGGGTTGGTGAAGTCTATCTGATCAAGTATGGTGACAAGCCGGCACAGATTCAGGCGGGCAAAGAGGCTTTCACAAAGCGTGCGGCGGCAAACCCGGACTATGAAGGGTTTGAAGCTGGTATTACCTACAGCGACGCTAATGGCAGGATTTGCAGACGTGACGGTTCAGCATATTATCCGACAGTTGGCGAAAAGCTTGTGGGCGGTTGGTGCCGCGTCTATGTTAAGGGCAAGCGCCCATACTTTGACGAGGTGGCCTTACAGGAATACAGCACGGGCCGCAATCTTTGGCAAAGCAAGCCGGCAACCATGATTCGCAAGGTGGCGTTGGTTCACTGTCTGCGTGAGGCTTTTCCGGACACGTTCGCGGGGATGTACAGCGCAGAGGAATTGGAGCAAGACCAGATGCGGCAGCAGCGGGCCGCGCAGCCGGTGGCGGCTAGCGTGGTCGTTGACGAGCCGGTGACACCTGCGAGCGCTGAACAGTGTGAGGAAATCGGCAACAGGATTGCCGACCTTGCGGCGGCGCGTGGCGTGGACTTCACGACGGCTTACAACGCTGTGTTTCAGTCAAAGGCGCTGCAATCGCTTGGATATGAGGGCGAGGACAGCTTGACAGATGCGCAGGCGCGGGCCGCTCTGGGACTGATTGACCGATGGCAGCAGGCGGCAAGGCAGCAGAATGCAGAGGCGCAAGCCGAGGCCGAGAACGAGCCTACCTATGAGACTGAATAAGCAGATGGAGTGATCATAATGAGCAGAAGCACATACAAGATTCTTAACGACGAAAAGGCGCGTATTGTGTCGCGCCTACAGAAAGAGGGCATCGCATATTGGCAGCTTGCCGAATACTTTGGCGTGCATGACAACACCGTTGTAAGGTGGATGCGAAACCCTACCGGCAAGGTTGCGGACGATATCAACATGGCGATTGACGCAATTGTTGCGGCACAGGAATGACAGCAGGTATTTATACGCCAACATTTGGCAAAACTTATAAGCACAGATGGGCGCTTGCCTACGGGCGAGCGCCTTTCTTTTGAGCGGGGGCAATAGAACATGCAGCATACGTTGACTTTGACACAAGAGGAAATCATGCTAGGGAACGCGGCATTCACAAGCAAGCTGAACGTCATACACCATGCCTACGTTGACATTGCGGGCGATTTGATGGCCGGGGCGCTGCTTTCGCAAATTCTCTATTGGTTCGGTGCCGACAGAAACGGACGGCCAAGGGCGAGAATCCAACGAGACGGCTATCTCTGGATAGCAAAGGCGCGTGGCGATTGGTGGCAGGAAATCAGAATCACGCCAAAGCAGTATGACCGGGCCGCAAAGATTCTGAAAGACAAGGGATTCATTGAGCTAAGAACGATGAAGTTTGCAGGCAATCCGACAACGCACATACGCATAATTGCCGAAACTTTGAACAAAGCTATAGACAATTGGAAATATGAGCAGGCACAGGCGCACATGGCAAGAGAGCGTGAGAAGCTTATGGCCGTTGGTTATTCACCTTTCGGGAACAACGAACTTGACCAAAGGGAAATCCCGACATACCCAAACGGTCAACATGGGGATATCCCAAACGGCAATTTCGATTTACCGGACTTGGGGAGAACATTAACAGAGATTACGCCAAAGACTACCCATGAGATTAAAGCAGAGAGCACACACACTTTAGAAAGCGTGCTTTGCTTTGACGAAATCTGGAATTACTACCCGAAAAAGACCGGCAGAAGCAAGGCGCAAAGAGCCTATGAAACTGCGATCTCTAAAGGCGCTAACGCCTTTGCGATTCTCGTTGAGGTGGTGTTGTTCAAACAATATTGTTTGAGCATGCTAGAGCGTGAAGAAACCGAGTGGAGATACATACCAACGGGCGGCGTTTGGTTTGACGAGGAACGATGGAGAGACGAGACGCAATCAATTGGGCGCTTTCTTGGCTATGACGAGGGCTTGGCATTCAATCACAGCATCTTAGAGCTTAGACGGTTGGCAACAGCAGCTTTGGAGCGTGAGAAGCAGGCAGACATTTTGGAGCGCATGCGCGTGATCATTGCCGAAATGCCTTACTAAAGGGGACAGAGAAAAATGCAGCAGGCGCAACTATGGGCCGAAATAGCGCAAGCGGCGCTAAACTTTATCGTGGTCAACAGCCTTACAAGCGCCAATCAGGTCAAGACGGTAACGGACATGAAAACCGACCTGCGCACGACCAAAGAGGACTTGTTGGCAGAGCTAAAGGAAACAAAAGAGGAAATACTAGGTATAATCGACGCAAAAAGCGGCAATGATGAATAGGGCAGGGCGCTTTTGCTGACAAGGCACATTGCTAACGCATCATATCACTTCCTAAGACTAATACATTATCAAGCGGACAAGAGCGCCAAACCCAAAAGGTCAAGGCGCTTTTGTCGTTTGTGTGTTCGGGCCGCATGCTGTCAATGTTGCCGTTTCGTCGCGTGGGATTATGTATTGCATGCGCGGCGATTGGGGACACATGAAAAGCACTTTCGTATACGTTGGCAAGGTTCGTGGGCAAGGTCGGCCACGTTTCGCGCAGGGCCACGCATACCAGACGAAAGCAGACACGACATTCAAGGCGCACATTGCTGACGAGTACCGCAAGCAAGGCGGGCTATTCTATGGGGCAATGCCGCTGTCTGTGACAATCGACATACAGCGCACGTTGCCAAAGAGCCTTTGGGACAGGGCAAAGGCGTTGTTTGACACGGGCAAACCGGATTGCGACAACATAGCAAAGGCGGTTTTGGACGCTTTGAACGGCGTGGCCTTTGATGATGATTCGCAGGTGGTCACGCTGATTGTGCGCAAGTTCCCGCGCGTTCGCATGCCGAATGACAATGACCAGATGCGCGTCACCGTCTCTGAGGTCGATACAGAGACGGTATACCCACAAGTTTACATACCAGAGTAAGGGGCAAACCATGAAGCTTTACGAGCTGGATAAGGCGCTTTTGGACGTGATCGAAAGCGGATACAGCGTTGACGAGGAAACCGGCGAGATACTCTTTGAGCCTACCGACCTAGAGCGGCTAGAGGCCGACCGAAACGAAAAGCTTGAGGGTTGCGCAATCTACCTAAAGGGCCTTAACGCTGAAATTGCGGCTATGCAGGACGAAAAGACAAAGCTAGAGGGGCGCATACGCTCTAGGCAGCGCAAGGCCGACCGGATGGCCAACTACATAATTACCAGCCTTATGTTCATGGGCGAAAGCAGGTTTGAGACGGCGCGAGTTGAGCTAAGGACGCGAAAGAGCAGGTTCGTTGACGTTTGGGACGCTAAGAAGATTCCGCTTGATTTCATCGTTCGCAAAATGACGGAAGCGCCAGACAAAAAGGCCATAGCCGCTGCGATCAAGGCCGGTCAGGTCGTTCCCGGCGCTGACATGGCCGAGAGAGTCAGCCTTACGCTAAACTAAATGCCATGCCCACGGTTTGCCCCTTTTCCGTGGGCTATTTTGCATTTGAAACCATGTTCCAAATATTCAAAAGATTGTGAATGGTTTGTGTAGGCAAGGCAATTACAATGGTTGTTGTGGTTGTTGTCGTTATAATCAAAGGCACACCAACCACCTACGCTCTTGAAAGGAGCACACACCATGACCACCAACGTTCACTTTGAGCTGTGCCGTTCCATTGAGGCTCTTTACGAGTTTGGCCGTCCGGTTGACGATACCGAAGATGTTGAGCTGTACCAGCGAATCCGCGCGGCGTTCGACTCTGACGGTTCGCTGCTTTTCGTCTCTTTCCCGTGGGTGATCACCAAGACCATCGGCGGCGAGCGCAAGAGCACGGCAACCATCATGAATGACGGCAAGCTGTATCTCATGCCGGGTGATGCTCATTTCTGCTTTATCTAGGGCGTGGCAATTCTAACGGACTACTAGAAAGGGGCGGGCATGCTGATTGAGGTAAAACCGTTCAGGTCTGGTTGTACCAGCAAAGAGCAAACGTGTAAGGTGCTTGAGGAAGCTGCTGAGGTGTTCGGCGCATGGCAAAAATATGATGGCGAATTATGCTCGACTTATTGGCTTGAGCCATTAGCCGACGAGATAGCCGACGTGATACAGGCCGCTTGCAATCTCGCGTATCGCTATGGCATCGACGTTGCGGCGGCAATGCAGCGTTGCGAGGCACGAAACAGAGAGCGTGGGCGGTATGACTGAGAAGCCACAGGAAGCCCAAATTAACCTTTGGAAAGCGGTTGAGGGGCTAGAGGGCCAGATAGCCACATTGGAAGCGGAAAACGCGGCTCTGAGGGCCGCACAGCATGGAAAGGGGCAAGGAATGCCGAACGACAGCAACACGCAGGCGGTGCAGCAAGCGGAATACATAGCGCTTATGGCGGCGAGGCTTTCCGACCGGGTAAAGGACTTCTACGGTGACGGCGAGCCTAACGGTCGTGGCAGCTTTCGCACGCGCGAGCACTTCAACCGTATGATTACACAGATGCGCGACGAGCTGCTAGAGCTGAAAGACCTACTGTGATGAACCAGCCAGAGGACATGGCGCGGCAAATCGGCACGGACGCATACGCGCCACAGGTTGAGGGCCGCACGTGCGGCGAGTGTGACCACGCAAGGCCATTTGGCGTGTTTGACGGCAAGACAATGCATTCAGTCGTGCCGTTGCCTTGGAAATCGTCACCGGGCGCGATTAAGGCGGTTAACGCGATTCGTGAGCATTGCGCATGGTGCGAGGCGCTTGGGCTTGTCGTGACGCTTGATGAAAGCGCCGACGATTGCGCGGATTGGGAGGAATCATGATTGGTAGGATTTTGGTATTCGTGTTTGGCTTCAATTGCGGCTTTGTGGCAATGGCTATCTTGACGGCTGCTAGCAAGAATTAGTTATGAGAGACGAAAGCATGACCGGTAAGGCGTATGCGCTCACGTTGCTGCTTTGCGTGGCTATTGCGGCTCTGGTTGCCTATCTTGCGGCAACTATGCCAGATATGGAGATTGAGCAGCTACCAGAGATACAGCCGGTTGAGCTGAGGGATTGAGCCACCATTGTTGGTGGTGGCGGCTTGGTGGGCCGTTTCCGCTCCTTTCGTTGGGGTTTGCGTTGGTCGCGCAAGCCCCTTTTGCTTAAGGCGGCATCATGGAGCAATTGCAACTAGACTTTGACGCGGCGGCAGAGCCGGTGCAGATCTGCGAGCACAGGCATTGGCACGAGGACATAAAGCGCGTTTGGTGCTCAAAGCACGAGGCGTACACGCTTTGCCATGTCTTTCTTTGGGGCGAGGAAGTGGGCTGCGCATGGGACGAGCCGGACAACAGCCCAGAGGCTTGCAAAAGGCGTGTGGAGTGGTCAAAGAAGTATAAGGAAGTGTTAGAATAGGCACATAGGGCGCAACATACCAGCGACGCACAGACAAAAGCGCCTTATCTCAAAGGCTTGCCGAAAATTGGCGGGCCTTTTTCTTTTGCCCTGCGTGTTGTGACAAGTTTGTGAATTTTTGGGGCCGCTAACTTTACATAAGATTTCGGCGCATGGTTTGACCTTTGGCTTGTCGAAAAGTGGGGGACTTGACAGCATGGTTATAATCGTGGTCACACAGTTCCCCACGCCACGCGGGGCGTTGCGTATCTGCGCAACGCGAACGCCACGCGCCACGGAAACGGCCACGTTATCCGGGGAGGATATATTTAATTTCTGATTGTGGTTGTGATTGTGATGTTGATAATGTTGAAAACTTACTAAAAAGGGGCGTTTACATGGGAAATAAGAAAATGCCTAACAGCATGACACCGGCTTTCATACGCAGGCTAAATGAGGAATGCGAGCTGATTAGGGAAACGAGGCCAAATATCAACGGCTGCTTTGATTGCCTAGCCGGGTGGTGCTCTGACGCTTGGCAGGCGGCTACCATGTCCGGCCAACGTGTCAATGCTAAGATTGTGGGCAACCTAGACAATGGGGGGCTTTCAGATGGCTAAGGACAAATACTATACGCACGTATTGCCGAGGTTTGACGAAATACGCAAGTGGTGCGAGATAGGCACGACGGACAAGGAGATTATCAGTCTGTTAGGCGTGTCTACCAGCGCTTTCTATCGCTATAAGGACAATCACCGTGAGTTTCGGGAATTGCTAAAAGAGAGTCGGCGCGTGCCGGTCATGGAGATCAAGGCGGCACTATACAGGCGGGCCACGGGCTTTACCTACGAGGAAGTAACGACGGTAGAGGATTCGGACGGCTACAGCAAGACAACCAAGGTGAAGAAACAGGCTTTGCCAGACCCAGCAAGCGCAATGATCTTGCTAAAGCATTGGGCAAAGGACGAGGGCTGGACTAATGACCCTGCGCAGCTTGAGATACGCAAGCAGGAATTGCAACTAAAACGAGAGCAGGCAGAAAGGGAGGATTGGTAGCATGAAGGACGTTGAGATTGAGCTATTGGAGCGGCTTACGCTGCTTGACGCGACGGAAGGGCCTAAAGACGTTGCGCCAATTGAGGTAATCAGCTACAAGAGGCAGGAAGGGGGCAATGAGGATGGCGGGAACCGTTAACGACGTGCTTTCATGGGCCGCTAGCCAAGTTGGATACGACAGGTACGCAGACCCACAGCCGGGAACCATTTACGGCAGGTGGTATGCGAAATATACCGGCGTTGCATGGTACGGCACTAGCGGCGTGCCTTATTGCGCAATGTTCGTGAGCATGGGGCTTGCCGTCAACGACGTTAAATGCCCGTTCTTTCCGAGTGCTGTAGCCTTTGACGAAAGCGACAATCTAGGCGGGCGCAAGGTGAGCAAATACAGCCTTTTGCCGGGTGACGTGGTGGCCTTTGATTGGGACGATGATAACAGCGGTGACCATGTGGGCTTTGTCGAAAAGGTCTACTCTGACCACATCCAAACCATTGAGGGCAACACCGACAACGGCAGGGTTGCCAGAAAGACGCGCTATTTCTCTAGCGTGATCTGCGGCGTTCGTCCGTACTACGCAGATGGAAAGACGGCGTTGGCAGTTGACGGCGATTGCTACGTGGCTACCGTCTCTGAGTGGCAACGGCAGCTTGGCACGACGGTTGACGGCGTTATCTCTGGACAGTCTGAGGACGATTCTTGGGCCGTTCCTGCGGTAAGGGCGATTGAGTATGGGCGCGGCGGCTCTGAGCTGGTTAGGGCCGTTCAGGGGCTTTGTGGTGGTGTTTCCGTGGATGGCTATTGGGGCCGCCAGACCAGCAAGGCGCTGCAATGGTGGCTTGCGGGCAAGGGCTGCAATCCGGGGCCGATTGACGGCATCTTTGGCACCAACAGCGTCATGGCGCTGCAACGTTCGCTTAACAAGCAGCTTTGGAAATAGGAGGTTTTATCATGGCTTATGGGTTCAACGACGATAAGAGCAAGTTTGATTTGGATGCTATGTTTGTTCGGTTTGGTGGTAGTGCGAACGTTGCGGCAAAGGGAGCACAGCAGGTCGTAATCTCGCAAAGCCGAGTAAGCAGCGCGGGCATTGACAACTTGGCAAACTATGCGGTTGTTTCCGCGATGTACAGCACGGACGGCGGCGCGACGTGGCATTCTGATATGGAAACGCCAATAGGAAATCCAACAGCATTTCCAAGTGCCATTGTCACAAACTTTACTAGCGGCGGGGCTATCAGAATTCAGCTTGTTAACAACACGACGGTTAGCGCGACAATGACTTATCGCATTGTTCTTATGCGTTTGCCAAGCACGAGCAACTAAAGATGCAGACGCTCCAAAGCTTCTATCGCTCTAAGGAATGGGAATCATTCAGGGCCGTTTTCATCGCGCAGAGCGCAGACCCAACGACCGGGTTTGTGCTTTGCGCGGTTTGCGGCAAGCCCATTGTTCACAAGTATGATCTTGTCGTTCACCACAAGAAGCATTTGACCGAGGGCAACGTAAATGACGCTCTGGTTGCCCTAAACCCGGAAAACTGCGAGTGCGTGCATTTCCGTTGCCATAACAAGTTGCATGACCGGTGGCAGGGCGGCAACGGCGGTTGGAAGCCAAAGCCGAGGATGGTTCATTTGGTCTACGGTGCGCCTTTGTCGGGCAAAACGTCATGGGTGCGCGAGAACATGCAGCGCGGTGATTTGGTCGTGGATATGGATAGCATATGGGAGGCGGTAAGCGGATTGCCGCGCTACGAGAAGCCAGAGGGCCTAAAATCGGTCGTTTTCAAGTTGCATGGGGAAATGTGCGACATGGTACGAACGAGGGCGGGAAAGTGGCGCACAGCCTTTGTGATAGCGGGAGCACCGAGACGCGCAGACCGGCAGCGGCTTATGGTTCGTGTCGGCGCGGATGATTCGTTGCTCATTGACGCGAGCAAGGATGATTGCCATGACCGATTGCAGCGCGCGAGCGATAGGCCGCAAGACAAGTGGGCATCATACATTGATGATTGGTTTGACCGATACCAACCGGATTAGCGATAAACAGATTTCGTGGCTATCGCTGCAAGCGGCAACCGTCCCCCCGGTCTAAGTTGTCTGACAATTCGACCCGGGGAGGGTCTGCCACGATTGCGGCGATAGCCACGAAACGTGTTTATCGCTAATCCGGCTGATATCGGTCAAACCAATCATCAATGTATGATGCCCACTTGTCCTGTGGCCTATCGCTCG
>JAEIGA010009649.1_pt1 | contig 14616 bp, 8 predicted proteins | sample 9270691 | NCBI WGS metagenome assembly JAEIGA01 (sample SAMN17057246, study PRJNA624740) | gut metagenome | biome: biome; isolation source: fecal sample | host: Bos grunniens | place: China: Xizang | collected 2019 | reverse complement strand
CTCGGGCCGTCGGTGGGACTTGAAGACTCCGGAGAACTCGCGACGGCGGCGGCGCATCTCGGCGTTCCGCATCCGCCGGGATATCCGTTCTGGACGCTCTGTTCGTGGCTGTTCTGCAAGGTTTTCTCATGGGTCACCTACATGGGGCATCCGACTCCGGCTTGGGCGGTGAGTCTCTGCTCGGCGGTGTTCGGCGCGTTCGCCGCCGGCTTTACGGCGATGCTCATCTGCCGCAGCGGCCGGGATTTCATCGGCGCCGGAGATGAGGACGGAACCTCCGCGCCTTCGTCCTTCATCTGTTTCGGCGGCGCCGTCGGCGGTGCGCTCACATTCGCGCTTTCGCCGGTTGAATGGTCGCAGTCGACGATCGTCGAGGTTTATTCGCTCAACGCGTTCTTCCTGATGTGGGTGTTTCTGCTCACCTACCGCTGGATGCGCAGGCCTTCCGACAAGATTCTCTGGCTCACGGCTTTCGTTTTCGGGCTCGGCCTCACCAACTATCAGGTGCTCCTTTTCGCGGTGGTGCCGCTGGCGATCGTCATCGCCATGAAGAATATCGGACTTTTTCGCGACGTGTTCATCTATCTCGTTCCGGTGGGGCTGACGTACCAGCTGCTCAAGATTGGCTGTCTTCTGCGCGCCGACCGCTATATGCAGGCCGATGTCATCAACAAGCATCTGCCGCTGACGCAAAGCGCATCCTGTCCTTCGACCTGCGTTCTGGTGATCTCGCTCGTTGTCATTGTCGCGTCGATCGCGGCGGCGGCGGTGCTGCGCGCCCGCGGCGAATACGCGCGGGGCCGCAAGACGGTGCTCTGCGGCGGCGGCGCTGGCGCGGCGCTCATTTTCCTCGCGGCGACGGTGTTCGCCTCGAAGAACGTCTGGGACGGCGTGACGGCGCCGGTCGCGCCGCTCATCGAGCCTGCGCGTTACGCGGTCATCGCCGCTCTGCTGGCCGCTTCGGTCGTGCTGGCGATGGCGGCGGCGATGCGCGGCGACGAAGAAAAGGTCTGGGCCGGTGAAAGCGCGAAGTTTCTCATCGGCAGCGCGGCGCTGGCGGTCGCGGCGATAATCGCCGCGTCCATGGTTCCGGTCGCCGGCGACGGCGGTTATATGGGAGCCAAATTCCCCTGGGGCAAGTCCACTCTCGTTTTCTGGGCTCTGATCGCTCTGCTCTTCGCGCTTGCGGCGTTCACGAAGAAGGGACTTTGCTTCGCGGTTCCAGCGGCAGGTCTGCAGATTGCGGCGTTCACGCTTCTGACGCACGGCGCGATGAACGGACTTACCCATCCGCAGAGCTGGTGGTTCGGCTGGCCGATCGCATGGAACTTCGTATTGTTGGCGATGGCCTGGGTGACGCTCCCGAACGGACGCAGCGTCGCCGGCGCGGCGTTCTTCGCCCAGCTCGGCGTTTCGTTCTACGCCTACATGCCGATCGTTTCCGATCTGCGCAACCCGCCGATGAATTGGGGCTATCCGCGCACATGGGAAGGCTTCAAGCACGCGATCATGCGCGGACAGTATGAGGCGATCGCCTTCAAGATGCCGACGTGGGGCGGTATCTTGAACTATCTGGGCGACGTTCTTCTTCAGTTCACCGACATTCTCGTCGTTCTCGCCCTGGTGCCGTTCGTTGCCGTCAAGTGGGTGGTCGAGAAAGCTGAGCGCAAGACGTTCTGGCAGTGGATGCTCGCCGCGGCGGCGTGTTTTCTCATGATGTCGGTTCTGCTCATCGGCCTTGCCAACGTCAAAGGCGACGTGCAGGACGGCTTCATCCAGAAGGTGAAATTCATTTCTTCCCACGCGATGATCGCGATGTGGATCGGTTACGGCATGGTTTTCGTCGGGGCGCTGGCGCTTCGCTTCCTTGCGGGACGCAAGGAAGCGCTCAAGCCGTTGGCGTTGGCGATGGCCGCGGCGATGATTCTCGTCGCCGGCGTCACTCCGATCGTGCAGAATTACACCAACGACCGGCTCGTTTTCGAGATGGGCGGCGCCGAGCAGAACGACCACACGTTCGGCTGGCAGTTCGGAGCCTATCAGCTTGAGGGCGCCAATGCGATCCGCGAGCAGCTCGTCGCCGACGAAGAGCCGCTTCCCGATCCGGAGTATCCGCCGGCGATGGAGAAGTCCGCCATTTTCTTCGGCGGTACCGATCCGGGGCGTTTCGTTCCGACCTATATGATCTACGCGGCGAATTTCCGTCCGGACGTGTATCTCATCACCCAGAACGCGCTTGCCGACGACACCTACATGTCGGTCGAACGCGACCTCTACGGCGATGAAATCTGGATTCCGTCCAAGGAGGATTCCGCCGAGGCGTTCAATGTCTACGTCGACGAGGTGCAGCGCGGAGTCCGCCCGGCGAACGGCGATCTGAAGATCGAAAACGGCCGCGTGCAGGTCACGGGCGCGCTGGGCGTTATGGAGATCAACGGCATTCTCACCAAGATGATGCACGATCAAGAACGTCTGCACCACGCTTTCTACGTCGAGGAAAGCTATGTGATTCCCTGGATGTATCCGTATCTCTCGCCTCACGGTCTTATCATGAAGATCAACAGGGACCGTACTCCCTACAACGCGAAAACCGCGGCGAAGGACGCCGATTTCTGGGACTGGTACACGCGCCGGCTTCTGGACGATCCGATGTACCGCCGCGATTTCGCCGGGCAGAAGTCGTTCTCCAAACTCCGCGCCGCCATCGCCGGGCTGTACCAGAAGCAGGGACGCTACCGCGAAGGGGCGCAGGCTTTCCGCGAAGCGTGTCTTCTCTATCCCGCTTCGCCCGAGGCGACTTTCCGCTATGCGCAGGAATGTCTCCTGCCGTTCCGCCGCTGGGACGTGGTCACCGAACTTATGGACTATACCGACAGGATCGATCCCAAGAACAAGCGCACGGCCGGTCTTCGCAATTACGTCCAGCGCCTTTCGGCGTTGACGGCCGAGATTGAGCGGCTTGAAGGCAGACGCCGCTCCGGCAAGGCGGTCGACCGCGAGATTTTCATGCTTGCGCGCTGCTACTTCGAAATCGGCCGGGTGCAGGAGGCCGGACAGCTTGTGCGCACGGTCTCCGAAAAACTCGTCAGCGCCGATGAAATGCAGGCGGCGGCCGCGATGCTGATGGAGGCGGGGCTTTCCGCCGACGCGGAGGCGGCTTTCAACCGGTATCTCAAGGCCAATCCGCGCGGCGACGCCAACGCCTGGGCGGATCTCGCGAAGCTCCAGCACCGCAGCGGCCGCCGCGAAGCGGCGCAGCAGAGTTTCATTCAGGGCTATCAGATCGACCGGCAGGCGCTGTTCCAGCGTTTGCAGCGCGATCAGGAACTTTACGAGATCGCCGCTCCCCTCTTCCGCCGGAAGTAAGCGATGGCCGGCGAAACGGCGAAGTGCGAGGCGCTGTGTCTGGCGATCCATCCGTGGTCGCGCACTTCGCACGTCGTCGCGTGGCTGACGCCGCAGGGTCCGCTCAAAACCGTGGTAAAGGGGGCGGTGCGCCCCAAGAGCGCGTTTCTCGGGCAGTACGATCTCAATTATACCTGCGAAATAGTCTATTATCTCAGAGAACGCGGGAGTCTGCACGCTCTGCGCGAATGTATGCCGCGCAATCTGCGGGAAAAACTGCGCGGCAGCTACCGCTCGCTGGTGTTGGCCGGATATGTGCGTTTTCTGCTGGGGGAACTTGCCGGGGCGGGCGAAGAGAGCGGAGAATGGTTCCGTCTTGCCGAAGAGACGCTGGCGAAGCTGGAAGGTGCCGGCAGTTCGGAAGCGCTGCTGGAAATCATGCTGCGGTTCGATTTCGCGGCGATGCAGCTTGCGGGCATAATTCCCGATTTTTCGGGATACGACCGCAACCGCGAATGGTCGCTCTTTTCTCCGCAGGCCGGAATCTACGGCGAGGGCGGCTCCGCCCGCAAGATCCGCATCTCGCTGGAAACCGCAGGATGGCTCGATAATCCGCGGAAAAAAGCCGCAAATATTCAGATTCTGCTTGACGCGGCAAGGGTAATTGGTGTATTCTATCAGTTCCACTTGGATTGTGCCGTGGAAACACGGCGTGAAGTCCTGAGGCTGATTTTGCATAACGAAAAACGAGAAAGCTGAAAATAATGAACATTAAAATGCTTGGAGCCGCGCTCGTCGCGGGAGTGATAGTGGCAGGTTGCACGGAGAAGGAGAGTGTCGACGAGGTCGCGCTTTCGGTCAACGGCGAAAAGCTCATGCAGAGCAAGATCGACGCCGATGTCGCATCGCTCCTGAAGGCGCAGGGCGACAAGATTCCCGCCGCCCAGCAGGAGTACGCCAAGCAGTCTTTCGCCAACCAGCTCGCGCAGAGCTTCATCGTCGAGAAGGTGCTCGTCGCCAAGGCCAAGGCCGAAGGTTTCACGGTTACGGACGCAGACCGCAAGAAGCGCGAAGAGGAGTTCCTGAAGGCCGTCGCCAAGATGCCTGATGCGCCCAAGTCGGTCGCTGAGTATTTCAAAAAGTATCCGCTCGGGGAAGAGCGCGGCAAGGCCGAGTTCGAGAACGGAATTCTCATCGACAAGCTGCTCAAGTCTGAGCAGGCCAAGGCTCCGTCCAAGGATTACGCGGTCGAGGCTCAGAAGATGATCGACGGCATCGTCGCCGAAAACGCCAAGTCGGCGAACGCCGAGGGCGACGCGCTCAAGAAGATAAAAGAGCTCAAGGCCCAGCTCGACAAGGTTGACGCCAAGGAGCTGCCGGCCAAGTTCGCCGAACTCGCCAAAGCCAACTCCGCGTGTCCTTCGTCCGCCAAGGGCGGCGATCTCGGCGCGTTCACCCACGGCCAGATGGTCAAGGAGTTCGATGAGGTCGCCTTCAAGCTTCCCGTCGGCAAGGTTTCCGAGCCCGTGAAGACCCAGTTCGGCTACCATCTCGTCATGACCACCAAGAAGATACCCGAAGTGAAGGCCCAGGGCGACAAGCCCGCGGAACCCGAGAAGGTTCAGGCGAGCCACATCCTCATCAAGGCCGCGCAGAAGCGAGAAGTGCCGAAGAAGGACGATGTCGTCAAGTATCTCAAGAACAATGCCGATCGTCAGTTCGTGCAGGAGTTCCTTATGAAGCAGGTCAAGTCGGCCAAGATCGAGGCTTCCGAGAAGTTCAAACAGTTCGTTCCTCCGGCCGACGAGCCCAAGGCCGCTCCGGCTGCCAAGGCTCCCGTCAAGGCGCCTGCAAAAGCCGCTTCCGCCCCGGTTGAAAAGCCCGTCAAGAAATGATATAATATCCGCTCGTTGAAAGGAAGATAAGAAAATGAGTCAACATGCATCTCTTAAGGGTTCAGGTAAAATCACTTCAAAGCGCAACGTTTTGAAGCGTTTTGAGCGCGTCAATCTTCTCCAGAAGCGTGGCGAATGGAAAGAAGGCAGCCGCGGTCTCGGTCTCAAGAAGACCAAGCCTGAATAATAAAGCGTATTTTTCGCGGTTAAAAAGCGTCCGTTCGCAAGAATTGGACGCTTTTTTGTTTAGTGGAGTATAAAAATTCTATGCGGCAGTGTCCAGATCCCGGTGAATTTATTCTCAAATGGCGCGGCGACACCATCAGGGTGGAGTTGCGCTTGGATACCCCCGAGAAAGGCCGGGCGGTACTGCGCACCAATCTCGGCGGTGCGGCGGTGCGGCGACGCGAGATAATCGCCGAGATTGAAGAAGGCGAGACTCCGCTTGCCAAAGCCTGGCACGATCTGCCGCTGACGGAAATGGAACCCGGGTGTTTCGTCGGTCGGTTTCCGCTTGAAGAGGTTGGCGTTTTTTCCGCCAAAGCGTGTTTCTTTCCTGAGGGTTCTGGCGTCGCACGGTGGCCGGAAGGCGGCAATTTCCATATTAAGGTCGAAAGCCGCGAGACCTTCCGCTCGAACGGCATCTATACGGTTTTCCCGCGCCAGTTCGGTTCGTTCCGCGAAGTCGTCCGCCGTCTGCCCCACATCATGGACCGGATGGGCTTTCGCATCGTACAGACGCTGCCGCCGTTTCCGGTTCCGGCGACATATGCGGTCATGGGCGAGTACGGCTGTCCGTTCGCGGCGACCGATTTTTATTCGGTCGATCCGGCGATGGCGGAATTCGATGTCCGCAGCACGCCGCTTGATCAGTTCCGCGAGCTGATCGGCGCGGTTCATGCCCGCGGCGGTCTTCTGTTCGTCGATCTTCCTGCAAACCACACCGGCTGGGGGTCGGCTCTGCAGACGCACCATCCGGAATGGTTCCGCCGCGATGAAGAGGGCAGGTTCATTTCTCCTGGCGCGTGGGGAGTTGTTTGGGAGGATCTTGTCGAGCTTGATTATTCCAACGCCGGACTCTGCGCCTATATGGCCGACGTGTTCCTCTTCTGGTGCCGTCTTGGAGTCGACGGTTTCCGCTGCGATGCCGGCTATATGATCGCCGCGGAAACCTGGAAATATATCGTCGCAAAAGTCCGCGAGGAATATCCCGATACCGTTTTTATGCTTGAGGGCTTGGGCGGCGATCTGGCGATCACCGACCGTCTGCTCGCCGAATCCGGACTTGACTGGGCGTATTCGGAGATTTTTCAGACTTACAACCGCGATGAGTTCGAGCGGTATCTGCCCGGCGCGATCGCAAGATCTCAGAAGTTCGGCACGCTCGTCCATTTCGCCGAGACGCACGACAACGACCGGCTCGCCAAAGGCGGCGAAGTCTACGCCCGGCTGCGGGTGCAGCTCGCCGCGCTGCTGTCATGGCAGGGGGCGTGGGGAATCGCCAACGGCGTGGAATGGTACTGCCGCGAGAAAATCGACGTGCACGGCCGAAACGATCTCAACTGGGGCGCGCCGGACAATATGGTGGATCTGATCGCCAGACTCAATTCCGTGCTCGCCGTCCATCCGTCGTTCGCCGGCGCGGCGCGGCTTGAGATGGTGACCGAGGGCGGTGGCAATGTGCTTGCGATTGTGCGCAGGGCGGAGAACGCTCCGGATGTTTCAGGCGATATCCTGGTGCTCGCCAATCTTGACTGCAGCGCACCGGCGTTTGTGGGTTGGAAGCGTGAGGCGTTTCCGTTCTCGGAGGTGTTCGATCTTGTAAGCGGCAGACGCATCATGCTCGCAGGAACGTTGCAGCTCGCTCCCGGCGAGACGCTTTGCCTCTGTGAAAGGCCGCTGGAGGCTTTCGCCGAGAATGCCGAAGCGCCCGAAGTCGGGGAGAAGACGGTTTTTCACGTCGTAATGCCGCGCGATTCGAAGCGCGAAATCTGCATTCCCGGCGGCGAGCGGTTCGAGGTTTCAGCGGAGGGATCTTTCAGAGTCCGCATAGTCGATGAGGAAGGGCGGACATTGCAGGTTGCGCGTTCGCGCGGCAACCGCGCCTTTCTGACCGTTCCCGGGCACAGCGGGTCGCCGTCGCGCTGCCGTTGCCTGAAACTGGAGGCCGCGCTTTATTCCGGCGGAGCTTCTTCCTCCGCCGCTACCGAACTTCTGATTCCGCCGCGCTCGAAAAAAGCCTGCGCGCTTCTGACGCTCGACGGCAAGGCGGTGCGCGAAAATCCCTATATGCGGACGGTCCTTTCCAACGGCGCGGGGTCTTCCGCCCAGCTGCGGCTCGGCTGGGGCGAGATCCGCAGCCAGTACGACGCGATTCTCGCCGCCAATCCATCGAAAACGGTTCCGTCCGACCGGCTCAACGTCTGGACGCGCGTGCGCGCATGGCTGCAGTGCGATGGGTACGTCAGAGCGCTCGACAGCCGCTGCGTTTCGCGCTTCACCGCCGATCCGGCCGGGCGCTTTGCGAAATGGGATTTCACGGTGCCCTGCGGCATGGGAACGGAAGCTTCGTTTTCGTTCACGGTCGCGCTCGCCGAAGGGGAAAGCGCGGCGAAGCTGACGGCGGTGCGCAACGCCGCGAAGGAGCGCGAGTGCAACGCCAAAGTGCGGCTCGTTTTCCGTCCGGACGTGGAATGGCGCTCATTCCATTCGACGACCAAGGCGTATCTCGGCCCCGAGCGCGATTTCCCGGCGGCGGCGAAAGCGTGCGGCAACGGTTTCGTGTTCGGCTTCGGCGCTGATGAGTTCGTTTTTTCGGTCGAAGGCGGGGAATACCATCACGAGGGCGAATGGAGTTACGGCGTAAGCCATGAAGAAGAGGCGCTGCGCGGACAGGAGGGCTCGGGCGATCTCTTTTCGCCGGGCTGGATCGGCGCGGATATGGAGATCGGCGGCAATGTGGAGATGACCGGTGCGTTCAACCCGGCTGAAAAGCCGGTGTTTCCGGAACCGCCGACGCTGCCGCCGACGCTGTCGCTCGCCGATCAGCTCAAGCGGGCGATGGAGCTTTTCATCGTGCGCCGCGACGATCTGAAGACGGTGATCGCCGGTTATCCGTGGTTTCTCGACTGGGGGCGCGACACTTTCATCTTCATGCGCGGCATGATCGCCGCCGGCATGAAGAAGGAGTCGCTCAAGATTCTTAAAGCGTTCGCCGCGTTCGAGGAGAAGGGGACGCTCCCCAACATAATCTACGGCAAGACGGCGGGAAACCGCGATACGACAGACGCGCAGCTCTGGTTCATCCGCTGCGTGCAGGAACTGGGAACGTGCGACCGGGAGCTTTTGCGCGTCTGCAATTCCATTGTGGATAATTATCTTAAGGGTACGCCCAACGGAATCCGCGTTGACGATGAAAGCGCGCTGGTGTGGTCGCCGTCGCACTTCACGTGGATGGATACGAACTATCCGGCCTGTACGCCGCGAGAAGGATATCCGGTCGAAATTCAGGCATTGTGGATCTCGGCACTCAAGTTCCTTGGTCGTGATGAACTTGCGCGGCGAGCCACGGAATCGGTCAAGCGGCTGTTTAAATGGGAGTTCGGTTACCGCGACTGTCTTGTTGCGCCGCGCGGGGTTCCGGCGGCCAAAGCCGTTCCCGAGGATACGATCCGCCCCAATCAGCTCTTTTTGATCACGCTCGGAATTCTGGACGATGAGTCTATTCTGCGCGCTACCGAAGAACTGCTGGTGCCGGGCGGAATCCGTTCTTTGAACCAGCAGCATCCGTCGTACCGCGGCATTTACGTCGGCGACGAAAATACGAGCCGCAAGCCGGCGTACCACAACGGCACGGTGTGGGCGTGGCCGTTCCCGTCATATGCCGAGGCTCTGGTGATGACGGGGACGGCGGAGCGTGAAACGGCGCTGCAGCTGCTCGCCGGAGCCGTTGAAAATCTCAATTCCGGCTGCCTCTGCCATATGAGCGAAATCGCCGACGGCGAGCGTCCCCACGCCCAAAAGGGCTGCACGGCGCAGGCGTGGAGCGTAAGCGAACTTTTGCGCGTCTGGTTGAAGCTTTCATAATTACGCACGGACGGGCGGGATTTGGTATAATTACGGAAATATGAAGGCGATTGTCAGGATGCTGTCGGCTGTCGGCTGGACGGGAATCGTGATGGCGAAGTCCATCGCGTATTTTCCGTCGGTGCTCGTGCGCAGGACTTCCCGGCAGACCCTTTTCACCCATCTTTACCAGACGGGTATCAGAACCTTGCCGGTAATTACCGTGGTTTCGCTTTTTACCGGCATGATTCTCGCGCTGCAGGTCGGGTTGGAGCTGCGCCGCTTCAATCAGGAGATATTTCTCGGCGCGGCGGTCATGATGTCGCTCATCAGGGAAATGGCGCCGTTCAGCTGCGGCCTGTGCCTGGCCGCCTGCGTCGGCAGCGCGATCGCCGCCGAGATCGGCACCATGAAGGTGAATGATGAGATTTCCGCTCTGGAGGTGATGAGCATCTCACCTGTTCGGTTTCTTGCGGCGCCGAGAATCTTCGCGCTCGTTCTGATGGCGCCGCTCCTGGCGTTTTACTGCTGCATCGTCGGAACTGTCGGCGGCGGCATTGTCGGGCACACCCAGCTCGGGGTGGACTTCCGCCAGTATATGTCGAGCGCGATGTCGATAGCGGAGAACAAGGATTTGGCCGTCGGACTTCTAAAGGCGCTGGTTTTCGGGCTGGTCATCGGTTCGGTGTCGGTCGCCGAAGGCTTCCGCACCAGCATGGGCGCGATGGGTGTCGGTCGCGCTACCCAGCGTTCGGTTATCGCGTCGTTCCTGATGATTCTGATGTTCGGTTACATGATAACGAGGGTGTGCTACCGGTGAGTATGATAGTTTTCAAAAACGTGATCAAAGGCTTCGGGGGCGTAAAAGTTCTCGACGGCGTTTCGTTCGCCGTCGAAAAGGGTGAGATTTTTTCGATAGTCGGCCCTTCGGGGACCGGCAAGTCGGTCACTTTGAAACATATCGTGGGACTGCTTGATCCCGACGGCGGTGAAGTGGTAGTCCAAAGCGGGAAGATCGGATATCTCTTTCAGGGAGGGGCGCTTATGGCGTGGCTCACCGTAGCGGAAAATGTCGCGCTGCCGCTCGTGGAGACGACCTCGCTTTCGCGCGGAGAGATTGATGCGAAGGTTGAAAAGGCGCTTGCCGCGGTAGGACTCTCCGATGCGGCCGACAAATATCCGGCTGAAATCTCCGGCGGAATGCAGAAGCGGGCGGGGCTCGCGCGGGCCGTCGTCCGCGAGGCGGACACCGTCCTCTACGATGAACCGACGTCCGGACTCGATCCGGTGACGGCCGCATCGATCGACCGGCTCATCGTCCGTCTGAACCGTGAGCGCGGTGTAACATCGGTGGTGGTTACCCACGATCTCGCTTCGGCGCTGAAAATGTCGACGCGGGTGATGCTCTTGAAAGACGGACGGGTGCTCGAATGCGCCGCGCCGCAGGAATTTCTCAAATCAACCAACCCCGTCGTGAAGGAATTCATCGCGGCGGCGAAAGGGGAGTTGTCGTGAACAGGAACAGAAACGACGTTTTTTCACAGGCGGTGGTCGGGCTTTTCATGCTCGCGGTCACGGGCCTTCTGGCGTATTTCACGATTGTCGTCTCCGGAGTCGATATTCTTCAGGGCAACCGCAAGGCGGCGCTGACGGTGGTCTTCGATCAGGTGGGAGGACTCAAGGCGCATGACAACGTGATGTACCGCGGCACCAAGGTGGGCTCCGTCGAGCGGGTGACGGTCACGCCCTCCAATCTCGTGGTGCGCGCCTACATCGACCGGGCGGTGACGCTGCGCCGCTCGTGCCGCATCGCGGTCTGCAATCTTTCGATGCTCGGCGGCAATTATCTTCTGCTGGAAGAGGGGGATGGCGAGGCGGTTGAGCTTGAAAGCACACTCTTTACCGGTGAAACGCCGACAGACTGGATGCGCGACGTCTCCAAAATCGCAAAAAACCTGCGAGAGCTTACCGAACGCGAAGAGATAACCGGAATCGTCACCAATCTAGAGTCGCTCTCGGCCAGAGCGAATATAATCGCCGGTAGGTTGGAGCGCGGCGAAGGGACGCTGGGCAGACTGCTTAGTAGCGATGATTCGCTTTATCACGAAACGCGCACGGCGGTCACCAATGCCGTCAAACTGCTCGCGAATCTCAACGTCGCCGCCGAGAAGATCAAAAGCGGCGAAGGAACCGTCGGCAGGCTGTTGAGCGACGACAAGCTCTACCGTGATCTTGAAGCGGCGGTGGAGTCGTTCCGCGCGACATGCCGGAGCTTTGACGGCAAGGCGACGATCGAGAGCGCCAACCGGTTGTTGGAAAACCTGAATACCGTGGCGCTCAATCTGAAGGACGGCAAGGGGACGCTCGGCAAGCTCCTGTCCGACGAGTCGATGTATAACGAGGTGAACGGACTGATCAAGGACGTGCGGCAGGTGCTTGACAACTACCGCGACACCACGCCGATAACTACATTCACATCGCTGGCTGCCGGCGCGCTGTAAAAACCGGATGGGTTCTTCAATCGCCATAGTCGGCATGAGCTGCAGATTCGCGGGGTGCAATTCCCCGGCGGCGCTGTGGGACGCCGTTATGAGGCAGCGCAACTGTCTTACGCCGCCGGATGCCGGTCTGGAGCTGCCGATCGGCAGGAAAACCGTGTTCGGCAATCCGTATCCCGTTCGTGTGGGGCAGTTGGGCGGTCTTTATTCCTGCGTGCCTTCAATGCAGAATTTCCCCCGGCAGGTGAACGCCGGCGAAAATCAGGATCTTTATTTTGTGACCCAGCTGGCGTTCGACGCGCTCGCCGACGCGTCGCTCAAACCGCGTCGCAGTGAACAGATCCGCGGCAGCGTGCGGCTCGGCTACGCGCCGCCGTTCAACGCGTCCACTTTCCACTGGCTGCAGCATACGCTGTTTCTGGATCAGACGATGGACATCATCCGCCGGTTCATGCCCAACGCCCCGGAAGAGCGGCTGGACGCGGTGCGCACGAAGCTCGTCGAATCGCTGCCGGTGCCGAACGCGGCGTCGTTCCTGCTGGGCACGGGCTACCGCTTCGCCTCCTGGATCGCCCGCGAATGCTCGTTTTCGTCAGCGGCGACGATCATGGACGCCGGTATGCTTTCCGGCGCCGTCACGGTCATGGACGCGATCGACGATCTTGAATCGGGGCGGGTCGATGTCGCGCTCGCCGGAGCCGTGACGCCGCCGATTCCGAGGGCGTATCTCGAAGGTCTTGCAGGCGAAGTGCCGTTTTCCGTCGAATCGGAACTTCAGCCGTTTTCACAGCGGCAGAGCGGAACCATCCCCGGTGAAGGCGGAGCACTCTTCGTGCTCAAGCGCCGCGCCGACGCGTTGCGCGACCGCGACCGGATTTATGCCGTAATCCGCGGAGTAAGCGTTGGGCACTGTCCCGCGAATGATGAAACCGCCGTTTTCGCTTCCGCCGCCGATAGGGCAAACGTTCCGATCAAGACGATCGGACTTATCGAGGCGGACGGCTCGGGTATCGCCGCGTCTGAACAGCGTGAAATCGCCGCCATCCAGAAACTCTGGGGAGAACACCGTCCCGGCGGTGCACTCGTCGGTGTCGGTTCGGTGAAGGGGAATATCGGCCATACTCTGCGCGCTTCGATGGCGGCAGGGATAGCGAAAGCGGCGCTCGCGCTCTATCACCGGGTGTTGCCGCCGCAGGTGGCGGTTTCCAATCCGATGGAAAGATTGTCCAACCTTGCGTCCAGCGCCTATCTGCTCACCGAAGCGCGGCCGTGGATCTCCGGCGACAGCGCCAATCTCCGCCGGGCGGCGGTCATGGGCGCCAATTTCGATTCCGTGGATCCCGCCGGCGCGTCATCGGGTGCCGGACGCAGCGCGGTTCTGATTCTTGAGGAAGAGCCGGAGGACCGTTCATGACTGAGCTTGTGGTCATACGTGCGCAAAGCGACCGCGCGCTCGTTGGAGAGATGACGAGGCTCATCGAATTTCTTGACCGCGTTCCCGACGTCGCGCTTGCGGACGTGGCGTATACGTGTTCGCTTTCACGCGGGGAGAGCGTGATCGCGATCATCGCCGAGGATGTGCCCTCGCTCCGCTCCCGGCTTTTTTCGGCGCGCAGCCGTCTTGAGGCCGGCGCGGTGCGGCGCCTGCGCGACAAGAGCGGTACCTACTATTTCCGTGACCATCTGCTTGGCGAAGGCAAGGGGAAACTGGCGTTTCTTTTCCCCGGGGTGATGAGCTTCTATCCCGACATGATGCGCGATCTGGCGATCGTCTATCCGCAGTGCCGCTCATCGTTCGACGAGCTGGAGGAGGCGCTTGTCGAGGAGAGCGGTGAGTTTGTGCCTTCGTCTTTCGTGTTTCCTCCTGCGCCGTACTACCGCCACGACGCCGATATTTTCTCGTCCGGCGCCTATGCCCAGGCGCTCGTGTCCACGTATTCCGCGTGTTCGGCGCTGGTGCGGCTGCTGCGCGGCGGCGGTGTCCGTCCCGACGGCGTTGTCGGATTCGCGGGCGGTGATCTCGCGGCGGTCATCTGTTCCGGAGCCGCCGGCGTGCATCCGCCGCGGCCTGACCGGGTGCGCGTGCTCAAGGAGATATACAAACTCGTCGGCAAGGCGGTTGATCACGCCGGGCTTCCGGAAGTGGCGATGATATCCGTTCTGCTGCGGCGCGAAGGCGAGATCGACGAACTGGTCAGCTCTTTCCCTTCTGACAAGGTGACGATCGCGGTCGATCTTTCGCCGCGCCAGAAAACCTACGCCGTCGCCGTCGATTTCGAGGAAGAGGCGATGCGCGCTTTCGCCGCCGCCGGCGTAAGGGCGGTGAAGTTGGCGCTGAACCGCCCGTTCAACACGCCGATGTGCGAAAAGTTCGTGCCTTTCATCAGGAAGTTTTCCGTCGGTTGGATCCGGTGCGAGCCGATGTGCGACGTTTATTCCTGTGCCAGCGCCGGGCGCATTACCGGCGGGCTCAAGGCGGCGCGCGACGACACCGCCGGACGGTGGGCGAAGCCGGTGCGTTTCGGCGATACGGTGCGGCGGATGCATGCCGACGGTTACCGAGTGTTTCTCGAGGTAGGGCCACGCGGGCTTATGACTTCGGCGGTGAGCGACGCTCTGCGCGACGAGGAGCACGCGGCGATCGCGCTCAACTCCATTCATCGCCGCGGCATGCTGCAGATGCAGCACGCCGTCGCACAATTGGTGGCGCTCGGCGCGCAGATGGATTTGACCGGTGATTTCGTCCGCCGTAAGGCCCGCAGGCTCGATTTCGATTCGGCGATTTCGCTGGAGGTCCGCAAAGACGCCGAGAT
>JAEIGA010009648.1_pt1 | contig 14616 bp, 12 predicted proteins | sample 9270691 | NCBI WGS metagenome assembly JAEIGA01 (sample SAMN17057246, study PRJNA624740) | gut metagenome | biome: biome; isolation source: fecal sample | host: Bos grunniens | place: China: Xizang | collected 2019 | reverse complement strand
TTTGTATGTTCGAAAATAAGGTTTCTGCGACGCGACGAACTCGACCAGGGTGACAAGGGCGGCGGAGATCGCGGCCGTCAGCCGAGCGGACTGATGCTTAGGCGAGGCGGATTGGGCAGGACTGCGACCCGAAGACGTACTTGTGTACGTCGAGCGGTCGCAAGGACGCACAATCCGGCCGCATAAGCGCGGGAGCACGGTTGCCGCGACATCCGCCGCATTTTGACAAGTCACTTAATCAAGGTAACACGCTGTTTTGATAATACTATCTTCTTTCTCTCCTAACAACACTCTACAGCAGTTGCACAGGTAACTAACCTCTTACTTTTCACCTGCTGTAGTAGTATTGTGAGGCAGGCGGTATTTTGGTATCATACTTCCTCAATAAAACATTCAGTTCTTGTTAAAGGAGGAATTTAATGAAGATTTCAAGAGTAAGCTTTTTTATGGCTGGCGTACTTTTTATGCTGTCGGCTGCGGCCGGAAACAAGGTGAATCCGGATGCATTGAACTTATATCCGATACCATTGCCCGTGGAAATGCAAAGTGACATAGACGCGCCCGTTGATTTTAATGCGTCCACAGTGATCGTTGTCGATTGTCCTGACAATGCGGGCGCTGAGTGGCTTAAGAGCCATATCAAAGAATGGTACGGTAAATTCGCTCCAAGCGTAAAGGCCGGCGAAACCGGTATGAAACTTTTGAAAGGCGAAGAGGCGTATGCTATTTCCGCCGACGCGTCAGGCGTTAAAATCAAAGCGCGCTCCATTGCAGGTGTAAGGTGGGCGGCCTATTCCATCCGTCAGATACTGATTGCCAAGCGTCGTACCGTCAAGATTGACGGTTATATTCTGCCGACGCTTAAAATTTCAGACGCGCCGCATCTTTCTTTCAGAGGCATTCATCTTTGCTGGTTCCCTGAAACGGATAGCGTTCAAATAGAGCGATATATACGTTTGGCCGCACTGATGAAATTCAATTACGTCGTACTTGAGCCTTGGGGAATGTATAGAAGCGCCAAGCATCCATGGTGGGGCTGGGAGAGTGGAAAAATGACGAAGGAGAAAGTCCGCTCTTTGGTTAAGCTCGGCAAGGATTTAGGTATTACGCTTATTCCTCAGATTGCGGCTTACGGACACGCTTCTGCGTCGCGCGCTCTCTCGCTCAAGCATTCGGTTCTTGATTTTAGCCCCGAATACGAGCCTTTGTTCGAGCCTGGCGGATGGAACTGGTGCCTTACGAATCCCGAGACGCAGCGCATCATCCGTGAGCTTATTCTTGAGTTGCTTGAAGACTTTGACAATCCGCCGTTCATCCATCTTGGCTGCGATGAGGCTCAGCCGCCGTCATGCCCCGACTGCAGAAAGCGTCCGTACGGTGAAATCGTGTGTGAACATATTACGAATCTGGCCAAATTTACGAAAGAGCATGGCGCCCGTGCGATGATCTGGCATGATATGCTTCTTGATCGCAAGGATCCCCGCTGGAAAGGCTTCACCAAATACGGCTCCGCGGCGACATCTACTTTGGCCGATACGCTTTCAAAAGACGTTATCATTTGCGATTGGCAGTATTCCAAAAATTTAACTCCTGAGCAGATGAAGGAATGGCCGACAATCAAGTATTTCCTAGAAAAAGGTTTTCCGGTGGCAGGCTGCCCGAAACTTAATCACGATGCAATGAAGCCGATGGCCGATTTTATCGCCAAGAACGGAGGTTTCGGGTATCTGCAGACAACATGGCAATGTATGCGCGGATTTGATTTTACTATCATGCTGCGCTCTGGTTCCACGGCGGCCTGGGGAACTGAATATCCTGAAAATATGCCGCAGTACGATACTCCGTTCGCAATCGCCATGAGGCTCGTGGGCAGCGATATGAAAATTAAGGATTATCGTTTTACCGGCAGATATGATTATCAGATTCCTCCGGGATGGTGGCCTGACAGATAACAATCAGCGTGTTAATTTTGCTATAATATCACCCTATGAGCAACCGTAAATTACCTTTTGATAAAGCGAAACTTGAAGAAATAGCTTCAAAGTGGCCCACTCCCTTTCATCTGTACGATGCCAAGGGCATAAGAGATAATGCAAAGCGTCTTAAAAAGGCGTTTTCATGGAATAAGGGATTCCGCGAATATTTTGCCGTAAAAGCGGCGCCCAATCCGTATTTGATGAAGCTTCTGAAAGAGTTTGATTTCGGCAGCGACTGTTCGTCTATGGCGGAGTTGGTTTTGTCGGAAAAGGTCGGCAATGTCGGAGAGGCGATTATGTTCACCTCAAACGATACGCCTGCCGAAGAGTTTAAAAAGGCTTGGGAATTGGGCGCCATCATAAATCTTGACGACATTACGCACTGGGATTTTCTGTGTGAATCTGTCGGCGCGAAAACCGAGGCTGATTTTGCAGATCGCGTGATGTGCTGCCGATATAACCCCGGTCCTCTCAAAGGCGGAAACGCCATTATCGGAAAGCCCGAGGAGGCCAAGTACGGTTTTACGAGAGAACAGCTTTTTGAGTGCTATTCAAAAATGAAAGCCGCCGGAGTTAAGCGTTTCGGTATTCATACGATGGTCGCCTCAAATGAGCTTGACCCTGAATATATCATCGATACGGCTAAGCTTCTTTTTTCGCTTGTTGCTGAAATTACCGCCCAGACCGGTGTTGAATTTGAGTTCGTAAACATCGGCGGGGGCATAGGTATAGCCTATAAGCCGGAGCAGAAGGCGATGAGTCTTGAGCGCGTTGGCGAAGGGATAGAAGAAGCGTATAAGCAGATTATAGACGGAAACGGCCTTAAGCCGATCAAGCTCTACATGGAGTGCGGCCGCTCTATCACGGGGCCTTACGGGTATCTAATATCAAAGGTTCGCCATATTAAGAATACTTACAGGCTCTATGCCGGGCTTGATGCTTGCATGTCGAATCTCATGAGGCCTGCGCTTTACGGGGCATATCATGAAATAGTCGTCCCTGGAAAGGAGAATTCCGGAGATACGTCGGTTTATGACGTTACCGGCTCTCTCTGCGAGAATAACGACAAGTTCGCCATTCAGCGTCTTTTGCCTGTTATGGAGCGCGGCGATTTCGTCGTCATCTGCGATGCGGGTGCGCACGGTCACGCTATGGGCTTTCAGTATAATGGAAAGCTGCGCAGCGCGGAACTTCTTCTTGAAGAGGATGGCTCCGTGACGGAGATTAGGCGTGCCGAAACTCTCGATGATTATTTCGCAACTCTTGATTTCTCGAAGCTGTGAGCGTTGAACTTTTAGCGCCAGCAGGAGAGTTTAAAACCGCGCTCTCGGCGTTTGCCGCGGGCGCCGATGCCGTATATTGCGGGCTTGCCGAGTATTCAGCCAGAGCTTTCGCGCGGAATCTGACTTTGGATGAACTGAAGCTTCTTGTGCGATTCGCTCATGCAAACAAAAAAAAGGTTTACGTCACGTTCAATACGCTTGTATGCGAAGACGAGATCGAGGGTGCGCTTGAAACGCTTTCTCGTCTGGCGCAAATACGTCCGGACGCCTTGATCGTTCAAGATATCGGAATTGCATCTCTTTGCAAGAAGCACTTTCCAGAGCTTGAGCTTCATGCTTCAACTCAGATGGCGGTACATAACCTTGAAGGCGTTCTTCAGCTGAAAGAGCTTGGTTTTAAGCGCGTGGTGCTTGCGCGCGAACTTTCGCTTGAGGAGATAGCATCGATTGTAAAGCGCTCGGGGACGATGGAGATCGAGTGCTTCATTCACGGGGCGCTGTGCTATTCGATCTCAGGGCTTTGCCTTTACGGGGCGATGGAGAAATCCCGCAGCGGAAATCGCGGCAGATGCCCGTACTGCTGCCGCGTTGCGCATGAAGACGCCGCAGGCGGGAAACGCCTTCAGTTTTCGATGAAAGACTTGCGCCTTGACGAGGATGTGCTTAAACTTGTTGACGCGGGGGTTAAGTCTCTTAAAATTGAAGGGCGCATGAAGAGCGATTTCTACGTCGCCTCGGCCGTTAAATATTATAGGCAAATCATAAGCGGCGCGGATTTTGGGCGTCTTACGAAAAGCGACCTTGAAACCGTTTTTTCGCGGCGCACGACGAAGCTTTATTTCGACGGCCTTAAAAACGCCTCTTCAAGTCCCATTGATCCGACTTCGCTCGGGCATCTCGGCGCGGAAATAGGCGTTGTCAAGCGCGTTACTAAAGATCGCGAAGGGCTTTCGTGGCTTAGGTTCCATACATCAAGAGCGCTTGAGCGCCATGACGGGCTGCAGTTCGGAGTTTGCGATGAAAACGGGAAGCTCTTAGGTCTTGGTATCGGAGAGATGCGCCAAGCAATTTCACGAAGAAACGTTTTTGAAGTCTCCGCCGGAACCGACGTTGAAGTGTTGCTGCCGGAAAAGGACGGTGAAGAGCCGATTGCCTCAAAATTAAAGCCTGGAGTTAAAATATATTGTTCCGCTTCGCAGGCCGTAAGAAGAATGTTCCCTCAGCAGTCGATCCGCCCAAGCGATTACATGGGCGACATCGCGCTCGATGTAGAGGTTAAACTGGAGAAAGACCTTCTTTGCGCTTCAGCGGAATATGAAGGGCGCAAGGTTGAGGTTTCGTTTTCGGCGTCGCTCGATGCGGCCAAGAATCCGGCGAAGACCGAAGATGGAGTGCGAAAGGCGTTTTTGAAACTCGGCGAATCCGATTATCGCTTGGGTTCACTGAAGGTTGTCGATAATGACAGGCTTTTTTCGCCTATGAGTTTATTAAACGATTTGCGGCGGATGCTTGTGGAGGATCTGGACGAACTTCGTGAACAGATGCGCGTGGAGCGCGTTGAAAGGGCGCTTGCCGAAGCGAGCGACGGCGACATGGCTCTCGCAGAGCCGATAAAAACTCTTAAAATCACAAACGGCGCAAAGGTTCCCGAGGGCGATTGGGATGAAATAGTGATTTCCATCTATCCCGGGCAGGAGCCTTCTCTTGATCCCTCTCGCGTTCGTCTTGCGCTTGCGGTATACACAAGAGAAACGGATTTCAACAAGCTGCGCGTGATGGTTAAGAATCTTTTGCGCCGAGGGTATGTTAAGTGGGAGGCGGCCGATCTTGCGACGCTCGCGCTTCTTAAGCGTTTGGGCGTTCAGGATTTGACCGCGGATTGGTCGCTTTACGCGTTTAATTCATACGCTCTTGACTCTCTTTCAAAGATGGGGGTCAAGCGCTTTGTCGCCAGCCCCGAAAACGACCGCGAGAATCTGCAGTATCTTGCCGAGAGCGGCTATCAGATTGAATTTTTAAAACAGCAGTCAACGCCGCTTTTTATATCGCTTACCCCCAGCGCTTCAAAGCCGGCGGATCTTGTTGTGTATCAGCGCGCTGGGCTGTGGATCACGACAAAGCCCTCGCCGAGAGTTTTTGATGTTCCTGAAGGTGTCTCGACACGAATTGATTTAAGTTGGGAGGAATAAGTGGTAAAAGAGGTTCTTCAGAAACTCAAGAAGTTCTTTTGGTTTCTTCCTGGTTTTCTCCTTTGGGCGGCTTATCCTCCGATGGGAGAAAAAGTAGATGTACTCTTCGCGCTAGTTCCGCTCATGTGGCTTTCGCGCAAGGGCGATGTTAAAAAGAGTGCAAAGTGCTGGTTTCAAAGCGGAATGTTCTTTTGGGTGGCGACGCTTTCTTGGATGCCGGCGATCGTCAAAAACGGGGGGCCCTGGCCGCTTGTGGTTCTCGGGTGGTTCGGGCTTGCCGCATATTGCTCATTGTATTTTGCCGCTTACGGTTATTTGTCGGCTGCGGTATGGAAGTGGGCGCGCGAAGATGTCGGCGGCGCAGAGACGCCTCGCGCGAACTACTGGCGCAGGCTTGTCGCAGTTTTTTTCGCCGAGCCTGTTCTCTGGTGCGGGCTTGAGCTTGTGAGGAGCCGTTTGGGCGGGGGGTTCGCCTGGAATCAGCTTGGTGTCGTTCCCGCGAACGGCGGATTTGCTTCGCCTGCCGCAATCGGCGGGATATATCTTCTTTCGGCAGTCGTTATTCTTATAAACGGGATGTTGGCTGGCGTTGTCGAAAGAGTCTGGAACGCCGCGAAAAGTCCGTTTAGGAATCTTCGCGTTTACGGGTCGCTTGAAACTGTGATAACTACTGTCATAGTGCTCATGGTTTATTTTTTGCCCGGCGCTTTTAATGGGCATGATGTCGAAAGAGAGTCTCTCAAGGTCGCTCTCATACAGCGAAATTTTCCGTGCTGCTTTGCTAAAGATCGCGGAAATGAAAATCCATGGCAGGTGTATCAAAGACTTCTTGCGAATCCTGCATATCTGAAGCCTGATCTTGTGATTCTACCTGAAAGCGCGATGTCGGAATTCGGCCCTGTCGATTCGCAACGGGCGTATTCGTTCGCCGATTGGGTTTTTGATTTGACCGGGGCGTCTCTTTTGGCCGGTGGCTCTCGCAGAGAAGAAAAAAGAGAGTATAATTCCGCAGCCCTTTATTGTTCTACAAACAATACCGTAAACGCTCAGATATATGACAAGGTACACCTTGTTCCCTTCGGTGAGTTTATTCCGGGCGATAAAGTCATAACGATTCTTCAGAAATTAGCTCCCGTCGGCAGCTGCACGCCGGGGGAATTAAAAACTTTGACACTTCCTCTTGATGGGCGTGAAGTTGAGATGGGGGTAGCGATTTGTTTTGAGGATACGGATTCTGCGCAGTTGAGAAGGCTTGCTGAAATGGGGGCGAAAGTTCTGGTGCTCATTACGAATGACAGCTGGTTTTCCAATTCGCACGAGGCTGTGCAGCATTCATGGCAGGCTGTAGCCCGCGCGGTAGAGACGGGCCTGCCTATTGTTAGAGTCGGTAATTCTGGAGTAAGCGGCGTTATTTCGCCCGACGGCAAGGCCACATGGCTTGTTGATGAAAACGGCAGGGAACTTGTCGATAAAGAAGCGGCGATGTGCGAGCGAGTTGAAATAGCGAAGAGCACGCCGCACAGAATAGTTTATGTGCGATTGGGCGATAAGCCTCTCGCTGTGCTTTTTTCGCTTCTACTTATCACAATGATTTTGGTAAAATACAGGAATGAATATGAAAAAAGAAGATACTTGTCCATGTAAGTCCGGCAAGGCCTATGCAGAATGCTGTCAGCCCATCATTTCCGGGAAAGTGAAAGCTCCTACCGCGGAGGCGCTGATGCGCGCTCGCTATTCGTCATACGCTACAGGCGAGGTTAAATTTTTGAAGGTCAGCGCCACTGAAGAAGTTCAGAAAGAATTCCGCGAAGAGGAGTCTTTGGCGTGGAGTCAGGCGGCCGAATGGCACGGGCTTGAAATAATTTCTACCGAAAACGGCGGCGAAAACGATAAAGAGGGCGTCGTTGAGTTTCGTGCGCTTTACACGGCCAACGGTGAATTCTGCAATCATCACGAGATTTCCAAATTCATCAAAGAAGATGACGGCTGGAAATTCTCGGAAGGTGAGATTGTCGGCGAATCGCCTATTACGCGTGAAGAGCCGAAAATCGGGCGAAATGATCCATGTCCGTGCGGCAGCGGCAAAAAATATAAAAAGTGCTGCGGCAAGTAGCCACCGATGAGTTCCAATCCAGAGTTCGACCGCTGGTACGCGGCTAAGAGCGCGAGATTTCTTATTGAGCCGTCGCACAGGTTAGAGACTTTCGGCTCTACGCTCGTAAATTATCACATTATTTCCGAGTTGAGCGATTATCCCGGCAAGATACGCGTTCGCGAGGGTTGTCTTGAGGCGCATCAGCCGCTGGTAATAACGCCGAGTTTTTCGAGCATTGAAACTGAGGGGTTCGGCGATGAGGCGAAAGCCTATCTCGAATTTTTGAAAGAGAACGAGCAGAACCTGCGTATTTTGAGATATGGTTATCATCTGAAAAGCGATAATTTTTCTGAGCAGATTGTCACTGACAGCCTGAGCGCCGTGACTGAGCGCGTAAAGGCCGCAGTCATAGAGTCAAACGATAAATTTGCCGCCGTCATTCAAGGCGTGGACGAGCCGTGGGATGTGGCGCTTGTTGAGCTTTGGGTTCGCGAAATCAAACGCAGCGCCCAGTTCAACATCAGAGAACTCGGCGAAATGGGCAAACTCTAATGCGTGCGTGTATGAGGCGTACAATATCAAGTCTTATTGTTGCAGGTCTTTGTTCTGTCGTTTTAGCAGGTTCAATCGACCCGTTTGTGCCGATTATGTGGCGCAAAGGCGCAGTCGATGAAATGGCCTCTGATATACTTCAGATCAACGAAAAGTCGGCATTAAGGCGCTTCTTTATAGTCGGCCCTGGCTTCAATGAGGTTATGTATGCTCCTTTCAGTTCGAATCTGTATGTTCGGATGGGGCGCGAAATAGGAGAGATTTCAAAGCGTGTTTCACATAAAAACATTGAAATCGGCTGGTGGTGCTCTCCGTCTATCCGCTATGTTTCGGATTTTGCCAGCATAGAGGATGCGTATGGAAATAAAAGCGCGGACAATAAAAAATGTCCGCTTGATCCCGAGTTTCAGCGCGACTGGTGCGAGAAAATAAAATCGGTCGTCTCCGCCTCCGGCGTTAAGATGATGAATATCGAAGATGATTATACTCTCGCGTGGGGCAGAGGTCTTAAGGGCGGCGCGTGCTTCTGCAGGCGCCATCTGGAGCTTTTTTCAAAGATTCACACAAATGCGCTTACGGCCGCCGAGATATCTCAGGCGTTTAACGCTCCTTCGCCGGAAAATCTGTCGGTTCGCCGTGCGTTCGCGGATACGGTGCGAGAATCGTTGGTGACGCTTGCCCGCAAGGTTCGCGCGAGCGTCGATGAGGTGGATCCGTCAGTTCGCATCTGCATTTGCGAGCCGGGCTACAGCTCCGAGACTGATGGCGCTAGCATCGAGCCTATCGCAAGAGCTTTTGCAGGGCCCGATACGCGCCCTGCAATCCGCCCGCACGGATCGATTTACGGAGCGCAGACGACGCCCTCTATGATTCCCGGCGCAATCGCGCATACGTTTTATACGATTGAGCGCCTGCCCAAAGACATAGAAATGCTTTATGAGGCCGACCCGTATCCGCATAACAGGTTTTTTACATCCGCCTCGCAGATGGGCTCGCTGATGTCCGGATCTGTTTTCGCGGGTTCGCAGAATCTTCAGTTCTATTGTCTACAGTATCTTGACGATCCGTTCGAGGACGAAGGCTATGCCAAAGAATACAGCCGGCTTAAGCCGCAGCTTGAAGTCGTTCGCAATTTCAACACTTCGCGCCGCGCAAAACTTTGCGGGGTTAACGTCGTTTGGTCTTCGGACGCGCTTGCGCTTACTCGCGGGAATGGGCAAGGGCGCAATTTGCAGCTTTCGGAAGGGGCTTTCCTCTTGGCGAAGTTTGGCATTCCCTACACGATGCGCCAAGATGCCAAGTCGCCGCATCTTCTGATGGGCAATATTGTCGATACGCTTTCTGATGAAAAACTTTCAAGTATTCTATCTGGCGCAGTGATCGTCGACGCCCAAGCGGCGGCCTTGATTGCAAAGCGCGGGTTCGGTAATGATTTAGGCGTGGATGTAGTTTCTCTTACGGGGCGGTTACCGGTAATTCGTGAAGAGATTCTTTCTCTATCCGGTATCAAGCGCAGGGGCCGGGATGTGAATGCATTTTACATTTTTAACGCAGGAACGGAAGGGACGGTCCGCCAGTTTGCCGTATTAAAACCCCAGAAAAAAACGGAAATATGGTGTCGTTTTTCTGGCGTTGGAGGAGAGATTGTCACTCCATCGCTCACATTTGCCGAAAATTCGCGTGGCGGCCGTGTGGCGGTTGTAGCGACATCGCTTATAGGCAACAGATCTTCGGGGCTCCTTAATCTGAGAAAGCAGGAGGTCTTTCAAAATCTTTTGAGAAAGCTTTCTCCTAAAGCCGGGGCAATTCCGTTGATGGCGCTGAATGCGCCTGGGATATGGACTTTGGCAAGCGTTTCAGAGGATGGAAAAGAAATGATGGTTATGGTGAACAATCTTTCAGGAGATGTGCGCGACAATCAGCAGATGCTTATCGATAAGTCATGGCAGGCTCATGAAGTTTTTCGCATCGATTCAAATGGCTGCCTTGAGAATCTTGGTCGGGCTAATGAGATTTGGCGTGTGCCAGTTGAATTGAAACAAATGACACCTGAGTTTTTTATATTCCGCAGATGAAACATTTATATTGAGCGCACAATGTAAGGGCGCCCGGTGGAGTTGACTTTCGGAACCAATTTTTGATAAAATATATCTCGTTGCTGTTAAAAGGGCGCGCTCTTTAATAGCAGATGTTAAGACCTGGCGAGGTAGCTCAGTTGGTAGAGCAAAGGACTCATAAGCCTTGGGTCGAGGGTTCGAGCCCCTCCTTCGCCACCATTTATTTCCCTGAAAATTTAGAATCTGAATGGAACAATCCATCAAAAAAGCAATCGCATTGACTGGCGGCATAGCTTGCGGCAAATCGCAGGTGGCTAAGTATTTCAGGGATTTGGGGTTTGAGACGATAGATGCAGATGATATAGTCCATGAGATTATACCTGAAGACGAGCGCCGAAGATTGGCAAAAGTCGTCTTCAATAATCCTGCGGCGAGAAAAGAACTCGAAGCGAGAGTGCATCCGATAGTGAAAGAGCGCATTGAGTCTTTCATCGCCTCAAGAACGAAATGGCCGCCCATTGTCGTCGTGCCTCTTCTTTTTGAGGTGGGCTGGGAAGGGCTTTTTGGCAAGGTTGTAACCGTAATCAGTCCCGTTGATCTGCAGATAGAGCGCATGTGTTTAACAAGGGGATACACCAAAGACGAGGCGGAAAAACGAATCGCCTCGCAAATGCCTACAGAGGAGAAGGCCGCGCGCTCCGATTTCGTTATCGTCAATGATTCAACAATTGAAAAATTAAAAGAGAAAATAGCATTTCTCGCTGAAGAAATAAGAAAAGAGTTTAAAGGAGAATAGATATGGCGGAAGAATTTGATGTTTTTGCGGGGGCTATGAATACGGCAAAGCCCCAAAATCAGCAGCCCAAGCCACAGCAGGCGCCCCAGGCCCCTCAGCAGGCGCAGCCGGCGAGATCGAAAAAACAGTTTCACAAGAATTTTCAGCATCGTCAGCAGCAGAAGAATAATTCTCCGATAAGGGGCGCTAACGGCGAGGAGTCGGTAAATCCTCTTCTTAACGCGCCTTTGCCAAGTGAGCAGCGCACGGAGGAAAACGTTCAGGCGCAGGTAAAACAAAACCGCAATCCTGAGTTGCCGGAGTTTCGCCTGGCGGACATTCAGACCTGGGAGGCGCCGCTCATTGTAGAGAAGATGATGCCTGGCGCCGATCCTGAAGAGCTCGGCACTTACCGCAAGCATGAGCTTATCTTTGCGGCCATCCGTTCGTATCTTTCAAAAGGTGGCGCGGTGCTTGCCTCTGGATGTCTTGAGATTGTCCGCGAAGGTCACGGCTTTCTGCGTTCGGCTAAAAACAACTTTCTTGCCTGCCCTGAAGATGTCTTTGTCACTCAGCAGCAGATTCGTCGCCATGCATTGAGAACGGGAGACGTCATAGAAGGGCCGATTCGCGACCCCAGAGACCGTGATCGCTTTTTCTGCCTTGGGAATGTAAATACTGTAAACGGCAAGGAGCCATCCGTGGCGGCGCGAGTTGTCCATTTTGAAAATTTGACGGCTACATTTCCGACCAGGCGAATAATTTTGGAAACAACGGCCAAGGAATATTCAACTCGTGTGATAGATATGTTCACGCCAATAGGTTTTGGCCAGCGCGGTCTTATCATCGCGCCCCCGCGTGTCGGCAAGACCGTTCTTCTTCAGAAAATGGCTAACGCCATTTCGGCGAATCATCCTGAAGCGATGCTCATTATTCTTCTTATCGACGAGAGACCTGAAGAAGTTACCGATATGCAGCGCAACACCAAGGCCATGGTTCTTTCTTCCACATTTGACGAGGAGCCTCAGCACCATGTCAATGTGACGGAAATGGTTTTGGAGATGTCAAAGCGCCAGGTGGAAAACGGGCGTGATGTGATTATTCTCATGGATTCGATAACGCGTATGGCTCGCGCCTATAATACCGTTCAGCCGCATTCCGGCAAGATTCTGACGGGCGGCGTTGATGCGCTTGCGATGCATAGACCCAAGCGCTTTTTCGGAGCGGCGCGCAACATCGAAGGCGGCGGCTCTCTCACGATCATAGCTACGGGTCTTGTTGATACGGGCTCGCGTATGGACGAGGTTATCTTTGAAGAGTTTAAAGGCACGGGCAACATGGAGATCGTGCTTGACCGCTCTCTCGCCGACAAGAGAATTTTTCCGGCGATCGATATTGAGAAATCAGGCACTCGAAAAGAAGATCTTCTTCTTGATCCGCTTGAACTTGAGAAGACTTGGGGCCTAAGGCGCATTCTTGCGCCCGCGGGCAGCGAATCGGCCATGAAGTCCGTTCTTAACTCTCTAAAGAAAACACAGTCCAATCCGGAATTTTTGCTCGCGCTCGATCTTAAAAACATCTGAGCGTCGATAGTTGCAGGAGATAAAAAACACCCTCGCTTTGGCGAGGGCGTTTTTTTTTAGGCTTTTATTCGCTTTATCAGAAGTTGTTGGCTTCAAGCTGGAAGTAAGCCTTGGGATGAGCGCAGACGGGGCATTTTTCAGGAGCTGCTTCACCCTCGACGATTGCACCGCAGTTGCGGCATTGCCAACGGTTTTGGCCGATACGAACCCAAACTTCGCCTTTTTCAATGTTCTCGACGAGCTTACGGTAGCGCTTTTCGTGGTGAGCTTCAACCTCGGCCACTTTGGAGAAGAGAAAAGCGAGCTCCTCGAAGCCTTCTTCTTTCGCCTCCTCGGCAAAGCGCTTGTACATATCGGTCCATTCTTCATGTTCACCAGCGGCGGCGGCGAGAAGATTGGCGCGTGTATCGCTAATACCGTTAAGAGCCTTAAACCAAAGTTTGGCGTGCTCTTTTTCATTAAGGGCAGTTTCCTGGAAAATTGCTGCTATCTGTTCAAAGCCCTCTTTTTTTGCCTTCGACGCGAAGTAATCGTACTTGTTGCGGGCCTGCGATTCGCCTGCAAAAGCGTACCAGAGGTTCTTCTCTGTTTTGCTTCCTTTAAGTTCCATTTGTCTGTTCCTTTCTTTGTGTTTTGTTGGGTGGTATATTATTATTTTTTTTCACATTGGTCAATAGCGTAAAAAAAAATTAAAATACCCCCTTGTGCTACTGTGCGAATTTATGATATAATACTCGCACTTTCACGGAACACGGGGTTGTGGCGCAATTGGTTAGCGCACTGGACTGTCGATCCGGGGGTTGCGGGTTCGAGCCCCGTCGACCCCGCCAGTACGGAAGGTGACAACGAGTTTGCCTCGTGGTGTAATGGTAGCACCGCAGATTCTGATTCTGCTTGTTGGGGTTCGAGTCCCTGCGAGGCAACCATTAAAAATCCCCAAGTTTTTTATCAGCTTACAGCCGCATTTTGTCTATAAAAGAAAATGTTCGTCAGATCCTAAGGAGAAGAGATGTTTTCAATCGTTTTAGTGCGCCCTCAGATTCCCCACAATACAGGTGCGATCGGAAGACTTTGCGTTGGCTTGGGTATAACTCTTAATTTGATTAAGCCCCTTGGTTTTCGCTTAGATGAAAAGGCGGTAGAAAGAGCGGGGCTAGATTATTGGAAGAATCTCGATCTTCGTATTCATGACACATGGGAAGATTATCTTGAATCGGAAAAGCCCCAGCGTCTTTTCATGCTTTCGACGCATGGCGAGCGCTCTTTGTATGAGTGTAGATTCGAGAAGTCCGACGCTCTTGTTTTTGGCAATGAAGGCTCTGGCCTGCCGCCGGAATTTTATGAGCGTTATAAAGATCGCCTTTTTAAAATTCCCATGCCGGGAGAACACGCGCGATCAATAAATCTAGCCAACGCAGTTTCAATAGCCGCTTACGAATGTTATCGTCAAATATCGTTTTGCGATTTGGTATAATATTCGGCATGAAAAATAAAAATAAGGTATATTCGCTTTTTGCCGCATCAGTGATTTCTTTGGCGGCGGTGTCATCGGTTAATGCGCGCGAGCCTAACTACGACGACTCAAAGGTCGCCGGCTATACGCTGGAAGATCCGCTCACATTTGCTTCGTCAAAGAAACTTACCGAGCCCTCTCAATGGCCGGCGCGCCGCGCGGAAATTCTTGATATTTTCGCGAAAGAAATGTATGGTCAGCCTCCGCCTCAGCCGGAAAATGTCGTTGTGGAGCTTATCGAAGAGGGCCCTACCTTAGCTTCCCTTGGCATTCGTAGGCAATATAGAATGTGGTTTAAGGCAGATAAGACAGGCCCATTCATCGATTGGCTTCTAGTTCTGCCCAATAAAATCTGCGGCGATAATCATAAAGTGGCCGGCGGGCGGATAGTGTCGGAGAATAAAGAAAAGGTTCCTGTCGTATTGATGTTGAATTACCGCGGTAATCAGACGGTTTTAAACGACCGGGAAGTTTCTCCGCCCGAGGGTGCATGGCATCGCAGAACCGTTATTAATACGCCGGACGAATCCGCGCGCGGCGCTCTTCGCTCTTCTCAGGCGCGTTCGGTAATTCCAGTCGGCTATATCGCCGCT
>JAEIGA010009647.1_pt1 | contig 14618 bp, 12 predicted proteins | sample 9270691 | NCBI WGS metagenome assembly JAEIGA01 (sample SAMN17057246, study PRJNA624740) | gut metagenome | biome: biome; isolation source: fecal sample | host: Bos grunniens | place: China: Xizang | collected 2019 | reverse complement strand
TGGCGTGAGGGCGACACCTTCGTTCCTTTCGGTATGGCTGGCCACAAGAAGGTGGGCGACTACCTCACAAATCAGAAGGTTTCGGCGGTGGAGCGCAAGCGACAATTTGTACTCCTCTCGGGCGATGATATTGTTTGGGTTGTAGGTCGTCGCACCGACGAGCGATACCGCATAGGCAACAAGACAGAGAATATTCTTAAAATCACAAAATATACTATATAGTATGGCTGAAAAGGTAACCTTTGCTTCGTGCGAGGCTGAATTTCACAAGTTGATGAACAACATCAAGGGGCGCAAGTTTGCCCCTATATACCTATTGCAGGGCGAAGAGTTATACTTTATAGATGCGTTGTGCGATGCGCTCGCCGAAAACATTATGGATGAGTCGATGCGAGCCTTCAACCAGATTGTAATCTACGGAAACGACACCGATGGCGGAACTGTAGCGAGCTACTGCCGACAGTTGCCTATGATGGGCGAGTACGAGGCTATCATCGTCAAGGAGGCGCAACAGCTCGACAAGATTGAACAACTCCACGGCTACACCGCATCGCCTCAGGCATCGACAATCTTGGTCTTGTGCCACAAGGGCAAGGCTATGGATCGCCGAACACCGCTCTACAAGAGCATTAAGGCGAATGGTGTGGTATTCGACTCGATTTCGCCACGCGACTACGAGGCTGAGAAGTGGATATCGGGTTTTGCTGCGACCAAGGGGTTGAAACTCGACTCGGCAAGCGGTAAGATTTTGGTGGCACACCTCGGAGTTGATATATCGAAGATTAGCAACGAACTCGAGAAGATGATTGTATCGCTCCCTAAGGACCGCAACACAATCACGCCCGAGGATATTGAAAACCATATCGGCATATCGCGCCAATTCAACAACTTCGAGTTGAGCAACGCCGTACTTGACCGCCAGATGGAGAAGGCGTTGACCATTGCTCAACATATGGGCGAAAACCCGAAAGCCTATCCGTTGCTTCTCAGCGTGAAGGTGCTGTACGACTCGTTCCGACAACTCTTTACCTATAATTATATTAGTTGGGACTCTCGTCGTCGAGGTGTGGCAATGCCCGACCAGGGGGAGTTGTGTCGTGCTATGCGCTTGAACAACCCATTCTTCTTGAGAGATATCGCTCGTCGTGCGCCACTTTGGCCAAATGCCAAGGTGTTCAAGATTCTCGGTCTTTGCGCCGAGTACGACGCCAAGAGCAAGGGTATCGACGACGGAGGCGCATCGAATGGCGAGTTGTTGCGTGAGTTCATCCTCAAAATTATGATGCTCTAATGGCATACATCTTTGAATATATACGCGCGAAGGGGCACGAGCCACTCCACCTCGAGAAGCACTATGCTCGACTCAAAGAGTTGACCGAAAAGTATTTCTCGGCAACTCCCATAGCCTCGCAAGAGGAGGTGCAAAAGGCGATTGTGCAGGCATTGCAGGAGAGGAGATGTTCGACCTCGGCGATGAACTATGTCTGCATTCGCAGTTTCGACGACAGCACTATCGAGGTCGATGCCGATTGGATGATGTACGATCGTTTCTCGCTTCGAGCTATCCACCCACAAGTCTATCTGTGTCCCGTCTCGGGCGACATTCTTACCGACAACACCTCGGCAAAGAGGGCTCTCGTGAGTTTCAACAAAGACTCCGCACTCATCGACGAGAGGGGTGTTGCGGTGTGGGTATCGGAGCAGAACGAGGTGCTTGCCATCGACGGCTCGCCCGTAATTGCGGTGTTCGACGATGAGATTCGCTTCTCCGACAAGGGCAAAGGCGTAGAGTTCGACCTCGCCTACGAAGCCCTATCTTCCTCTAACAGCAGGGTAACAAAGGGCGCTATCGTGGTGGATGAACTACTCAAGGCGAAGGAGTTGCTCTTTATCGACCACCGAGGAGTAACCGCCGTTATGCAGTGGCTTGACAAGGTGCCCTATATCGACCTTACCGCCGAGCGAATAGCCTCGCTCATCGCCGAGAAGGAGTAATTCATAGAATTCAACCTTGGGAAAATCTTTCTAAAAAATTTGTATTGACAAGGGGTGCGTAGGATATTATCTTTGTAGCAAAATCCCTTTTTAATATGAAAAAATCACTACTCATCTATGCGGTGGGAGCAACCTTGCTACTCATCGTTTTCGGCATTTGGCTTCATCGCCGAGCCGACGAAATTGCACGCCTGCGCAACAACTGCGAGGCACTATCATCCGAAACAAAGTTCTATAAGACACGCCTCGATGAGTCGGCAGCCTCGGTTGTAGCTCTGCAACTCGACATCTACGAATATAGGGAGCAACATAGGCGTGATTTGAAGCGCATACGCTCACTCGGGGTGCGTCTGCGACAGGTTGAGAGCGTAGCAAAGAGCGCCACAAAGAGCGAGGTGGAGTTTGTTGCACCCCGACAAGAGAGCCCCCTACTGCACGACACAATCTCGCAATTTAGTTGGAGCGATGCGTGGATGCGAGTGGAGGGTACTATCCGAGGCGACAGCGTAGAGTGCAAGGTCGAGAGTGTCGACACCCTGCACCAGATAGTGCATCGTGTACCTCGTCGCTTTTGGTTTATACGCTACGGCACGAAGGCCTTTCGGCAGGAGATAGTCTCGTCAAATCCGCACACTCGCATCGTCTATGCCGAGTATATCGAGTTGCCGAAGCGCCACCGAAGGCGATAAAAAAAGTGGAGAGTTCAACGCTCTCCACTTCTCTTTCTTTTAGTTATGAGGGGTAGGTATAACCTCGAAAAGTTCAACCTCGAATTCGAGTGCCTCGTTAGGTCCGATACTGCTACCTGCACCTCGATTGCCATAAGCCAACTCGGCAGGTATGTACAATATAATCTTACCGCCCGGGCCGATTAGCTTCATACCCTCGGTCCAACCTGCAATAACTCGATCAAGCGGAAACTCAATAGGACTATCCTCTCCTATCAGGTTGCCACTCTTATCGAACTTCTCGGGTTGGTGCTTACGAATCAAAGCCTTATGCTCCTCGGAGCGGAGCTCAAAACGAGAGGCGTCGAATACGGTACCATTCTGCAATCGACCTACATAGTGAACCTTCACCACATCACCGTCACTCTTGGCAACCTTCGACATATCGCCAGCCTTGACAACCTTATACAACAGACCACTCTCGGTGCTCTTTACACCCTCTTCACTCCTCTTCGCCTCGAGCCAAGCCTTCGAGCGAGCATTGTTCTGCGCCGGCACGACAGTCATAAAGTAGTGGCTCAGATAGTACAAAACCTGCTCCTTATCCATCACCTGCCTCTCGGTCCAAGCATCCTCAAAGCCATTCCATACCCAATTTATGAGAATTGGGTGGTTAGCACGATAGATGTTGTTGCCGACATCGACACCAAAGGAGTATGAAATAGACTTACACTGCTTCTTTGTTGAGAAGGGCTTGAAAGGGGCAGTTGATCCCTCATTCACAGCCTTCTCGTATGCAGTACAGCGCTCACGAAACTCTCCCGAAAAGAATGCGCCCAAGATTCCGACAGCCTCCTCTTGAGTCTGCTTCGATTTTTGGGTATAGCCTTTCGTTATACCCTCTTTCACGCACTTCAAATCGAATGGCATCAGGCTAAGTTGCTCCTTCACCGAAAAGCCTATCTGAGCACCTAAACAGTACGACAAAGAGTCCATCGCTTTGGCATTCGGCTTTGCAGGCTTCTTGCCAAAGCAAGGGGTTATTGCTACGCAGGCAACAACTGCCAATGCGGTAACAAATCTCTTCATCTGTCGTTCTTGCCTAAGAGACTTATAGTTTGCTTTACTCCTCTGTAGGAAGTGGACGAACAGAAGACTCCTCAATAGAAGGCTCCTCTACCTCTGCAGGTATAACCTCGATAAGCTCAACCTCGAACTCGAGAGCCTCGTTAGGACCGATGTCGTTACCTGCACCACGGCGACCGTATGCCAACTCGGCAGGGATGTACAACTTAATCTTACCACCAGGGCCAATGAGCTTCATACCCTCGGTCCAGCCTGGGATAACACGGTTGAGTGGGAACTGAATAGGCTCGTCAGCCTCGAGCTGCTTGCCATTCTCATCGAACATATGTGGCTGATACTTACGCATCATCTCCTTCTGCTCCTCCGAGCGACGCTCGAAGATTGAAGAGTCGAATACGGTACCGTCCTGCAACATACCAACATAGTGTACCTTTACAGTATCCTCGTCGTTCTTTGCAGCCTTCGACATATCACCCTCCTCGATAATCTTGTAAACCAAGCCGCTCTCGGTGCTCTTTGTGCCCCACTCCGACTTCTTATCCTCGATCCACTCCTTCGAGCGAGCCTCGTTCTCGGCTGGAACAACTACCATAAAGTAGTGCTGCAAGAACTGCATAACCTCGGTCTGCTCCATCTGAGCTACACCATTCCAAGCCTCAGCAAAACCGTTGCCCAACCAGATGTACTGAAGATGCATCTTGGTCTTGCGAAGGTTATTACCGATATCGTTACCCAAAGCGTACGAAATCTTATTGCACTCCTCTTCGTCCGCGAAAAGATCGATAGCCTCGTCTGTCTCTGCGCTCGCAGACTGCTGTTGAGCTGCCTGACGCTCAGCCAAAGTCTGACTAAAGAACTCACGAAGAATCTCGATAGCCTCGTCGTGATTCTGAGCCGACTTCTGAGCAATACCTTCAGCCAAACCACTCTTTACCGACTCAGCATTTAATTTGAGGTCACCAAACTGTTGAGTAAACTGCTGTTTGAGACCAAAACCGATGTTTACACCAAGGCAGTACGACAATGAGTCCATAACCTCTGGGTCTCCAGCTGTGATACGCTCCTTCTTGCCCTGGCAAGAGAAAAGCATTGCGAAACAAGCGAGTGTCAAAACACTCTTCAAAATCTTTTTCATAGTTGTTTTACTTTTTTTTATTAGTTTCTACTTATTGTATTTAATGTCAAGTATCTCTACATCGTAGTTAAGCAACACATTTGGCGCAATGCCCAACGACTTGTCGCCCGCCTCGCCATAGGCTACGCTCGAAGGGAGCCAAGCGTTGAAGTGTGCTCCGTCGCCCGCCAACTTAACCACCTCCTGTAAACCTTTCAAGAGGTTGCGGTACGAGTCACGCAATGTGTCAGCCTTCAAGATGATATTACCCTGCTCGTCGGTGATGGTATAGGCAATTTTCACCGTATCACGCACCGACATCGAGCCCACGTGGCGCTGGTCGCCGAGTTTGATGATTCGGTAGGTCACACCGCTACGAGTGCGTACATATTGGCGATTGCGACTGCTCAAGTCGGCAAGGAACTGCTCCTGATGCTTCTTTGCTCGCTCGTGAACGAAGTAGGTTTTCTCGGCGAGATAGTAGTCGCGAGCCTCCTCCATAGTCATTATTGTCTTACCCTCGTAGACATCACGAATCGCATCGCAAATATCGTCAACATTGAGCGTCGAGTCCATCTGCATAAGGGTGTGTCCGACATTCATTCCCACGATATAGGAGAGAGTGTCTCGCTCGCTAACGAAACGATGTGTGCCTTTGCAACCGACGAACATCGAGCCGAAAAGGAGCACCACGACTATAATTTTTGCTAATTTCATCATAATCTCTCTGTTGGGTCTTTAACCCAAACGACAAAAGTACAAAAATTATTATTAAAAACATACAACCTTGAACAAAACCTGCTATATTTGTATTAAATTTGCAACCAAAGCAGGCATTTCGGATAATTATGAAAGTCATTGTCGATAGAGCGATACCATTTTTGCAAGGGGTTTTGGAGCCTTTTGCCGAGGTGGTATATCTCGACGGCAAGAGCTTCACGAAGGAGGAGGTCAAGAGCGCCGATGCGTTGATTATCCGCACCCGCACAAAGTGCGACTCGGCTCTGCTCGATGGCTCGAAGGTGCAATTTATAGCCACCGCCACCATCGGTTTCGACCATATCGATCTCGACTATTGCCGAGCGCACAACATCACAGTTGCGACATCGGCAGGATGCAATGCTCGAGGTGTTTTGCAGTGGGTTTCCGCCACTTTGGTAGCCCTCGCCAAGCGTGAAAATTTCCGCCCCGAGGAGCGCACTTTAGGCGTTGTCGGAGTGGGCAATGTAGGCTCGCTTGTTAAGAGGTATGCCGAGGCGTGGGGCTTTCGAGTTATCTGTTCGGACCCACCTCGCCAGGAGCGAGAGAATCTCAGTTTCGTTTCGCTCGAGGAGGTGCTATGCAATGCCGATATCGTAACGCTCCACACGCCACTCAACAGCACAACTAACCACCTGATTAACAGCAAGAACATATCGCTTTTACGCTCTGGTGCTACGCTTATAAACTCCTCGAGAGGAGAGTGCGTTGCCACCGAGGCAACCCGTCGCAACGACATCCTATACTTTACGGATGTGTGGGAGAATGAGCCCAATATTGATGGCGAATATCTCGCAAAATCGGTGGTTGCGACACCCCACATTGCAGGCTACTCGGCACAGGGCAAGGCAAACGCCTCGGCAATGGCCGTTCAAGCCCTGGCGCACCACTTCGATTTGCCACTCAAGGAGTGGCGACCTTCGGAGGTGAAAACCGTTGAGCCTCAAGATATTTCGTGGGAGCAGATGTGCTCGACAATAACCCACTATTGCGACCTTGAGAAGGAGAGCAACACCCTCCGAAATGCGCCTCAACAATTCGAAAATTTACGCAACAACTACCTCTATCGCGAGGAGTATTTCTAACGAAATAGTTCCTTTTTCGTAAAAAATTACTACTTTTGCACCACTATGCGACATATTTTACACCTCATATCACGCCTTTTTGGAGCCGAGCGAGCCTATTTATGCTCGGTCTGGATATTGCGTATCGTAGACAAAATTCCAACCGGCAAGTGGTTTCTGCGCAAGTTGTACGCCGTAGAGGATAAGTCATTGGAGCGTGAGGTATTCGGCATCCATTTCCGCAATCCGATAGGTATGGCTGCCGGCTACGATAGAAATGGCGAGATATACAAACCGCTGTCGGCTTTGGGCTTTGGCTTTATCGAGATTGGTACGGTAACCCCTCGAGCACAGCAGGGAAACCCAAAACCGAGAGTTTTCAGCCTTCCTGAGGACAAAGCAATTCTCAACCGTATAGGTTTGGTATCGAAGGGCTTTGAGACAGTTTTGAGCAATATCCGCAAGGAGCATAACGGCATTATTTTGGGTTGCAACATCGGCAAGAACACCGTCACGCCGCAGGAGGATGCGCCAATCGACTATCTGCGAGTATTCCGCAACCTCTATCAGTACATCGACTACTTCTCGGTGAATGTTAGCTACAACACCACCCACAAGCAGTATATACCTCGAACTCGTGAGAGCATTATGAGCATTCTCGAGCCCCTCTTCGACTTTCGTCGAGGACAGAACGAGTACCGCCCGATATTGCTCAAGATTTCGCCCGATTTAACCGACGAGGAGATCGATTTGATGACCGATATTATGGTCGACACACCTCTCGACGGCATTATCGCAACCAACGCCACAAGCCATCACTCGAATCTGAAGAGTTCGCAGGCTACTCTCCACAAGGCTGGTGCCGGAGCTGTGAGTGGCTCGCCTCTTACCGAGCGAGCAATCGAGGTTGTGCGTCGTGTTCACGAGCGATGCAACGGCACCTACCCTATCATCGGTGTCGGAGGTATTATGACGGGAGAGGATGTGAAGCGTATGATGGATGCTGGAGCAACCCTCGTACAGACCTACACAGGCTTTATCTACAACGGCGTAGGCTTTGCAGGCAAGCTCTGCAAGTCGCTCATTCCGCCAAAATCGAAGGGCGAGGAGACTATCGAAATCGAGACCGAGCCTACCCAGACAACCGATACTCAACAATAGAAGATGAAAGCTACGATTGTTACCATAGGTGACGAGATTTTGATTGGACAGATTCTCGACACCAACTCACGCTACATATCTCGCGCCTTGAATGCTCACGGCATTGTCGTTATAGAGCGTACCTCGATAGGCGATGACCGCACCCAAATCGTCGAGACCCTCGATAGAGCACTCTCGCAAAGCGAGATCGTGATTATTACGGGTGGTTTAGGGCCTACCAAAGATGATATTACGAAGCACACCTTGTGCGACTATTTCGGCTCGACATTGCGCTACGACGAGGTCGAGGCGGAGCATATTCGCACGCTGTTGGAGGCTCGAAATATCGCCTTCAACGAGCTCAACCGAGGTCAAGCTATGGTGCCCGAATGTTGCACCGTTTTGCACAACGCACACGGCACTGCTCCAGGTATGTGGTTTGAGAAAAATGGCCGTGTCGTAATCTCGCTTCCAGGCGTTCCTTTCGAGATGCAACATCTCATAGATGAGGAGGTTATACCTCGATTGAAGGCTCGATTCGAGTTGCGCGAAATTGTACACCGTACGATGATTACCTTCGGCATTGCCGAGTCGATTTTGGCAGAGAAAATCGAGAAGTGGGAGGATGCTCTACCCGATTATCTCCACCTCGCATATCTCCCCGCTCCAAATGTGGTGCGACTCCGTCTTTCAGCCTACGAGATTGAGGGCAGAGAGGTGCGCCAAGAGATAGATTTTCTCTTTGAGAAATTGCGACAGATTATACCGAACAACATAGCAGGTTTCGAGGAGGCTTCAGTCGAGGAGCTCGTTCACAACATCTTGATAAACCGAGGTCTAAAACTCGCCGTTGCGGAGAGTTGTACGGGTGGCTCTATCGCCTCGAAGTTCACCGCCCAAGCGGGTGCTTCAGCCTACTTCCAATGTGGCGTGGTATCGTATAGTAACGAATCGAAGAACGAGGTCTTGGGCGTTCCGATGAACGACATCGAGCAATATGGTGCCGTATCGGAGTCGGTAGCAAAGGCTATGGCGCAGGGAGTAAGAAGAATTTCAACCGCCGATTTTGCCATTTCAACCACCGGCATTGCAGGCCCGACGGGAGGCTCGCCCGAGAAACCCGTAGGAACAGTTTGGATTGGTGTAGCCACACCCGAAAAGTGCTTCGCAGTGTGCAAAAACTGCGGTACAGACCGCTCACAGATAATTTCGCGTGCTACGGCCTACGCAATAGCGATGCTCTACGACGAACTGAAATAGAAAAAACATACTCAAAAAAAATAGTAAACAATAGGGGTAATATAACATTACTCCTATTTGTTTTTTTCTCGTTTTTTTTATAATTTTGCATGGTTTTATCCATCGTCTGACAAAATCATTTAATAAAACATAAAAACAGTATGACTAAAAAACTTCTATTCAGTTTGATGCTTTGCATCACTCTTTCGACTCTCCTCGTGAGTTGTGGAGATGACAAGGAGGCGAAGAAAGAGAAACCTGCACGCGAGTACAATGCAATGGTTTTGGACACCGCATCGCGTGAGCTCAACTCGACCTACTCGGCTACTATCCGAGGTAAGCAGGATGTCGACATCCGTACCAAGGTCGAGGGTTACATCACCGACATCAAGGTTAATGAGGGATCGGTTGTTAAGCAGGGTCAGACCCTCTTCGTAGTCGATCAGACTCAGTATTTGGCTGCCCTCGCAACCGCTGAGGCAAAGGTTGAGGTTAAGCAGGCTTTGGTAGAGGCGGCTCAGCTCTCGGCTGCAGCGAAGGAGGTTTTGTTCGAGCAGAACATCGTATCGGAGTTCGACCTCCGTATGGCTCGCACAAACCTTGCAAGTGCAAAGGCGGAGCTTGCTCAGGCTAAGGCTGACGAACTTACCGCAAGCAACAACCTCGCCTACACTCTTATTAAGAGTCCTGTAGACGGTGTTGTAGGTACACTTCCTTTCCGTGTTGGTACACTCGTTCGTCCGTCGGAGGTTACCCCTATCACCACCGTATCGGACAATTCGGAGATGTATGTATACTTCTCGATGAGCGAGAGCCAGGTACTCTCACTCACTCGTCAGTATGGCGCAATCGAGAACGCTTTGCAGTCGTTGCCTCCTGTACAGTTGCAGTTGAATGACGGTAGCATCTACTCGGAGAAGGGTATCATCGAGGCTATCTCGGGTATCATCGACCCAACCACAGGTTCGGTAACCCTCCGTGCGAAGTTCCCTAACAAGAAGCGCTTGCTCATCTCGGGAGGTTCGGGTACTATCATCCTTCCTCACAACCAGGATGGTTGCGTGGTTATTCCACAGCACGCAACATACGAGGTACAGGATAAAGTTTATGCATACAAGGTTGTAAATGGCAAGTCAAAGGCCACTATCATCGGTGTATTCGAGATCAACGACGGTAAGGAGTATATCGTTGAGGAGGGACTCATCCCGGGCGATACAATCATCACCGAGGGTATCGGCGTTTTGCGTAACAACATCCCTGTGAAGCTCAAGAATGTAGTAAGTCAGAAAGAAGAAGAGTAGTAACCCTAAATAAGGAGTATTAAGATGAATATTAAAACATTTATCGACCGTCCGGTACTCTCGACCGTAATCTCCATCGTTATCGTTATCGGTGGACTTATCGGTTTGGCGTCACTCCCGATCGAGCGATACCCAAATATCGCACCTCCGACAATCTTCGTGTCGGCGTCGTATCCGGGAGCAAGTGCCGAAACATTCCAAAAGAGTGTTGTCGTACCACTCGAGGAGGCTATCAATGGTGTGGAGAATATGACCTATATGTCTTCCACTTGTAGCAACAACGGTAGTGGTAGTGTCAATGTATACTTCAAACACGGTACAAGTGCCGATATGGCAGCTGTCAATGTGCAGAACTGCGTATCTCGTGCAACCAAGCAGCTCCCTTCGGAGGCTGTCGAGGCGGGTATCACAGTTAAGAAGCGTCAGACCAGCGTCTTGGAGCGTGTGGCTATCTACAGCCCGAATGGCTCATACGATAGAACATTTATCGTAAACTACATCAAGATTAACCTTGTGCCTGCAATCTCTCGTATCCCGGGTGTCGGCGATGTCGAGGTGCGAGGCTCGGACTATTCGATGCGTATCTGGCTCAAGCCTGATGTTATGGCGCAGTATAAGCTTATCCCTAAGGATATCGCAACTGCAATCGGCGAGCAGAACCTCGAGTCGGCAGCAGGATCGCTCGGAGAGAGCTCCGACCAGACCTTCCAATACTCAATGCGCTACAAGGGTCGTTTGGAGAATATCAACGAGTTCGAGAATATCGTAATTCGTGCGCTCGACAAGGGTGAGGTGTTGCGCTTGAAGGATGTTGCAACAATCGAGTTGGGAAACCAGTCATACCAATTTATCTGCGAGGTTAACGGCTGTCCAGGTACAGAGTTCGTTATCTACCAGACCCCAGACTCGAATGCAACCGAAGTTATCAAGAGCATCGACGCATTCCTCGATAAGGCAAGAGAGGACTTCCCTGTCGATTTGGATATGGTTGTCTTGGAGAGTACCAACGACTTCCTCTTCGCTTCAATTTACAATGTAATCCGTACATTGTTGGAGGCTATCGTGTTGGTAACCCTCGTGGTGTTTATCTTCTTGCGTGACTTCCGCTCGACAATGATTCCACTCATTGCAACCATCGTATCGATTATCGGAACATTTATGTTCCTCTTCCTCTTCGACTTCAGTATCAACCTCCTCACTTTGTTTGCGTTGGTACTTTCGATTGGTGTGGTTGTAGATGATGCGATTATTGTGGTTGAGGCGGTGCATTCCAAGTTCGATGCAGGCTACAAGTCGGCTTATAAGGCTACGGTAGATGCAATGGGCGGTATTACATCGGCGATTATCACCTGTACCCTCGTATTTATGGCGGTATTTATCCCAACCTCGTTTATGGGTGGTACTTCGGGTGTCTTCTATACGCAGTTCGGTATCACAATGGCTGTGGCGGTAGGTATCTCGGCTTTGAACGCCTTGACACTCTCGCCGGCGTTGTGTGCTATGATGCTCAAGCCTAAGGATGAGAACGGCAATGCAAAGAAGGTGTCGTTTGGTCGTCGTGTAGGTATGGCGCTCGACTCTTCGTTCTCTGCCATCACAAGACGCTACTTGCGAGGTGTAACATTCTTCTTGCGTCATCGTTGGCTCAGCATCGTATTGCTCCTCACTGCAATTGGTTTGCTCTACTACTATATGACCACAACCAAGACCGGTTTGGTGCCACGCGAGGATATGGGTACTATCAATATGAAGATTACTACCCCTCCTGGAACTTCGCTCTTGCAGACCAAGCAGATTATCGACCGTATCGACAACGACATCCTCAAGAATATGGAGGAGGTGCGAGCTTATAGTAAGTTGGCAGGTGCGGGCGATGCTACAGGTCCTTCGTATGGTAGCTTTAACTTCCGACTCAAGCATTGGGACGAGCGCCCAGGCAAGGAGCATAGTGTAAGTGCCGTACAGGAACGCATCAAGCAGTATGCGAATTTGTTCAACGAGGGTACCGTAACAACATCTACCCCTGCGATGATTCCAGGTTTCGGTGCTGCGGGAGGATTTACCCTCTACCTTCAGGATCGTAAGGGTGGCACTATCGAGGATTTGTACGATATCACCGTAGAGTTGATTGCCCGCTTGAAGGAGCGCGATGAGATTGGTACGGTATATACCGCATTTAAGCCTAACTTCCCACAGTACCAGATTACAATCGACGCAGCGAAGTGTATGCGTGCAGGTACTACTACCAAGGAGGTTTTGGCGGTGTTGAACGGCTACTATGGCGGTACAATGTCTACCCGTTTCAACAAGTTTACCAAGCTCTATCAGGTGCGTATTCAGGCACACCCTAAATATCGTGATGACAAGCATACGCTGAACAACATCTTCATCCGTATCGGCGAGGAGATGGCGCCAATCAGCCAGTTCGTAACGCTCGAGAAGATTTACGCTCCTGAGCGTTTGCAACGATTCAATATGTTCCCTGCGATTAGTGTCTCGGGAGTTGCGGCCGAGGGTCACTCGTCGGGTGAGGCATTGAAGACTATCGCAGAGGTTGCGAAGGAGGTTTTGCCTGTAGGTTACGGTTACGACTACGCAGGTATCGCTCGTGAGGAGCAGGATAGTAAGGGTAATACCGCTATCATCTTCGCAATATGTATATTGCTCATCTACCTCATCTTGGCAGGACTCTACGAGAGCTACTTTGTACCGTTGGCAGTGATTCTTTCGGTTCCATTCGGTTTGTTGGGCTCGTTCCTCTTTGCACAGATGATGAATGTCGAGAACAACATCTACTTGCAGACAGGTCTTATTATGCTTATCGGTTTGTTGTCGAAGACTGCGATTCTGATTACCGAGTTCGCAGGCGAGAAACGCGCGCAGGGTATGTCGCTTGCGATGGCTACCTACGCAGCAACCAAGGAGCGTTTCCGTCCTATCCTTATGACCGTTCTCACGATGGTTATCGGTATGATTCCGTTGATGTTCTCTACAGGTGTAGGTGCTAACGGTAACACCACCATCGGTTCGGGTGTCGTAGGAGGTATGCTTGTCGGAACATTGGCTCTCTTATTCGTATTGCCTGCACTCTTTATGATATTCCAATGGTTGCAGGAGAAGGTAAAACCTATCAAGCCTGTTGAAGAAACTAACACTAACGAGGAGGAGAAGGAGTAATGAAAAAGATTGTTTTAATATTGGGCGTTGTGGCAATGCTCACAAGTTGCTCAATCTATAAGAAATATAGTCGTCCCGAGGATATTAAGACCGACAACCTCTATGGCAAGATCGAGAAGGCGGACACCACCACTATGGCGGATATCTCGTGGCGAGAGTTCTTCACCGATAAGCACCTTCAGGGCTACATCGAGCAGGGCTTGAAGAACAACATCGATATGCAGTTGACCGCCGAGCGTATCCACCAGGCGGAGTTGGCTTTGCAGTCGGCAAAGTTGGCATTCATCCCATCGTTCAACTTCGAGCCTTCGATGGGTGTAGGTGTGGGCGAGAAGTTCAGCTACGCTGTACCTGTAAAGGCGAGCTGGGAGCTTGACATTATGGCTCGCAACATCAACGCCAAGCGCAAGGCGCAGGCTACTTTGGAGTACAACAAGCTCTATCGCCACAGCGTGCAGACCGCATTGGTGGCAGCTATCGCCAACAACTACTACACATTGTTGATGCTCGATATGCATCTGCGTATTTCGCGCTCTACATCGGCTTCGTGGAAGGAGAATGTCCGCACAATGAAGGCTATGAAGGAGGCAGGTATGACCAACGAGGCATCTATCTCTCGTACCGAGGCGAACAGTTGTTCGGTAGACGCTTCGATTCACGACTTGGAGTACAGTTTGACCAAGGCGCTCAACTCGTTTGCACTCTTGTTGGGTGTGACACCACAGGACTTCCCTCGTGGCGAGTTGAACGGAGTAGACTTCAAGCAGGAGTTGTTCATCGGCGTTCCTGCGCAGTTGCTCTCACGCCGTCCTGATGTTAAGCAGGCGGAGTACGAGTTACAACTCGCATTCTACGATACGAATATCGCACACGCAAACCTCTACCCTTCGCTCACACTCTCGGGCGAGGTCGGTTTGAAGGGTGGCCCTACAGCATTAGCACTCTCGATGGCAGGTAAGTTGGTACAGCCAATCTTCAATGCAGGTGCAAACCGTGCAAACTACAAGATTGCACAGTCGAGACAGCGTGAGGCTCTCTTGAACTTTGAGCACAAGTTGCTCGAGGCAGGTAGCGA
>JAEIGA010009646.1_pt1 | contig 14619 bp, 9 predicted proteins | sample 9270691 | NCBI WGS metagenome assembly JAEIGA01 (sample SAMN17057246, study PRJNA624740) | gut metagenome | biome: biome; isolation source: fecal sample | host: Bos grunniens | place: China: Xizang | collected 2019 | reverse complement strand
TGGAGCACACTGCGTAACGGCATGTTGGATGCCATGCACAAGGTGCTCGTGGATGCCTCGATTGGAGTAATCCAAGACTACATCGAGACGCTGACCCCGCTCTCCGAGGAGCAGCGAGAACTGTTGTACCAGATGATGTGCTACCCGGTGCAGATGAGTGGTGACTTCTGGCGCGAGGTGATACGCCGACACGGAATCATCTTCTAAATGAGCTCACTTGTCCACGGGTCGGATTTGGAAATCTCATGGGTCGGAATCTACGTATATACTATTAACTATATACTATGAACTAACAATACAGGTTTTCGGTGGCTCCTCGGGAGCCCCGAAACCGATGAATGGATTTTTCGAAAACGATGGCCCCGATTCATGAAACCGCACCTCCCATTTTTAAGATAACCTATTGGAGATAAGATTTTTAATGTTTTATTTTTTTAAAGTCAAAAAAAGATGACAAAGTATGACAACAATTACCGCCTCGTACCCATCGAGGCAGCTCAGAAGCTCAAGAACGGGCCTCTCTACACCTACCTGGTGCTGCTCTTCAAGAGCGACTTCTACACCCACTGCTCCGAAGTGAACGAGGAGACGCTGGCTACCATCACGGGATTCTCCCAGAAGACCATCGGCAACCACTTGGCCAAGATGGAGGAGGCTGGACTGATACAGATCATCCGCACGCGCCCCTCGAGGTGCAGGAAGAAGAACTACTACCGCATCGTCCACCCCGAGAAGAATTTCATCATCTGCGACTCGGGGCTCATCGAGATGACCATCGGCAACATGACCCTCAAGGAGGAGAGCGAGCTCAAGGGATTCCTGCTCATGGTGAAGTGCCTGTGCGTAAACAACTGCAACATCACCTACTACAGCTACGAGCGCATGGCCCAGCACCTCGGCATAGGACTGACCACGATAAAGAAGCATATGCCCCGACTCATCAGTCACCAGCTGGTGGAGGGTCTCACCCACCAGACGGGCTACCGCATCCTGGCCACCTGCTTCGACAAGGGCAACACCTATCCCTTTCCCGAGGGGACACCTGCTACGTATCGCTACATCTATAATTGCATCATGCACCACTGCCATAAGCTGGGCATCGAATGTCCGGACTACCGCCGTGAAGACATCTCGGCTATCGCCACCAAGGTGTGGTACGATGCCGACGAACGTAACCTCCACATGGACGATGCTGAACTGATGGCGCGATATGACCTCCCCACGGTGCTGGAGGATAGGTTGCCCTCGGTGAGTGGTGACATCGGAAGTCTCGCCTACTTTGCCAAACTGCTGGCAGACAAGCCTGTGAGAGTGGAAAACAACTCGCCTCAGGCATATGTGCTCTAAAATGAATTTCTCTCCGAAAATTTGGAAATCCGAAATTTATAAAGTATATTCGTGAGTATGAAGATCTTACATAAAATTTTGAGGGCCTTCAAGTAGCTCACCCATCTCCCGATGGTACTGCTAATTGTCGGTCATTCCGTCCATTGTCAGATTATACGCAGAAGTTCAGATTCATGAGGTTTAGGTGGGTTGCTATCCGGAGGCAACTCACGAAATCTCTCAAGTTATTAACTCTTAAATTTATTAGCAATCACTATGGCTATTACTTACAAAGTTTCAAAATGCAAGAACCCCAAGGGGGATGAAAGCAAGACCTACTACTCAGGCAAGGCAATTAAGACGGGTGAATACTCTTTTGCCGATCTCGCCCGCGACATCAACAACTCGACTACCATCACCGAAGCAGACGCGACAGCTGTGCTCAAAGCAATGAAGCACTTCATCACCAACGCGTTGCTTAAGGGAGAAGTGGTAGTGCTCAACGACCTCGGACGATTGTAGGTCAGTCTCCAAGGCAAGTGTTATCCGCAAGAAGCGTTGCAGGACGAGGAGTTTCAGCCTATAACCATGATCAAGGGGCACAAGATCGTGTTTCGTCCCGACAAGGAGCTCAAGCGTGATGTGGCAGCCGGACTCTCCCTCAAACGTATCTCAAGCGAAGCACTCGCGTGAGCATGATGTGAGTGGGGAAACCCCGTGCGTAGAACAATGATGAGAGAGGACACCTCCCTTCCTGGGGGGATGTCCTCTCTTGCTGTTTATGGGTAGACCCTCTCTCTCTCTTCTAAGACTATCGGCCTTTAACTCCCTCTATCTCCCTTTATCTCCCTCTAACTACCAAGAAAAAGTCCTCTCCCTCTAACTCCCTCTAAAAAAAACTAGTACCAGTCGATGTTGCCTCCAGCACTGCTGCGTTGGTCATACTTGAGGGCATCGGCCAGCATGGCGGAGTTGGCACGGATGGAGAAGTTGTAGGACTTGTAGGGCTTGAGCACGATGCCGCACGACATGTTGAAGCAGTGGAGGTCGCGCGTGATGTTCATCGTGGTGGTGGTGAGCTCCTTGTCCACGAAGTCCCAGCCCGAGGAGAAGTTGATGTTCCACTTGTTTGAGAGCTTCACGTTGCCCGAGAAGTTCATGTTCTGCGTCAGCTCATAGGGGTAGCGCATGTTCTTCTCATTGATCTGGGCCCGTGTGTTCTCACGCATGGTGATGCCGTAGGACACGGAGAAGGACCAAGGGATGTTGAGTGGCATGTAGCCGTCTTCGTCCACCTTGGCATCTTGCTTTCCTCGGCCCGAGGGGTCGGCACTGCCACGTTTGCCAGGGGCACTCTGTGCCACGGTGGGGGCATCGTCTCCCTCCTCGTCTCCCTCAGTCTCCTCTGCGGGGTGGAGGAGCTTGTCGAGCTTCTCTTGCCACTGGCGCAAGGTGTTGTTGTTGAAGGTGTAGGAGAAGTTTTGGCTCATGCCCTGGAAGCGTCCGAAGCGTCCGTAGGACCACTCTGTGCGGTCACCCACGATGACACGGCCGCTCTCGTTGAACTCATAGGCATAGGTGGCCCACACGGAGTTGAGGCTGAAGGTGTAGTTCTTGGTGAGCTTGAGCCTGATGCGGGTCGAGAGGTTGCTCCACGGCTTGGTCTTGGCTGCCATGTTGTAGGAGATGCTGCCACCGAGCTCGTCGATGAGGCTTATCTTGCGCACACCCGTGGAGTCGCGGTCGGTGTTGACCTTCATCTCGACGTTGTTGGACACGTTGAGGCTGATGCTTCCCGACCGTCCCTTGCCTGGCACTCCATAGAGGGAGCCTGTGTAGGGGGAGTAGTCGACGGTGCGCACCTCACCCTGGGCATCGGTGTAGGTGTAGGACTTGTAGTAGCCGTAGCGCGAGTGACCGAAGTCGGGGGTCAGGGTGTAGCTCACCGAGGGGGTGAAGACGTGGCGTATCATCTGGATCTTCTTGCCTATCAGGGGCTTGTAGAATCCGTAGAGCTTGGTATTGGCACTGATGGCGAGGTTGTAGTTGTAGACACGGTTGAACCCGTAGGTGGTGTCGCGTACCTCACGCATGCGTTCCTCGTCCCACGAACGGTCCACCTTGTAGCTGTACCACCGCTCGGTGTAGTTGAGCGAGGGGGTGATGTTGATGTACTTGAAGGCCGTGAAGGTGGCACTGACGGGGATGGTGTGCTTGATGCCGTTGCGCCAGTCCCTGATGAGGCTCTTGTCGAGGATCTCGCTCTCCTTGGCCGTGATGCTGTTGCTGAACGAGCCTGTGTAGGTGAAGGAGATCTTCTCATACCACTTCTCTTCGCCGCGGGCCTTCTTCTTCTTGAAGGGGTAGATGCGGCTCACCGACCAGTTGAGCGAGGGGAGGGTGAGGGAGAGGGTCGAGTCGCGCATGTTTTGCGAGATGTTGAAGGAGCTCGAGAGGTTGAGCTTCTGGTCGGGGAAGCTGCGTGAGTAGCTCACACTCGAGGTACGTATGCTCTGCGAGGTGAGGGCAGGGTTGTACATGCTGGAGAGGTTGTTGCGCTCGAAGCTCGACGTGGCATAGTTGACGCTGGCCGAGAAGTTCTGGTTGGGGTTGGCCTTGGGGTCCTGACGATGGTTCCACACGACCTTGAAGTTCTTCGACACGGAGTAGTCGGGCATGTTCTTCTCACCCTTCTTGGTGACGATGTAGCTGAGGTTGACGTTGCCCGAGTACTTGTAGCGCTTGCGGTAGTTGGATATGGCGCTTGCTCCCCAGGAACCCTTGGTGAAGATCTCACCCGTGAGCTTGAGGTCCATCATGTCGCTGATGGCAAAGTAGTAGCCACCGTCGCGCAGGTAGAATCCTCTCTCTAGCTCGTCACCGTAGGAGGGCATGATGAATCCCGATGAGTAGTCCTTGGTGAAGGGGAAGAAGCCGAAGGGAAGGGCCAGAGGGAGGGGCACGTCGGCTACGACGAGGTAGGCGGGACCGAAGACGACATCTTGGTTGGGGCGCATCTTGGCTCGCGTGAGTGACAGGTAGAAGTGGGGGTGCTCATGGTCCTCACAGGTGGTGTAGCGGCCGTTGCGGATGTAGAACTCGTCGCCTGCACCCTTCTTGACCGTGTTGCTCGTCATGTAACCCTCGCCCTGCTGGGTGGTGACATTGCTGATGAGGCCCTTGCGCGACTTGAAGTTGTAGCTCATCGTCTCCGACTCATAGGGGGTGTTGCCATCGGCAAAGATGGGACGCCCGACGACGGTGCCTAAGGTGTCCTTGGTGCCCTGGGCATACACGGTGGAGGTCTCGAGATCGATGGTGATCTCGTTGGCCTTGAGCTCTATCTGCTGGTAGTTGACCTGGCCTGAACCATAGAGGTAGGCATTGCCGTTCTTGTACCACACCATGGAGTCTTGCGACTCATACACTACGGGAGCCTCCAGGTCGTCGCGCTTCTTGGAGGTGGTGTCGCTGGGGATGGAGTCGGTCAGTAGGGGAGTGTCGGGGGACAGAGGGGCGGTGACAGTTGCGACAGAGTCGGAGACGACAACATCGCTGTCCGTCGTGGCTTGCTGAGCATAGGAGCCTAACGTACATGCAATAGCAACGACTAGTAATGTGGTGTATCTGCGCAACCTTGCTGTCATCTGTCTTTATTTGAAGCCGCGAAGTTAATAAAAAACGTGCAAATAAAGCCCTTGTTTCACAATTTAATTTTTTTCTTCTGAGGCTTCGACTCATTGTGCAGGCGGTCGAGTGCGGTGACCACGTAGGTGTACTTCACCTCGCCTCCTTGGTAGGTGAGGGGGAAGAAGGGGGCTTGGGTGAACCCGACGATCTTGGTGGCATCGTGGAGGTCATGCTTCTCGCCCTTCACGAAACGGTACACGACATACCTCACGGGGCGGTTCATCTCGTCGCGATACTTCGGGGCAGTCCAGCAGAGTACGGGGCCGTCATCGGTCCAGATGACCTCAAGGTCCTTCACCTTGTGGGGAGCCTTCTTGTCGATGAAGGGGTACTCGGGCTGCAGGGCCAGCCACTGATGATACTCCTCGGCAAGTGTGGTGGCATAGCCTCCTGCATTGTCGGCCACAGCACTCGCTGGCCATTGGCAACTACCGCTGATGGTGGTGTAGCTGCGTTGGAGCTCCATCTTCTGGTGTTGCTGGTGACGAGTGGGGACCGATGTGTCGGTGGCCTTCACGGTACGCATCACATCCTGACCGACGTACAATGGGCGCCCAGAGGCATGTGTGGCCCACCACTCGACGAGTGTGGCATAGTCGGCAGCCTTGTGACCTATCTCCCAATAGATCTGAGGTATGGTGTAGTCGACCCACCCCTTGTCGATCCACAAGAGGATGTCGGCATAGAGGTCGTCGTAGTTCTGCAGGCCATTGGTCTGGCTGCCCTCAGGGTCGCTCTTCTGGTTGCGGTAGATGCCAAAGGGCGATATGCCGAACTTGACCCAGGGCTTCACCTTGCGTATCGTGTGGTGTAGCTGCTCGATGAGGAGGTTGACATTGTCGCGCCTCCAGTCATCCTTGTTGGTGAACCCTCGGGGATCGGCACGGAACGACTGCTCGTCATCGAACGTCAGCCCAGGAGTGGGGTAGGGGTAGAAGTAGTCGTCGATGTGGAGGCCATCCACGTCGTAACGCTTGACGATGTCGGTCACGATGGTGCAGATGTAGTCGCGGTTGTCCTGCAGGGCGGGATTGAAGATGAGCATGCCGTCGTACTCGACGAAGCGCTCGGGGTTCTTCTTATAGGGGTGCTTCAGCCCGAGGCTCTTGGTCCCCTTGGTCTTGGCCCGATAGGGGTTGATCCAAGCATGTAGCTCCATGCCGCGCTTGTGACACTCGTCGATCATCCATTGCAGGGGGTCCCAATGAGGGTCGGGAGCTAGACCCTGTGTGCCAGTGAGGTAGCGGCTCCATGGCTCATAATAACTCATGTAGAGGGCGTCGGCCTCGGGACGTACCTGGAAGATGATGGCGTTGATGCCAGCCTGTTGCAGGGCGTCGAGCTGGGTGGTCAGGGTCTGCTGCATCTCGGCTGTAGACATCCCGATGAACTGACCGTTCACGGCTTGTATCCAGGCTCCGCGAAACTCACGCTTGGGAACCTCTGTAGCCTGACCGAAAACACTATTTGCCAACAATGGCATAAGGAGTAATAGGACGAATCTTCTCATCTGCTGATATTTTGCACAAAAGTAATATATCTCACACAATTCTCCAAATCTGTGTGCGTGGAATGGCCTTTAATTAGACGAAGCTATCTGCTCTACATTCGCTCTTTGAGATTTGCTTTTTCGCTCGGCTTGACTTCGTCTTCTTCCTCTTCGCTCGCTGAAAGAGCTCAAGCAAGCTTGGCTCTTGCTCACTCAATCGTCAGTTGCACTAATTTTAATCTATTGCACAGCTTGAAATTAGGCTACGCCTCGTAAAAAATGCAAGCGGGTCTTGCTTTTTCGCTCGGCTTGCACTAATTTTAATCAGTGCGCACACTGCTTTAAATTAGGCTGCACCTCAGAAATGTTCAAATAAATTTGACATTTCGTTCGGTTTGCACTAATTTTGTCCCTTAGAATGAGAAATGTCTACTATAAGTACGATGAGAAACTGGGGATGTACGTCCGCGTATATCCCAATGTGCGCGTACGCTTGTTGACATGGTTGAGACAAGCGATACTTTTCGTGATGCTCGGTGTGGCAGGCTATTTTGCCTCTTTACTCCTCTTGGGTACACCCGAGAGTGCCGATGACCTACGACAAGAGAATGCACGTCTGCAGAGCCAGTATGATGTGCTCTCACAGCGACTCGATGATGCCTTGGCCGTGATGGAGGACATACGTCAGCGCGACGACAACCTCTATCGTGTGATGTTCATGGCAGAGCCCGTGTCCGATGCTGTGAGAGGAGTCAACTACGTTGGCACCAACCGTTACGAAGCGTATGAGGATATGGACAATGCCGAACTGGTCATTGCCACCTCGCACAAGATGGACCTGCTCGCCAGACAACTGTACCTGCAGTCGCAGTCGTTTGACGAGATGGTGGAGTATTACCGCAACCACGAGGACATGTTGCTCCACCTGCCTGCCATACAGCCCGTGGCCAATAAGGACCTCAAGCGTACGGCCTCTGGCTATGGGTACCGCATACATCCTATCTATCAAACGCGTATCTTCCACAAGGGTATGGACTTTGCCTGCGACATAGGCACACCAGTCTATGCCACCGCCGATGGAGTGGTCAAGAATGCCCGCTACGAGAAGGGTTATGGATACATCATCACCATTGACCATGGATATGGCTATGAGACACGCTATGCTCACCTCAAAAAGATGGAGGTGAAGAAGGGACAGCGAGTGGTGAGAGGAGAGACTATTGCCCTCTCAGGTAACAGTGGACGATCTACGGGACCTCACTTGCACTACGAGGTGCTACAGCGTGGACGTCATGTCAACCCCGCACATTACTATTTCATGGATCTCGATGCCGACCAATACGAGGAGATGATACGAGTGGCTGAGAACCACGGTAAGGTGCTCGAGTAGGTTTGGCGCAACAAAGGTGGAAGAATGGGTGAAACGGGCAAACTGAAACTATACTATAACATTCGCGAGGTAGCCTCCATGGTGAGGATACCTGAGCATACGTTGCGCTTCTGGGAGAAGGAGATACCAGCACTGAAGCCCAAGAAGACCAATGGGGGAGCACGACAATATACACAAAAGGATATAGAACTGATCCAACTGATCCATCATCTGGTCAAGGACCAAGGACTCACCATCAAAGCTGCACGCGAACGACTCAAGACAAGCCGTCAACAGGTGGTGGATAGACAAGAAATCGTGTCGCGATTGCGCGACATACGTGCCGAACTGGTGACGATGATGGATAAGCTGGACGAGATGAACCATCGCACTGGCGATGTGGACTGATGCGTGAGCTCGCTTGTCGAGGGAGACAGTAGTCTGTTTCTAAGCCTATTTCTAGTCGTACTTATCTGACTTTTCTTTTCCAAGCAAAGAACCATACGAAGGCGATGGCTACGGCTACCGCACCGATGGCATAGGACATCGGGTGAGGGAGAGAGAACCCCTCGGGAGCGATGCAGATGTAGGTGACGCTCACGCAAGTCATAAACAGTGCAGGGATAAGCGTGATGATGTGGGGCTTCTTCTCGCGCACCAGATACACAGTGATTGCCCAGAGGGTGAAGACCGAGAGTGTCTGGTTGCACCAGGCAAAGTAGCGCCATATGATCTTGAAGCCATCGGCGTCGGCAAGACTGTAGACCAAGGTGGCAGCGGTGACGAGGAAGAGAGGGAGGCATATCATCAGACGGTGACGCATGCTCTTCTGTTCCATGTGCAGGAAGTCGGCAATGATGAGGCGGGCCGAGCGTAAAGCCGTGTCACCACTTGTGATGGGGGCGGCCACAATGCCTAGGATAGCCACGATGCCTCCTATGGTGCCGAGCCACTCCTTGGAAATCATTGTCGCCACCTTGGCTCCACTATAGGGGATGCCCGTGGCGGCATCGATAGTACCATGCTCGCTGAAGAACCATGTCGCAGCAGCAGCCCAGATAAGTGCCACGATACCCTCGGTGACCATTGCACCATAGAAGATGGGACGACAGTGGCGCTCACTCTTCATGCAGCGGGCCATGAGAGGAGACTGGGTGGCATGGAAACCACTGATGGCTCCACAAGCGATGCTCACAAACATCATGGGGAAAATGGGCGACTTGTCATACTTGGTGCCAAAGCCTTGCCACATTTCGGGCAGATCGGGTGACTTGACATAGAGCATGACGAGTACGCCAAAGGCCATGAACAACAAGGCGATGGCAAACACGGGGTAGATGCGCCCGATAATCTTATCTACGGGGAGGAGCGTGGCCAAGATGTAGTAGAGGAAGATGACGACTATCCAGAAGTTGACGTTGACCATGTCGTGGGTCATGCCTGCAAGCAGCTCGGCAGGTCCTGATACGAATACAGCTCCCACCAGTACCATGAGTATGATGGAGAGGAGGTTCATGGCAGTCTTGGCACTCGTCCCCAGGTATTTACCGATGAGCTCGGGGAGGTTGGCTCCATCGCTGCGTATGGAGAGACACCCAGAGAAGAAGTCGTGTACAGCACCTGCAAAGAGGGTGCCGATGACGATCCATAGGTACGACGCTGTACCGAACTGTGCCCCCATGATGGCTCCGAATATGGGACCGAGACCTGCAATGTTGAGGAACTGGATCATGAATATCTTCCACGTGGGCAGAGGTATGTAGTCCACACCATCATTCATGGCCACCGCAGGGGTAGTGCGATTGCTGTCTGGGGAAAATATGCGGTTGACGAAACCTCCATATACGATATAGCCCACGATGAGCAGGGCCAGTGCTACCGAGAATGTTACCATAAAAGTCTAATACCTAATACCTAGTTTTTTGTGTCTGAGTCCCAATTCTTGTGTCTGATTCTCAGAAAACGGGGCAAAAGTACAAATAATTTAGGAATATACGCTACCTTTGTGCCATGAAAAAGTGGTTATTCTATCTATTCTTATCATTCCCGATACTCTCTCAAGCTCAATATGCACTGTCTCCCAAACGTGAATATCGTGCTGTGTGGCTTACGACCATCAAGGGACTCGACTGGCCTAAGGAGGAGATGAAGGGCGATGATGAGGCGCAGCGTGAGCATCTCTGCCAAGTGCTAGACAGCCTGCAGGCAATCAATATCAATACCATACTATTGCAGACCCGCATACGTGGAGATGTTATTTATCCGTCAGATTTAGAGCCTTTTGCACCTGTCTTCACGGGTCGTCATGGCAAGTCGCCCGACTATGACCCCTTGGCTTACGTCATCGAGGAGTGTCATCGTCGGGGAATGCAGCTGCATGCGTGGCTGGTCACCATACCCTTGGGCGATGTGTCCTATGTGCAGGGACATGGGAGAAACTCATTGCCGCGGAAGAACCCTTCTCAGTGTGTCAAGTTCAAGGGGGCGTGGTACATGGAACCCTCACACCCCGCTACGGCGGAGCATCTCAGTGACTTGGTGGAGGAGATTGTCACACGATACGATGTCGACGGCATACACTTTGACTACATACGCTACCCCGAGGGGAATGAGAACTATCCCGACTGGGGACGCTACAATAGCTCTCGCCGTGGCATGAGTAGGGCCGACTGGCGTCGCGACAACATCACTCGTCTCATGAGTGCATTGTATGCCAAGGTGAAGAGTCTCAAGCCTTGGGTGTGTGTGAGTGCTGCTACACTGGGCAAGCACGATGATGTGGCGCGGTATAGCAGCTATGGATGGAATGCCTATCACACCGTCTGCCAGGAGGCTCAGGAGTGGATGCGCCTGGGGATCGTCGATGCGGTGTTCCCGATGCTCTACTACACGGACAACCATTTCTATCCCTTCGTGTGTGACTGGGGCGAACAGGCTCATGGACGTCACGTGGTGGCTGGCCTTGGCACCTACCAATTGCACGAGGAGGAGAAGGACTGGGACCTCGAGGAGATAGAGCGTCAGCTTCATGTGGTGCGTGCTCACCCTCATGTGGTCGGGGCAGCCCAGTTCCGCTCTCAATTTGTGACAGACAATGTCAAGGGAGTCTATACGCTGCTGGATGCATTGTATTCCTTGCCCGCCCTAGTTCCCTCGATGCCTTGGCTCAGCACCACGGCTCCTGCTATGCCGCAGGGACTGACCGTGGAGGAGGGGAAATATGAACTCAAACTCAAGTGGCAAGGCCAGGAGGGTGTTACCTATAATATATATAGTAGTGCAACCTATCCTGTAGATACGGATGACCCACGCAACCTGTGCCGTACATACAGCAATGACACCACTCTCGTGGTGCCAATGCCTAGTCTCGTGGAGTCACGTCACTATGCAGTGACGGCTATCGACCGCTATGGGAATGAGAGCGACGCTGCCCAACTTCGTAGGGAACTCGTACCGATACGCCACACTTCATCAAATCGGTGAGATTGGGATACATGCGCATCTTGAATGACTCCCAGCTGCGATGTGCCATCTCGGTCCATCCAGCCTCGGCCAGTGCGAGAGCTCGGGGGAAGGCCATATAGGTGGCACGATGTATGTCGGGGATGGCTTCTGCCCACAAGGTACCCATTACACCCAACACGTGTGTCTGCTCCTCGGTAGGACGTCCGTAGCTGGGGTCCAATTTGTAGCAGTTCTCGAGAGTCGAGAGCGGCATGCCCCAGTTGTTGAACTCGGGGAAGTCGTTCTTCCACTGAGGATAGTCGAGATAAGCATATTCACCTGGTGCCATCAGTATGGGGTGACCATTCTTGTGGGTAAGTGATAGGCATGTCGGTGTGAGTCCGTAGCGCCATGTGACGAGGGTCACATCCTCGGGGTAGGGGAAGAGATAGTCGTTGGCAGGAGGGTAGATGTTGTCTAGCTCGCACCATAGGATGGGGCTCTTCCCACATGCCCGCACGGTCTCCAGTATGGTATCGAAGAAGGGAATCATCAGCTGTGTGGCCTTGGTGTAGCCCTTCTCTTGCATCATGGCTTGGCAGTCGGCGCATTTAGCCCAGTTGGCGGGTACGGCCGCTTCGTCACCTCCGAGATGGATGTAGGGTGAGGGGAAGAGGGCAGCCAGTTCAGTGATGACATCTGACAGAATCTGGTAGCTCTTCTCGTTGGCTGCGCAAACCATGCGGTTTGTGGTGTGTCCCACCTTTACGGTGTCGCCCTTCAGATGTGAGCAACTTAGCTCGGGGTAGGCCGAGAGGATGGCTACGGTGTGACCAGGGATGTCAACCTCAGGCACAACCTCGATGTGACGTAGGGCTGCGTAATTGATAATCTCGCGTAACTCCTCCTGTGTGTAGTGTCGTTGGCTAGCCAGTCGGGGATGACTGTGGATGGCTACGCGCCAACCTTGGTCGTCGGTAAGGTGTAGCTGCAGGACATTGTATTTGAACTTAGCCATCTGGTCGATGAAGTGCTTGACTTCTTCGACGGGGAGGAAGTGTCGTGCAGGGTCGAGCATCAAGGCACGGCGCTCATAGCGTGGAGCATCGTCGATGATGATGGGATTAATGTATCCTTGGCTAGTGTTTACTGCATCTCCCATGAGTAGCTGGTCCATGGTGGTAACAGCGCGGTAGAGAGCCTCTGTGGTGCTGCCAGTGAGTGTAATCCCCTTGCGAGATACATGGATGCGGTAGTGCTCGTCACCCTGCAGTGTGGGGTCTATGCTCAGTGTGATGGATGCTTTCTGTCCATCGGCGGTGAGTTCTGTTGTCACTTCTGTGCGGAGGGTGATGATATCGGCTAAGGTCTCGGCCACAAAACGCTGCTCGTCGCTAGGGTAAGCAATGGTGGTGCGGCCCTCGGCGAATCGGTAGGGTTTGCCTTGTGGCTGTTCGATGTGATTGGGCATTGGGATGAGAGCAGACAGTTGGTCCTGTGCGCTGAGCCCCAATGAAGTCGCTATGATAGTGACAAGTGTGATAAGAAAATTTTTCATAGGTGTATGTGGGTTTGTCTATAAAGAGAGGAGGATGTGTCGACACATCCTCCCGTGTGTGATTGTTTGTGATTTTCTTAGAGGGCTATCTTGTAGATGTATTTCCCCTTTTCGCCCTCTATGACTACTAGGTATGATCCGTGAGGCAAGCCTTGAGCGGGGATGATGATGGAACCATCTGTCGCTTCAGCTGTTTCTATGGAGAGGCCTCCCATGTTGTACAATGTAGCAGTGGTGCCTGTGGCAAATGTTCCGCTACAAAGGATGGCATCAGTGGCAGCATCGTACTTTACACTATAGTGCTCTGTCTCTGTGCTAGCGATACCAGTGGCGGCATCATATACGGCCAGAGGAATGAAGCGCAACGAGTGCTGGTAAGTGCCCGATGAAGGGAGCTGGTAGGCAGGGATGGTACCTGTGCCTTGACCACAGCTGCCGTTGCCAAGGCCGCGTTGCATGTAGTCAAAATGGGCATAGGTGGCTCCGCGTCGTACGAGGTTCCATGTGTGGTGAGCATCTTTGAGTGTCACATCGTCATAGGCGAGTACGGAGAAGGCTACTTGGTCAAGGGTCTCAATGTGCACTCCTTCACGCTTTGCATTGTTGACGGCATAGAGTGTGAGGTCGCGTAGGTCCTCGCGGTTACCCATGCTCTGGGGCTTGGGATAGGGCTCAAACATGTCGTCGACAGAGGTGTGGTAACGACCGATGTGCGAACCACTCTGGCGGTCAATGTAGTTTTCCCAAGGACCGCGTGCATAATATTCCACTTGGTCATAGTCCCCCACAAACTGCATGTCGATACCTATACGGCGCATCTCCTTGATATTGGCAGTGTAGACCACATCAAGCTGTACGATGCCATTGCCGTAGATGGTATACGTGAAGGTGTAGTCGCAGTTGCGTCCTCGACCTTGGGTGACCACGGTGGCAGTCTGCTTATCATCGGCAACCTTGGCGCTGACGAGACTCTTTGAGTTGATGCCATTGTCGGCTCCGTAATGGTTGTAACCCTCGTTAGGTCCATCGTTCTCTACCCAACGATAGTTGCTGTATTCGGGACCGCGTACGATGTATTCGGTTCCTTGATACTTCCATGAGAGCAGATCTCCGTTGCTGGCAAAGCGTACGATGTTACCATCGGTAGAGGTGATAACGTGATCAGAACCTTCTTGTGAAAGGGTGAGCGTGGTGGTACCAGTTTCCATGGGTGAAAACTGCGTGGGACGCTCTACGAGTGTGTACTGTTCAGTTGCCATGGGATAGGATGCTGTGGCCCATGAGGTGGCCTCGCGTAAGCACAGCTCGATGTTGAGCAATTGTTCTCCATCGCCCTCTACTTGCGTGTAGGGGATGGTCACCTTGGCAGTCTCGCTTGGAGCAATGCCTGAGGGTAGGGCTACGACACCAGTTTGCTTCACATAGCCATTAAGTGATACACTGTAGTGAAGTTCAAAGTCGTCGAGTGTGATGAAGTCGTAGTCATTCTTCAAGGTGAGTGTCTTGCTAGCCTTGTCAAAAGAGACGAACTTTATGTATTGATACACCTTCTTTACCTCAGTGAGCTCGGGGCTCCAGGCACGGTCAGCTGCGATGAGTCCATTGTTTACGAAGTTACCCTGATGGGGGCCTGGGTAGTCATATCCAGTGTGGTATTTGTTGAGTCCCGCGGGATGAGCGGCTGCAGTTCCTTGAACCTCGGTGACAATGGTGGTGCCGTTCTTGATGTCATCGGCATCGAAG
>JAEIGA010009645.1_pt1 | contig 14620 bp, 18 predicted proteins | sample 9270691 | NCBI WGS metagenome assembly JAEIGA01 (sample SAMN17057246, study PRJNA624740) | gut metagenome | biome: biome; isolation source: fecal sample | host: Bos grunniens | place: China: Xizang | collected 2019 | reverse complement strand
TGAGCCTGTCATCAGATAAGGCAATACTTGTTAATGTCGCATATGTTCCTTTGATTCCATTTTGCACGCAGACATCATGGAATAACTTAACTGAATCATATCCCAATGTATCATCATCAATTATCGTGATAATAGGTCTTGCGATGCTCTTGAATAAGTCCTTATTTTTTTGCTCTAGCTCATTTACTTTGCCACTTAAAAGACCGAATACATCAATGGCAAAAGCAACATCAGCAACACTTTTAACCCCATCGGGATTGACTGAACATCGTACATATGTTGCATCGTTCTGTAACTCAACATCAAAGGCATCAAAAGGAAACGGCTTGTAAATGGTAGCAAAACCATCCGAAACGAATGCAATAGTTTTGCCATTCACAAATGCACTCTGATTATCAATCGAGATATGAATTGTTGCACCTTTGCTTAAATTCTGGTCTATATGATTTGCATAACCATAAGATAGATGCGTGGCAGCAGTTGCGGAATAATTTTCGCCTATTTGATATGTTATTTCTTCCGATAGCTCATTTACTTTGCCACTTAAAAGACCGAATACCTCAATGGTAAAAGCAACACCAGCCACAGTTTTAACTCCATCCGGATTGACACTACATCTTACATAGGTTGCATCGTTCTGGAACTCAACATCAAAGGCATCAAAAGGAAACTGCTTGTATATTGTGGCTGAGAAACCATCCGAAACAAAAGCAATAGTTTTGCCATTCACAAATGCACTCTGATTATCAATATCAAGTCTTATCTTTGAGCCTTTAATTGCACGAAAATCTATGCGACTTTCATATCCGTATGAAAGTGATGAGTCAGATGATGAAGATATTGTTCCACCTATTTTTTGTATTGTTACCTTCGACAACTCAGTAAGTTTCTCGGTTACGACTTTGTTCTGGACTGGGTTTGTAGATGAAGCGTTGAGCTCTGAGTCTGCAGGCACACCTCCAATCTTTGCTACAAAGGTCCAGGCTGATGTATTGCCTGATGGGCCATCGTATCGATAGACGTCTCCAGCCGTTGCGTCAGCTTGATCATTAGGAACAATCACTACTAGTTGGCCACGCCGCAGGAACTTTTTTGTAAAATCAGACACTGGTGATTTATCTGACTGCATGGAAGATACACTAGTATATACTTTCTGTAATGCCAAACCTCCATTTTGAATCTGATATTCATTCAAAATATTGAGAGTCTCAACTGCGATTTCACCAACTCGTTCAGGGGTCACAGAATTTAACGCAGTTTCGTTTCTTAACGACTCTGCTTTTGATAATAGATCGAAGATTGTCATATTAAATTACAGCATGAAAAGTGTATGATTGCAGTTCTGGTGCGGTACATTTGCCCCATTGATAGAGACCAACCTCTACGCTTCCTCCTGATTTATATCGTACGCGTAATTCTACAGGAATAGAATAATATCCCTCACCTGCAGATATCGCTATTGTAGGTATGTCTACCAAGCCCCAATTTTCTTGCATTGTAATTGAGGCTAAAAGATTCCATTGATTGTCTTTAGCGTCTCCTGGCTCAAAATTATATATTGTTCCGAATAATATTCGACGATTACCGTTCTTAGTTAGAGACGCCTGAACAACATATTCTTTTTCGATACGAACAACACGATTATATATAGACATTGAATCAACACGTTCTATTCCTTCTGCAGCAAGAACAGCTGTTCGGTATTCATAACAATCGACAGCAACTCCGCTTTTGGTTCGGCGGCTACCACCAACAGTGGTTTTTACTGTCATGTAAGGAATACCCTGTGTCGTTTTATCCCATGCTGTCGCTTCAAATGGTAGTATTTCTCCGCCTAAACAGACAATACCATCTGTATATGTACCATCTTTTAATTCAACCCCGCTTAGTATTACATTAGGATTATCTGAATCAAACAAGCCCTTCATTAGGTCTTGCATTGCAAGTTTTACTGACTCATTCATAAAGTCAATGTCTCCTAGCCAAATAGGTAGTTGACCTTCAAATGTCTTAAAATTATTCATACATTTCAATTCTATAGCAGACACCTGCGGTTTTATAAAAATTAGCCCACTTCTTTATGGTTTCAATATTATGACTTGTTGCCAAGTTAGCCGGAATGTTTATAACAAATCCTCCGTATTCATCCGTCGGAGGGCTACTGCTTAAGTATAGTCCAGAACCTTCATTTTGAAAAGTCATGTATACAATCTTCGGTTCTTCGTTTTGCGAAAAATATGTTTTATCATTACGATACTCTGTTATATATATATCGTCGTCAAGGTAGAATATGCGATTGAGCCAACGTTGTAGCATTATTGTCGTAGAATTGTATGCCAGCTCTTGCAATGTCGCCTGACGATATAAATAATATCTATTGTTGATTTCTCTAAATCCCTCAGACATGCATCTAAAAAATGCAATTATTACAGGGCGTCTCAAGATATTAGGCAGCATTAAGAGCGCCCACTTAAAGATGTCAAATTTTGAGTGCATAAGTAATCTGATTTTTAAGATCTACTGGAGCCATTGAGCCACCAACAGAAGAATAACTATTCCCATCTACAACTTGAAAACTTTCAGCAGCAGCCGATTTAGCCTCTACTTTTGTTACAACAACATCTTTTACTCCTATTGCCCTCTGAACGGCATCAATTAGTTTGGTCTTATTGAACACACCACCATATTCAATACTATACAGATATTCTGTTACAGCCTTCTCTACTGGGAATACAGAAGCATCAGATATAAGACTGCCATCTTGATTAATCAGCATTGGATCATATTCTACCTGCAATGATATCTTGACAATATCTGGGTCGAATGAAAATACGTCTAAAAAAACGCCCGCCGGTTTTCTGCTATTCATATAACTGGTGAAGGCAGTTAGAACAGCAGCAGGTAATGCTTTAGGGCGACCCGTTGCGTCAGCACCTGCTACTAATAAATTAATGTATCCCCCCATATCTCGACATGCGGCATATTTAACCACCTGTTTCTCGGTATCGATGTTATCATATACATATTGCATTGTTTCCTCGTCAAAAATCAGTTTATCACCGTGCTGATATGCTAATGAAATTTTATGATACCAAGGGATGGAAGCCACTATTGCCGTTGACACCTGTTTGTCAACCTCCATCTTTAACTTGTCAAATAGTGACTCCAATACATATATTGCTGATGCTACTATCCCAAATATTACACTCTCAACTGAAACCTTACTAAAGGTGTTGTCAAAGGACTCACCCTCATTGAGACCATACTTTTCTTTTATAACAGGTTCCGCCATAAAGCGATCTGTCATACTCTTTTTTATCTGTTGTACTGACCTTGCCATATTAGATATATTCTTTTGTAAATTGGTCTGTGAATATTCTTGGATGCACATCGTCAAATTCAGATAGCATCGTAGCTGGTTTGATCCTATTGTTGCGAACATATGCCTGAAAATATGGGTCATATGTTACATCCGGGCATTCGAGTTCTGTGCCTGCCTCTATATCGGTAGTGACGGACATTTTATTAGCCAACGCAAGATCAACAATAGCTCGTATATCTCCATATTCTTGTATTGCAATATCCGCCAAACTTTGTCGATGTTCTATCTTTATCTTCATACAAACTTTAACGCTATTTTAATCCCTATCATGATCAAGACGACTGCCCCAATGACCATCAGTGTCTTCTGCCACCAGGGCAGCCCGTCTTCACTAGCTATCTGAGTTTTTGTGTCCACCACAAGGTCCTCTACACTTGCGGACACCGATGTACTGTCAGTCTCTTCGGTGACCTCAGCAACGTCTGTACGCGTTGCTCTTTTAGTCTCCGTCAGGCGGGTCTCTGACTTTACCCGCTCCTCCGAAACAATGTACTGATTACCGGATGTGTCCGGAGGACTCCATGTGGTACGCTCAATCACCAGGTTGTTTTCTATCTTCTTGTCGAGCATTTCGTCCACCTGTGCGCGGACTATGCTCTCAATCTTCTTCGCTAAAGCTGTACTGTCGTCTGTCGACGTCTTGACATCAGCCTGAACGTCCTGCGACACGACTTGCTTTTGCATGCCGCAGGATGTCAGACCTAACAACAAAACTATATTTAATACCAGACGGTTCATATTATCTCAACTCTGCGAGGCGGTTCATCCACCCCTTGTAAAACTTCTTTTGTTTTGGATCACGCTCAACAATTCGGCGTATAAAATCCTTTCTTGCCTCGAATACCTGGGCAACGAATCGCTCCGGATCAATCGAATTTGCAGCACTCAAGGTCAGCGGTCCGACTATTCCGTCGTCAGGCACGCAGAGAATTCGCTGCGGTATGATGATTCCATGCTTACCTGAGCACCATGTCCAGTCAACGAGGATATCCGCCACTCTCTGCGACTTCAGCCCGTCAGCCTTCCATCTGTCCCAGTAGTGAGGTTTAAGGACTCTATCTCTGACATCCTCCGGAGTGAGACTCTTAAGATCATCAACGTCTATATCTCCGTCTCCGTCCTTGTCATATCCTACCGACCTCCATGTCTTGAGGGTCACGCCCATGTTGGTAGCTCCGCCCCTGTCGTCTGGATCATCAACGAACTTGCCCTCCCATGCCAGGATAAAAGGCAATAGCTTATCAATTTCAGCCATTCTCTTAATCCTCCTTTCTCAATTCTTCCAAGACCTCAGCCTCTTTCTCCTTAAATCGCTCCATATATGGCAACTTCTTGATGATCTCAAAGCTCAATACAAAGTACAGGAATCTGAGGGTCCTAGAGGTCGGGAAAAGCTTTATGCAGTTTCTTAGTATGTTGGTACCGTAGAAGTACAGAATCGCATAGACGATCACAGTACTACACTGGATGGCTCCGTTGATATTCAGAAGAATATCTCCAATGAAATACACGGCCATGATGATCACATAGAACACCATCGTCTCAAAAAGACAGTGGAAGAACTTTTTCAGTTCAAACGTCTTCTTATCTGTTACCACGTCGGCAATAATGCCGGCGATGCAGTTAAGCAGGAATATGATGAACACGGCGAATATCAAGTTCGCTATCGGTGCAAAAAAAGCCAATACAGCACACATCGCCGTCACGAGTACCGATTTTAAAGGCGTGAAAAGATTTTCCATATATCATCTGTTTTAGTAGTTAGCATCTATCGTTACACTGTTGGAAGTCACTTTGACCTCATTGACAGTCTGACCGTCCATCTCCAGCTGCTGTCGTATCTCATTGCGTATCGCCATAAGATTATGTTCGAGAACCATATCCGGCAATCCTACACCAATGGAAGGATTCTCTTTGAGATCACCCTTACGCATTGTCAAGATGATTGCCTGGTTCTGGTGCAGTATATCACCGACAATCAATCCGGATTCAATCCTTCCGAACTTATCGCGTTTAACCTTTACCGCGATGTCATAGTCTGTCAGCTGTATGCCTTTCATGTCAGTGCTTTATTGTATCGTCTTCGTAATCATTTTTATTTAGCTTTGCAGCTTTACTTGTCACAGAAGGTACTGTGATTGGAGAAATGTTGGCTTGCTTTACTGCAGTTCCTTCTACCTGTACAGTACCGGTGTCTAATGTGTGAGTGTGAGTATTAAACTTATCTACTAACTCGTTAATCTTGTCCGTTAGTTCTTGGATCTTGATGAGTCCGCCCAGCTGACCGCCGTTGATCGTTATACTCTCAATCTCATCCACCTGTAATACTACAGGGTTGTTAAGATCTGCGGTAAGACATCCAAGCGTCACAGAGCTGCCAATTTTCGGTACTACCAGGATCTCTCTTTCTCTCTCTGTCAGCGAAGCTCTCAGCCTCACACCCTCAATCTCCGCATCTCCAATCTTGACTGTGCATGTCAACCCGTCAATGGATACTACCTCGCCCTGAGTCATCCAAAGCTTTTCCGGCTGCAGTCTCTTGATATTGTCCGCTAGTCTTCTCTCCGGTGTCATGACAGTCTGAATCCAAGCTCAATTTCCCTTGTGCCTCCTGAGCTGCTGAACTCGGTCTTGACAGCCCGCACAAAATATCTTCCGTTCTTATAGTCGTAGTCAGCATCTCGAAGGTCTGCACTGTCGCCCGGAATGACAAACGGCACAAGCCATGTCGTAATGCTTCCGTCGTAACCGTCAAAGCTCAGCCTTTTATGCTCGCTCTCTCCGCGAAGCTTCATCGACTTATCATCAGAGGTCGCACACTTGATCTCAACCTTATCACCTCCAGTAGCGCCATAGTGCCTTTCCTTAACCTTTCCGTCAGGCAAAACAGCCTTGACTACTACCTGGACCTTTCTCTCGTCTGCACGCCTGTAATTAAGGCTGCAGGACTGCACGTTCAGAGCGAAGTCATAGATAATATCCTTTCCTACTGTCTGCCCTGGTGCGTGCACGTGCAGGACATTGTCTTGAATGTAGATATCAGCCCCGCTCTCCTCCTGTACCTTCTTGAGGACATCAAATCCGGTCGCACTGTTTATAGTGAACTTATCGTAAGTCCAAGAGTAGCTACAGTCAATCTTATAGCCTCCGCCGACTCCGTCGACAACCAGCTTGAGAAGATCTGCAAGTGTTATATTTGTCTTCTGCTGGTCTTTGAGGCTCTTTCGAAAGTGGAAGAGGTCGTCTTCACACTCGATGGTGATCGCCCCATTGTCTGTGCCAAGTCTCTGCACCCATCCGACAAACTCCTCGACTATTCCGGTCTCTTCATATCCAAGCTTGATGATCACCTTGTCACCTCTCTTGATTTTTGACTCCACGTCGAGTGTGGCGTTATACTCTGCAGCAGGAAGAGTGATAATTGCAGTATCGGCCAATAACTCCACAGACCTATTTATCTCGACTTTTTCGAGCATTCCAAGTCTGTAGGCTCCAACCCTTATGTCATACCCCATTGCAAACATATTACTGCACCTTTAAGTCTTCTTCTCTGAGCAAAAGTTTATATATATCGTCGCTTACCGCGCCTATTGTATATGCCTGGTTGTTTGGTCCTGAAGTGAACGGAAAGTCAAAACTCTCGATTACTATCCGGTCAATGCTGAACACCTCAAATATCGGAGACATGACCTCGACCTTTGCAGCTTCGCAGAGCCTTTTCAGCGCCTTGACGTCTTCGTCCGGATATCCGGTACCCTTCGGGTTCATCAAAATACCGTTAATGCTTATCTGGTAGTCATCCTGAGTCCATCTCTCCTTAATGGATCCTCTGACCTTACCCTTTGCAACCTGCTTCTTTGTGATGATGTTCTTGCCGTTTATGGTGATGATGGGCTCGCATGGAAGCAACCACCACTCTTCACCCTCAAGCCTCATCCACACAGGGCACTGCATCGGCACACCGTTAGCATTGGCCACCGCATCCTGCAGCTGTTCATCTGTCAGCATCGACAAGTCGTAGCCGTCACTGTCTAGCTTTTTTGCCGCATTCTTCAGGAAGAGGAAATATGGAGGGACCTTCTTAACAGATCCCAACTTTCCCGTCTCTTTGTCTATCTCAAAAGTCATCATCGCGCTGCTGCTGTTGCGGCCTCAAGAGACCTGTTAATAGCCTCAAGAACTTTTCTTGAGATTGTGTTCATATCCATATCTTCTGCCGGGAATACGTTGATATCCTCCCAGAACTTGCCGATATTGAGTGTAATCGAAGTGTTGCGAGTACCACCGGTGGTGATATCGTTTGCAACCTCCGTTGTGTTGAGCTCCGCAGTGCCAAGGCCACCAGCTGCACCCGCTACTGCTGCGGTACCAGCGGCAGCCTTAGGATCTGAGAGCTCCTTCTTTGTCTGGCCAGCCAAATGCGACTTGTAATTACCGCCAATTCCGCCGATAATCTCTGAGGACGCAGCAACAGCATTCTTAGCTGCGTTATGTCCCGATATCAAAGAAGCGGCATTCTTGGCAGCTGTCCAAGCTCCAGAGAAGTCACCTTTGAACAGCTTTGCCAAAGCTTCTCCAACTTGGCCGATACCCGCCAGAAGGTCAGTGATCCTATCGATGACAAGATCCTTGAGCATGCCCGCAAATCCCTTGAGTGTATCCCACACTGTAAGAATCACCGCCCTGAAGCCTGCAAACTTATTCCAGCAGACCGCTATCACAGCAGCCAAGGCTGCAGCCCCAGCAATGATAAGTCCTATCGGGTTCATGCTCATGACGGCGTTCAGTACCTTCTGCAGGACTATCCATCCCTTAAGAGCTATGATGGAGGTATTGGCTGCGATGTTATATGCAGTGATGGCTGCTACAGCTGGCAGAAGCCATTGGCCATACTTCACAAGGAAATTGAGGACACCTTCGAGCACTCCGAAAAGTTTCTCAAGTACCTTACCCATCAGCTGAAAGGCAGGGATGAGATAAGGCTGTATTATGTCGTAGATGCGAAGCAATCCGGCTGATGCCTTACCCTTGAGCTGGTCAAAAGCACCGGGTGCGGTCTTCGCCATCGAATCAATCATGTTATTGAACTTACCGCCTGGACCTGTAGCCTTTTCGAATGCTTTTCGAACAAGGTCTGCGGATATCGCACCCTTGCTCATCTCGTCCTTGAGGGTTGCTACTGACTTACCTGTAAGCTCCGAGATATCGAGCAAAGGGTTATATCCTGCATTGATGAGCTGGAGAAGGTCTTGACCCTGCAACTTTCCTGCAGACGAGATCTGACCGAATACCAGTGCAAGGCTCTGAAGCTTGTTCTTGTCACCCATGGCGACATCTCCAAGCATCTTGAGATCCTTGTACACTGTTTCGGTAGATACGCCAAAACCCATCATGGTCTTTGCAGCCTCCTGAATCTCAGGACGGTTCCAGACTGTCTCATCAGCGTATTTGTTAAGCTCTCCCAAGAGCTTTGTTGATGTTGCTTCAGATCCGGCAAGAACGCGGAAGGCGGTTGCAGTCTTCTCTGTCTCCATTCCAAGCTTTGTCACAGCGCCGATGCCGGCGGTAATGGCAACTATAGGATTAGCAAAGAAGGATGCACCAGGAAGAGACATGAACGCATTCTTGAGCTTGCCACTGGTAGTATTTGCCAAGCGGTCTGCTGCAGCTTCAGCGCCACCCAGTCGGTCCTGAATGGCGTTGACTCTGCGGATGACTGCCTGATCACCACGCGCGGCGATGTCAATTATGAATTGGAGGGCGTTCATTTTCCTGCTTCTCTCTTGCGTATATCTTTCAACTGGGCTATCATCGTAGCCCACTGCTGGTCAGTCAGCGTGTCCGGGTCTACGTGCAGATAATATCTCAACAGTGTATTGTAGTAACCGATAAAATCCGCTTCCGGCCTGCCGTCTGCCAGCTCTAGAGCTTTTTTACTTCACCGGTCTTTACTTCTGCAAGTGCCTCGATGACTGCCATCGCACCGATAAAGTATTCGTCCTTGTCCAGGATTTCTCTGTCACCGCCAATGAAACAAGAGTTCATAAGGGTTTCAGAATACTTGATAACGTCCTTCATCTGATTGCTCGCAACCGACGCATACGATATCTCCTGTCTTGTAGGCTTGCGGAAATATGCTACTTTGTCCTCGACTGTGTATGAAACGATATCACCGTGTTTCTTCTTCCAGTCGTTAATCTGTGTCTGTGTAATTTCTATCATAGTTCTATTGCTGTTCTAATGTTATTATAACGCCCCCGGACAATCGCCCGGAGGCGCGATTTTACTTGTATCCTCTCTTCACGTCAAGCATGGTGAGCGGAAGCTCGATTTCCATGAACTTGTCGTTCTGATTGAGTGACTTTGGTATTTCGGTAATCTCGCAACCTACGAGAAGGTCGGTTGTGATCACATCGCCCTTAAGCGGATTTCCATACGCCACGACGATATTGAAGCTGATGTCCAGTGCGTCTCCGCCTGCTGCAAGTTCAAGAGCCTCAAGCTCACTCTGGAGCAGCCTGATATTGCCGGAAAAGCTCTTATTACCCCTCTGAATAGAGTGTGGCTTATTGCCCTTACCATAAAGAGCCTCTTTCTCCTGCGATGAAGTATATGAGACACCTCTGATGCCTGTGATCATGCGACCGGCAGCGACTACGCTGACGTCAGCCCATTCATACTCTCTGCTGTTAAACTTTGTCATTGCTTTGTCTCCTATGCGTTAGTGGTAAGGAATCCCAACTTGCAGACAATCTCACGAGCATAGCCAAACGGACGAACCTTGAGAGTTACATCCACTCGACCTGTAGAGAGCACATTCTGCGACGCGTCGATAACGCATCTGCAACCACTGCCATTGACAGTGCTGAGCTCACCGTTTGCAGTCATCTGGCCATCGATAGCAGACTCTACTGTTGCCTGCCAGCTCTTGATTACCGGCTCCTGCATTGTGCCATCCTCATTGATTTCAATCTCCGCAAGGAGGAAGTCAAGAAGAGTGTCGTAAGCTATGCGTGCCGCCTTGTCTACAGTGCGTCTTGCAGTCAGATGTGCATAGTCATCTGTAGGATCACAGCACATCACATCGTCTGTAAAGTAGTAGCCTACGCGTCCCACATGGATACGAGGTACGAGGTATCCCTTGTCGTTGATTGTTCGAACATCGTTCATGCTCTTATCGACAAGCTCACCTCCAAGGTACATCTCAGTAACCTTGAGAGAACCTGAGAGCACAGCTCCGATATTGCGCTGGATAGGTACGGCAGCGATGCGTCCGGCAAGAATGCCGACTGCTGCGTCTTTACTGTCTTTCTTTGTATCTCCGACGAGAACTGCCACTCTGTCGTACTTCTGTTCTGTCATATCCGGAAGATCTGAGGCCTTGCCGTATGACCTACCCTCAAGGACTACGAAGATCGGAGCATATAGAGAGTCGGCACAATGCTCTGCAGCAGCTTGAGCAACAGGCAGAGCACCGGTAACATCCGCAGCAAGACCAGTAGCCGTAGCATCTGCAGCAGTACCTGCCACGATGACTCCGCGGACCTCTCCCTTAAGCTGTTCTACGAGCTGTACGAGCTTTCCGGTATCCTTGTTACAGAACGCCGTCATAGTGCCGGTATAGCCTACAATATACAGCGGAGTGCCTTCTGCAGCCTCTGAATAGAACTCACGCACAATCTCGACAAGACGGGCGTTGTTCTCTTCAGTCACGCCCAGATCTTCCAGGGATGACGGACCATAGATGAGGTAAGGCGTATCAAGCGCAAATGTACCCTCTACAGCCGAAGCACCCAGAAGCACCAAAGCAAGAAGTCCATCCTGAGACTCAGGAGTGACGCCTAGCAGACCGTTGAGATATTGGATTTTTACTTTTGGTAATGCCATGATTTGTTAATTATTAAGGCATGTCCCACCTGGCTACAGGCGGGACACGCCTGTTGGTTATGCTACTGTTCCCTCGACGATTGCGAAGATACCCTTACCGTCAGTGCGTCTCTTAGCTCCACCTGTGCGAACAAGGAATGAGTAGATGTCACCGTAGTATGTAGGGTTGCTCATGCTGTCGAACATCACTACCTCACCCATTGCAACTGATACTGCATCCTTGTGGAATGCGAGACCTGCTGCAAGGTCTGTAGCGTTGAGTGTTGCACCCTCAGTTGTCTTTACAAGAGCGCCAGCTGCTGTGAATCGAAGTACTGTACTTCTCTTCATTACCTTGAAGCCGTAAAGCTCACCTACGATACCCTTCTTTGCGTCTGCCTGAGCGAAGAATCCGATCTTCTGTGACTCAATCATGTCTCCGAGAAGGTCTGCATACATTACCGCATCGAGAACGAGATAACGGTCTGCTGCCGGAACGTCCTGGAGATCAAACTTAGTCTGAAGTGTAAGGACATCAGTAGTTGTAAGAGCCTTGCGCTGACCTGTAGCAGTCTTGATGTAAGCCGCACGTGCAGCACCAGTAGTTGAAACTCTATAAGATGCCTCTGGAGCCCACTTCTCAAGAATGCTCTGGTGAGCATCATTGCGAAGCTTTGCTCTGTCCTGTGAGATCACGGAGTTTCTCTTGCTGTAAGAGAGCTCTACAGTATCTGCATGTGGAATGCGTACTGGGTCAGTTGTGAACTCATCAAGATCATAAGTCACGTCTACGTCTGTACGGACCTTCACTTCTACAGGGAGGGTTGCACGGTTCTTCTTCACACCGGAAGGAGCACCAGCATTAGGGATGTGAACGGTCTTGCCCTGGTTCACATACTCTGAGTCATTGGTCGCCTTTGAGGCGAATGAATCATCTGGCCAGAACTCCTCGATGATCGTGTTCTGCCAAATTTGTTTCTGTACTGCCATGTCTTTATCTGTTAAGCGTTAAACTTTGCCTTCATCTTCGCCTTGTAGAGGTCCGGATAGTTGTTCTTGAGCTCCATGAGACGCTCTGCCTTGTCGATTTCGTCCCAGCTCATAGCCTCAAGCTGCTGACGTGCAGTCTGATTGTTTGTCTGACCGTTGACAAAGTCCTGGATCCTAGCATTAGCCTTAGGCATTCCGTCAAGAATAGCCTTAACGCCTTCGAAGTCCTTACCCATGAGGGCGAGGTACTGGTCCTTCTGACCTGCCTGAATCTTACCGTCAGCGATTGCCTGGTTTACGATAGCCTCGTGAGCTGCCTTTTCTGCTGCAGCCTTCTCAGCCTTCAATGTGTTAAGCTCAGACTCAAGAGCCGGCACTTTAGCCGCCTCATTCTCCAGTCTGGCTACCTCTGCGAGCATCTGGTCCTCAGTTGCCGCATTCTGAAATGAAGATCTTTTCTTCAACTCGTCGATTAATGCCATATTTTCATTGATTTGTGGTTGTGTGTACAACCGGTTTGTAAATTCATAGATTACCTCAGCAGTAGCGCCTTCTGCAGGTGCAGCTCCGCCTTTCATGTCATAGATGGAGTCAGCAAGTTTTAGACCCATCGCTTCCTTTGCAGATATCCAGTGATCCTCACCATTAAACCACTTCTCCCTTACTTCATCCGGCTTGAGTCCGGACTTCTCTGCAACCACATTCACCAGAACGTCAGTGAGGGCGTCAACCTGGTCTGCGTATGATCTGATGTCCTTTGATGTTCCCCATACGCCACCGGATACCTGATGGAGCATCAGACGTGCATACTTGGACATATGCAGCGGACGACCGCAAAGTGCGATAACGCCCGCCATGCTCGCGGCCACGCCATCGACATATATATTGATGTTTGCCTGAGACGCACGGATTGCGTTGAAAATAGCCATGCCTGCGTACACCTCACCGCCCATGCTGTTAATCCTTACGTCGATATTCTCGTATCTCGACGCAAGATCCATGAGCTCAGCGACTACAGCAGAACTGTCGACCATCTTCTCTCCTGAGCCAATCTGGCCATATAGGAGAATGGCGACAGCATTCTTCGCATCTCGTGGCAATATTACATTGAAAAAACCTTTATTCATCACCTCTACATTTTTCGCAAAATTGCGGAGCCTTTATGATATCTCAAAATCGTAAATTTATGATAGACAAATAGTTTGTGTGTGATAAACAAACAGTTTGTATATAATAAATCATAAGTTTTCCAAATTAAGAGGTAATCACCACCTTTGCTGAAAAGAGGTATATATGGGAACATTAACCAATGATCAGAAAAAAGAGCTCGCAAGAGAGCTCTACATACAGGGCAACTACACATTGGCCGAGATAGCCGAGAAGGTAGGTAGCACCCGACAGACTGTATCCCGCTGGGCTGACCAGGGCAAATGGGAAGAGCTGAAAACCTATATGACCGTAGGCAAAGACAATGTCCTCCGCGGTTTCTATCAGCAGCTGGCAGACATTCAGGCAGCCATTCAGTCCAGAGAACCGGACAAGCGAATCGCCACCAGTACAGAAGCGGACAGGCAGATCAAGCTGGCAAGTGCCATCAAGAAAATCGAGAACGACTGCGGCATTGCCGGTCTCGTAGACGCAGGCATGCGTTTTATCAACTATATGCGCACAGTAGACCTTGACGAGGCAAAGAAGATTGCCAAATATTGGGACATCTTCCTAACTGAACAAATGAACTAAGCCATGAAGCAGGAAGACAAGCTCAAACATAAAGAGTGGAAGGAATTCCTTAAGGATATTGCCAATGCCACCCCCGTAGAAGCCGACTTGTCGGAAGCGGAGAAAGCACGTAAGAGATCCAAGCTGGAAAAGGATCCTCTGGCATGGATCAAATACTTTTTCCCTAGCTATGCGAAGTACGAGTTCGCACCCTTCCACACAAGAGCAATCAAGCGAATGATAAACAATGACGACTGGTTTGAAGTCCTCAGCTGGAGCCGAGAGCTTGCTAAATCTACCATCGTCATGTTTGTCGTGATGTATCGCGTGCTCACGGGAAGGAATAAGAACGTCATCTTGGCAGCTGCAACGCAGGATGCGGCAGAACGACTCCTGCGACCATATAAAGGTAACTTCGAAGCCAACGGACGCCTGAAGGCATTCTACGGCGAGCAGAAGAGCCTCGACACTTGGACGGGTACGGAGTTTATTCTTAAGAACGGAGCCTCCTTCCTGGGCATCGGTGCCGGCAATGCACCCCGTGGATCCAGAGCGGAAGCTGTCCGCCCCGATATCCTTCTCTTGGACGACTTCGACACCGACGCAGACTGTCGTAACAAGACCGTCCTTGACAAAAAGTGGGAGTGGTGGGAACAGGCCCTC
>JAEIGA010009644.1_pt1 | contig 14620 bp, 11 predicted proteins | sample 9270691 | NCBI WGS metagenome assembly JAEIGA01 (sample SAMN17057246, study PRJNA624740) | gut metagenome | biome: biome; isolation source: fecal sample | host: Bos grunniens | place: China: Xizang | collected 2019 | reverse complement strand
TCAAATCTAAAATTTTTATAAATTTGAGAGAATTTGCATGTAGGATGAAAAAAGTCATTTTACCTGAACTCAAAGACAGAAGTCTTGTTTTCTATCTCGCCATGGAGGAATATCTGGCGAGTAAGGTTAATGATGACATGTTCTTTACCTGGCAGACCAGACCTACAGTCATTATCGGTCGTAACCAGGACCTTGAGGCAGAAGTGAATCTCGAGTTCTGCCGCAACAGAAATATCGCAGTATATCGTCGAAAAAGCGGAGGCGGCTGCGTATATTCCGATGAGGGAAATATCATGATTTCATATATTGTCAGAAGGGCAGATGTGACAGATGTGTTTGACAGGTATCTGTCCAGTGTCGCAGATTTCCTGCGCAGCATCGGGCTTCAGGCAGAAAAATCAGAGCGTAACGATGTCCTCGTCGAAGGCCGTAAAGTCAGCGGCAATGCATTTCATCAGCTCCCGTCACGAAGTATAGTTCACGGCACACTCCTTTATTCTACAGACTTTGAAGTTCTCGAGCAGGCGATCAGACCACCTGTCGAGAAGCTTGTAAGACATGGTGTCAAGTCGGTAAGGCAGCGTGTCAGGAATCTTGTTGAATACAGCGGTCTGCATGAGGCCTTGTCGTCAGCAGCTCAACTCAGGAAATGCATAGAGGCATATTTTACAGACGGCACGATTGTCCTGACGGAGCAGGATGTCGCTGAGATAGAAAAGATTGAAAAGGAATATCACGAATTATAATAACACTGAACATAATATGGAAGAGAATCTTTTGAAGACATGTCTTTATGATAAGCATGTTGCTTTGGGAGCGCAGATGAGCCCTTTCGGTGGCTTTATCATGCCTATTCAGTATACCAATATCACTGATGAACACAATGCGGTACGTCAGCGTGCAGGAATGTTCGACGTTTCGCATATGGGTGAGATCTTTGTAAGTGGACCGGATGCGGAAAAGTTTGTAAATCATGTGTTTACAAATAATATTACTGGAATTCCGGACGGTAAGATCCTCTATGGAATGATGCTTTATCCGAACGGTACTGTTGTGGATGACCTTCTTGTGTACAAGGAGTTCGAGCCGCAGAAATATCTTCTTGTCGTAAATGCATCGAATATCGCCAAGGATTACGAATGGATCTGTGCTCAGACGGATGGTTATGATGTGACTGTTGTGAATGCTTCTGACGAATGGGGAGAGATTGCTCTTCAGGGTCCGGATGCTGAAAAGCTCGCTGTAGAGGTTCTTGGACTTGCACCGGCTGCTGAGCTTGGTTTCTATACTTATTATGAGGCTCAGTGGAAGGGAGAAAGAATGATTGTCAGCCGTACCGGATATACAGGAGAAGACGGATTTGAAATCTACTGCTCGCATAAGGCGGTAAACGAGATCTGGGATATCCTTCACGAGGCAGGAGTTGTTCCTTGCGGTCTCGGATGCCGTGATACTCTCCGCTTTGAGGCAGGACTTCCGCTTTACGGACATGAGCTAAGTGACGAGATCACTCCTATTGAGGCAGGTCTCGGTATGTTCGTTAAGGTAAAGGATAAGGAAGAGTTCATCGGACGTGATGCGATTGTGGCTCAGAAAGAGGCTGGTCTGACAAGAAAGATCGTCGGCATCGAGCTTCAGGACAAGGCGATTCCGCGTGCCGGCTATCCGGTTGAAGTCAATGGAGAACAGGTCGGTGTAGTGACTACAGGTTACCGTTCGATTTCTACGGACAGAAGCGTATGTGTCGCTATGGTGGACAAGGCTTATACCGAGCTTGGAACAGCAGTGGAGATCCGTATCCGCAAGAAGGTGTTCCCTGGCATCGTTACCAAGAAACGTTTTTATGAAACCAATTATAAGAAATAGATATAAACACTAAAACAATAACTATTATGGCAAAGACAGTTGAAGGACTCTATTACAGCGAGTCACACGAATGGGTTAAGGTTGATGGAAATGTAGCCATCGTAGGTATCACAGATTTCGCACAGCATGCTATGGGCGACCTTTCTTATGTGGATATGCCTGAAGTTGATGATGAACTCGAGAAAGGTGAAGAGTTCGGCGCAGTTGAAAGTGTGAAGGCTGCAAGTGACCTCTACAGCCCTGTTTCAGGTACAGTCGTTGAAATCAATGAGGAGCTCGAGGATGCACCTGAACTTCTTAATCAGGATGCATTCGCTAACTGGATCATGAAGGTCGAGATGAGCGATCCGTCAGAGCTTGAATCTCTCATGGATGCGGCTGCATACGAGGCAATGTGCGCTAACGAGTAATACATCAGATTATGGCATTTTCATATTTCCCTCATACGGAAGATGATATACGCCAGATGCTGGACAGAATCGGAGTAGGGTCCCTAGAGGAACTTTACTCCGATGTGCCTAAGGACGTCATCTACCGTAAAGAGTATGACCTCCCGGACGCAATGTCCGAGTTGGAGGTGCGTCAGTACTTTGAGGAGCTTGCAGAGCAGAATACAAACCTTTTCTGTCTTTGCGGACTTGGCGCTTATGATCATTATTCGCCTGCTGTCATTCCTCATATCATTTCCCGTTCTGAATATCTTACAGCCTATACTCCATATCAGCCGGAAGTATCTCAGGGTACGCTCCGTTATATATTCGAGTATCAGTCAATGATCACAGAACTCACCGGCATGTATTGCACCAATGCATCAATGTATGATGGTGCGACTGCGGCTGCTGAGGCTGTGATGATGGCAATGGCTTCGACAAAGAAGAAGACAAGAGTGCTTGTTTCGGAAGGCCTTCTTCCACATGTCCTCAAGGTTGTGAAGACATATGCTAAGTTCAATGGTATAGAGCTTGGCTACATTCCATGTCAGGACGGTGTCACTTCATATGGAGCAATGCTTGCTGAGGTCGCTGTCGGTGATATTGCCGGTGTATTGGTTCCTGGTATAAACAGATATGGAATCATTGAGGACCTTACTGGATTCGCTGATGCAGTGCATGCGCAGAAGGGCCTGTTCATGGTATATTCAGATCCGTCATCTCTTGCTGTAATCAAGACTCCGGGAGAATGGGGCGCTGATATCGTGTGCGGTGATTCCCAGTCGCTTGGAGTGCCTTTGTGTTATGGCGGACCTTATGTAGGTTTCCTCGCATGTACAAAGGACCATGTCCGTAAACTTCCTGGAAGAATTGTAGGAGCTACAAGAGATGTTGATGGAAAGCGTGCTTATGTACTTACGCTTCAGGCACGAGAGCAGCATATCCGTCGTGAGAAAGCGACCAGCAACATCTGCTCGAACCAGTCTCTGATGGCTTTGTATGTGACTGTCTATATGTCTCTTATGGGTCCGCGCGGACTTCGTGAGGTGAATGAACTCAGCTACGGAGGAGCTCATTATCTTCATGATCAGCTTCTCGCTACCGGTCTTTTCGAGAAGGCATTTGACAAGCCGTTCCTTAAGGAATTCACTCTGAAGACACTTGTGCCGGCAGAAAAGATTCAGAATGCTCTTCAGCTTATCGGCGTCTTCGGCGCTGTTGAAGTGGAGCCGGGACTCGTGAACTTCTGCGTTACAGAGAAGGTTTCCAAGGAGAATATTGATGCAGTTATCGGATATCTTAAAGAAATGGAGGTATGAAGTACTACGATAAACTGATCTTTGATCTTTCCAAGGCTGGAAGACAGGGATATTCATTACCTGCCAATAAATGGAATACCTCGGTATCGGAACTTCCTGCAGGGCTTCTTCGTGCAGCTGCTCCGGCTCTTCCTGAGGTAAGCGAACTTGATGTTGTACGTCATTATACCAATCTGTCACAGATGAATTTCGGCGTTGATTCCGGTTTTTATCCGCTCGGCAGCTGTACAATGAAATACAACCCTAAGATCAATGAAGAGATTGCTGCCATGCCTGCATTTGCCGGCCTGCATCCTCTTCAGCCTGCATCTACAGTTCAGGGTGCTCTGAGACTTTATAAGGAGCTTGCCCGTGCCCTTTCTGAAATTACAGGAATGGCGGAATTTACTCTTGATCCGTTCGCAGGAGCTCATGGAGAGCTTACCGGACTCATGGTGATCCGTCAGTATCATATGTCGCGTGGCGACCACAAGCGTACCCGCATAATCGTTCCAGACAGTGCTCATGGTACCAATCCTGCATCTGCTGCAGTGTGCGGACTTGAAATCGTTCAGGTAAAGTCAAATCAGATGGGACTTGTCGATGTTGAAGACCTCAAGCCTCTGCTTGATGATACTATCGCAGGTATCATGATGACTAATCCTAATACGCTCGGACTTTTCGAGAAGGATATCAAGGAAATTGCAGCGCTTGTTCATGAATGTGGCGGTCTCCTTTACTACGACGGAGCGAATATGAACCCTCTCATGGGTGTCGTTCGTCCGGGAGATATGGGCTTTGATGTGCTTCATCTCAATCTGCATAAGACATTCTCGACACCTCATGGTGGCGGTGGTCCGGGCTCTGGTCCGGTGGGCGTTGCGGCTCATCTCGCGGCTCACCTTCCTTTGCCAAAGGTTGTTGAAGGCGAGGACGGATACCTTGAAGTTATCGGAGAAGACGAGAATGCATGCGGACAGATTTCCGGCTTTATGGGCAACTTCGGCGTTCTTCTGAGAGCTTATACCTATGTGCTTATGCTCGGAAAACAGAATCTGAAGATGGTAGGACCTCTTGCTGTTCTCGGCGCCAACTATATCAAGGAATCATTGAAGGATTGCTTCAAGCTTCCGATTCCGACAGTATGTAAGCATGAATTTGTCTTTGACGGACTTCTTGACCAGTCGACAGGCGTCACAACTCTCGATGTTGCCAAGAGACTTCTTGACTATGGCTTCCATGCACCGACCATATATTTCCCATTGCTCTTCCATCAGGCAATCATGATTGAGCCTACTGAGACAGAGTCAAAGGAAACTTTGGACGGTTTCATCGAAATCATGCGTCATATAGCGGCAGAGGCCGTTGCGGATCCTGATTCGCTGAAGACAGCTCCGCATACAACACCGGTACGTCGCCTTGATGAGACTACTGCTGCACGTCAGCCTGTGCTGAAGTATAAGGATATGTAAGCTTATGAAAATCATTATTATAGGAGCAGGACCAGGAGGATACGAAACAGCCCTCCTGGCTGCTCAAAGAAATGTGGAGGTTGTCCTGATCGAGTCAGGACCGGTCGGAGGTACATGCCTTAATGAAGGATGTATTCCTACCAAGGCTTTCTGCAAGAATGCTGAAGTTCTTGACGGGCTTCGCGAGGCTGCCGAATTCGGAGCTACAGGCCTTTCTTATGGCTTTGACTTTAATAAGGTCGTGGAGCGTAAGAATGCTGTAGTCAATCAGCTCAGAGGCGGAGTGGAAGGCCTTCTCGGACATAAGAACATCACACTGGTCCGCGGCAAGGCTTCTTTCAAGGATCAGCATACCGTGGTTGCAGATGGCGAGGAGTATTCTGCCGATTATATCATCATTGCTACTGGTTCGGTTTCCGCATCGCTTCCGATTGAAGGCGCTGATCTTCCTGGCGTAATCACCTCTAAGGAAATTCTGGACATTGATGAAGTGCCTCAGAGACTATGTGTCATCGGAGGTGGTGTGATCGGTCTTGAATTCGCATCTATATTCCGCAGCTTCGGCAGTGAAGTCACTGTTCTTGAATATTGCAAGGATATTCTTCCGCGCTTTGATACAGATCTTGCGAAACGTCTCAAGCAGAGCCTTTCCAAGAGGGGAATCGAGATCAATACTCAGGCTCAGGTTACCGGCATATCGGAAACTTCAGGGGAATATACCGTGTCCTTCACCCGAAAGGGCAAGGAGGAATCTGTTGTTGCTGATAAAGTCCTTATGGCGGTGGGCAGACGTGCCAATATCGCGTCGCTGAATCTTTCAGATGCCGGAATCGAATTCACCGGCAGGGGTGTGGTCGTGAACAATGTGATGCAGACCAATGTACCACATATCTATGCAATCGGTGATATCAACGGTCAGATGATGCTGGCACATGCCGCTACGTTCCAGGGAATTGTCGCTCTCGACCATATAATGGATATTGAGAATGAAATTGACCTTTCGGTCATGCCTGCGGCTGTCTTTACATCACCTGAAGCTGCAAGTGTGGGACTCACCGAAGACGAGTGCAAGGAAAAGGGTATACCTGTTAAATGTCTCAAGTCATTCTTCCGCGCAAATGGAAAGGCGGTTACTATGGGAGAGACAGACGGCTTCTGTAAGGTCGTTGTCGCTGCTGAGCCTAAGGAAGGAGCAGATTCGCCATATGAGCCAGGCAGAATTCTTGGCTGTCATATGTATGGCCCACATTCTTCTGATATAATTCAGGAGGCTTGTGCCTTGATCTCACGCAAGGTGACTGTCAGTCAGTTCCATGACATTATCCATACTCATCCGACTCTGACAGAAGTGCTCCAGAGTGCTATACATAGTGCCTGACTAGTCTGAATGATAAGAATATTGCAATGCGGGTGTTCCATTACGGATACCCGCATTCTTTAGTTATAACGGCAATTGAATATTTTGTAGTATCTTCGCGACTCAAATGAAAAATAAGCAGTTATGGGAAAATTGAAGGTACCTAATACTTACGTCATAATCTTTCTGGTAATACTTCTCAGTGCGGTTTCAACCTGGTTTGTCAGTGGGGGAGAGCCTCAGACATGGCAGGTCTTTTCAGCATTGTATGAGGGTTTCAGCCAGCAGGCCGGCATCATTGCATTTGTACTTGTCATCGGTGGTGCATTCTGGATAGTTAATAGTACAAAGGCAGTTGATGACGGTATCATGAAGTTTATCGGAGGCCTCAAGAATCTTGAACGCTTTTCGTTAGTCCGAAAACTTGGAACAGGAAATATTGTCATTACGCTTGTAATGCTTCTGTTCGGTGTCTTTGGAGCTGTCTTCGGTATGAGTGAGGAAACGATTGCCTTTGTTGCGGTAGTCATTCCTTTGGCAAAATCTTTAGGATATGATGACTTCGTAGGCGTCTGCATGGTGTATGTGGCAGCGCATGTAGGTTTCGCCGGTGCTATGCTCAATCCGTTCACAATCGGTATCGCTCAGGATATGTCAGGACTTCCTCTTTTTTCTGGAATCGAATACAGGATTCTGTGCTGGGCACTTTTCATGACCGTAACAATTGCTTTTGTTCTCTGGTATGCCTCACGTGTCAAGAAGTCTGCAGTTGTTGTCGAGCATGCAGAAAATGATCCTTTGCAGAATGATATGGAGTATATCCCGAGGAAGAAAGCGGTTATCTGCTTCATAGCAATATTGGCTGCTTTGGTCCTTTTCTGTGTCAATTATGCCTCAGGATGCGTGATCAGGATGGGTAATACTGAATTCAGCACGCCGTGGCTGCTATGGGTGATTTCCGGCCTCTTCTCGATATTCTCAGTAATTGCTTTGATGAAGTCAGTAAGAATGTTCATTCTGAATATGCTTCTCTTCACAATTGCATTCCTCGTGGTCGGCGTCATGGGATATGGATGGTATCTTCCTGAAATCTGCGCTCTGTTCCTCGCTCTTGCTGTTGCTAGCGGTATATCTGCAAGTTATTCTGCCGATAAGATTGCTGCTGAATTCGTCGCAGGTGCCAAGGATATCTTCTCTGCTGCGCTTATCATCGGTTTCGCTGCGGGAATCATAATAATCCTGAAAGATGGAAATGTCATAGATACGATGCTTAATTCAATGGCCTCTGCTTTGGAGGAATCCGGTAGGGTAGGAGCGCTCGGTGCCATGTATGGTATACAGACATTCATCAATCTCTTTATCCCGTCTGCATCCGCAAAGGCTGCCGTTACAATTCCTATCATGGCTCCGTTCTCTGATCTTATCGGTGTTTCTCGTCAGGCTACAGTCCTTGCATTTCAGTTCGGTGATGGTATCACCAATATGATTACACCTTGTTCAGGAGTTCTCCTGGCTGTGTTGTCAGTGGCAAGAATCCCTTATGAGAAATGGTTCGGCTTCATCTGGAAGTTTGTTCTGGCACTTATCGTAATAGGCTTCCTGCTTCTGATACCAACAGTCTTCCTGGAACTTCCAGGTTTCTGAAAATGAAAAAACCGCGACCTTCTCAGGCAGCGGTTTTTTCGTGTACTTTAACTTGGTTTAGGCTATAGTGTATTTCATTGATATTGCAAAATTACATCAGTATGCCCTTTTGATGAAATTAGTGTGATGCGAGGCTGAAGATTGTGACGATTGGGGTGTTTTTGGGACTAAAATCAAATATTTGGGATTAAAATTATTAATTCTTATTTTTGTCACACCTAAAAAGTGATGAGATTATGAATGGTTTTCCCGTAATATTCCGCAGATTCATTCCGCAGCTTCTATATATGATAGTGCTGCCGATATTCTGTTTTGCGTTTCTTCTTATCTATCGTCCGTTGAATGTCCATAACTTTCTCGGTACAGAATATTTCGGAATTCATATCACTCTGGTCTCATGCATCATGTTCCTTTCGCTGGTTCTGCTGAGGCTTCTATATTATTTCCTGCCATTGACTAAACTGAACTATGCTTCATATATCGCATGGTGTCTGGGTGAGATAATATTCATATCATTTTTTGTAGCTGTATATCTTTGGCTTGTCTTATACCCTGACATGCCTTATCTGGAAATGCTCAGTGTGTCATTCAAGTATGTGACGCTGATATCTGTAATCCCGTACGTAATCCTCTCCCTGTCTTTACGTATATATGCTTATCACGAAAGAATGCTCTCCTCGAGCGATCCGACCGGTCACAAGAGAATCCGTTTCTATGATGAGAAACATAATCTTAAGATCGTTCTTGCCTCTGAATCGATACAGTATATTTCAGCAGAAGAGAATTATGTCCGCATATTTTATCTGGAACATTCCAAAGCGAGGAATTATGTCCTGAGAAGCTCAATGAAGGCTCTCGAAGAGGTATGCCTGGAGAACGGACTTGTCAGATGCCACAGATCATATTTTGTCAATCCCCAGCATATCAAGACTCTCAGAAAGGAACAGGAGGGTGTTGTATATGCAGAGCTTGACGCATCAGAACTTCAGCATGTACCTGTTTCCAAGAGATATATGGAGGCACTTTCAGCCTTACTTTAGAATTCAACAGTAATTCCAAGCGCCGGTACGATCGTCCCGCTCCAAAGTTCCAGATCCTCCATCCTGTATCTCTGCTTATTTAGTTCTGCTTCAGGATTCAAAATCTCACCGCTGCTGAGATATGCGTCTTGCTGCTGTATTTTGCTGAATGTGACATTTTCCATATCCAGATAGATGCTTAAAGTCCATTTCTTGAAGTAGAAGGACTTGTCAATCCTTATGTCAAGCTGCGCATACGGATTGAGACGACGAGTGTTGTATAGAGAATAATCCACTATAGGTCTTCCGTTTGAATCCCAGACGACTTTGTATGACGATTCCTCTTCATCATATGGCGTGTAAGGCGCGCCACCGATAGCACTTACTTTAGCTCCTATGCTCCAGCTTTTAGGGAGGTCGTATACAGCACTCAAATTTATGATGAATCTGTTGTCCCATGCGGATGATATGTAATCGCTGCTCTTGTCACTTCTATACTCACTTTTGTACAATGTCGCAGAGCCGATCAGATTCAGCTTGTCCTGTATGATCCATCTCGCCATCAATTCCATACCATACGCGCGTCCCTGACCTGTACCGGACAACTCTTCTTCACCAATGCTTCCATACTCAGCTCCAATGCATGTCAACGGAACTCCTGTTTCCAAAGATACCGGTATGTCCATAAAGTGTTTGTAGAATGCCTCAAGGCTAAGCATAAGTTTCTCTTTATATCTCCATTCTGTACCGAGTGCTCCGGAAGCGACGCGCATGTATTCCAATCCCTTGTTTGCCAGTGTCTGTTCCTGGTTTCTGTAACTTAAAGCGGTAATCGGGGGCAACTGATGATATAATCCCGCATTTGCGTTCAATGACAATCCGTTCTTGAAATTATATGATATAGATCCTCTTGGAGAGATCTGTTTCCATATCTTGACAGTCTCTGCCGAATATGATGAAATGTCGGCTCTCAATCCGGCCGAAGCTGTAAGACTGTTGTCCGGTGACCTGTAGTCTGCAGATGCATATACAGCTCCCATAAAGAATCCGATTGCACTTTTATAATCGATCGGAATGTCTGATTGGGTGAGCCTGAATATCCTGGTGTCGTAATGCCTCCAGCTGCTCTCGAGACCTTCCCTGACTATCCATAAACCATAGTTTGACCTGTTTTCAAACCTTATCGTTGCCTTTCCTTCAAGTCCGCTGCTTCTAAGTCTCAGATTGCTTTCGATGCTGTCATCATTCTCCTTATATTTGATACTTCTGTTGTTAAGATAATTGTATCCGGCACTGACGGTCTGAGTATGGTAGTCTGAGATATGTTTCCATGATATACCTAGCGAAAAAGTCTCCTGCCTCAATTTTGGCAGGTAGCTCAGGAGATATCTGTCACCTTCATCCTTTATCTCGTCGTTCAGTTTGAGATTGTCAAAACCAGCAAGGCCTAAGACCGTAACCACGTTCCTTTTATTGATGTTTGTCTTAGTCTTGAATTGTCCGTCGATATAATTCGGCATCATGGGCAAGCCGAGAAGCTTGAACAGCAGCTGCAGATATGACTGCCTGACTGATGCTATATATGTAGTTCTGCTTCCGATATGTCCGCTTGTACTGATGCCGGCTTCGGAAGCTCCAAGTGTGCCTTTGTACGACCTCTTGTCCGGATTTCCATCCTTTAATGTAATATCCATCACAGAACTCATTGCACCTCCTCGATTTGCGGGAAATGCGCCAGTATAGAATTTTATCTCTCTGATCAGATCGGAGTTCAGTATGCTGACCGGTCCTCCTGATGCCCCCTGTGTTGCAAAGTGGTTTATGTTGGGGATTTCAATTCCGTCAATGAAGAATGTGTTTTCGGAAGGCCCTCCTCCTCTGACAATCAAGTCGTTGCGATATCCGATAGGGGAGAATGATACTCCTGGGAATGAACGTACTATTCTTGCGATGTCCTTGTTGGCGCCCGGTATGTTCTCGATATCGCTGATATTAATTATTTCTACACTTATCGGACTCTCTATGCTTTTGAGAAAAGGAGATGGTCTCACTGTCGATGCCGATATTTCTGTCGGATCTTCATCCATTTCAATCAGAATCGGTGGTGTATATGGTGTGATGGAATATTCTGCCGTGATTTCTGTCCTGTATCCCAACTGCACGGCTGTGAATTGTCGGATTCCAGGCCTGACCTTTTCAATGATGAATCTTCCTGTAGAATCGGCCATGACTCCTGAATTCTCGACACCTACAATGAATATGGCTGCATACGGAACTGCTTCTCTTGTCTGTCTGTCAATGACCTGACCTTTGACCTGATAGCCGTCAACCTGTGCATTTGCAATCACTGACAGCATCAATGGCATAAAAGAAAAAAATGCGCTAAGACGTTTCATATAATACAATACTAACCGTCTTAGCGCAATACATTTATCGTGCTAAATATGTCTTAAGGAACAATCAGAACAGGCCATACAGCTGAGCGTCGATTCTGTCTGTTATCATTGCAAAGTCCTCCGGTCGGTTTTCGAAGTCCAGGTCATCTGCTTCAATAACAAGAACTTTTCCGTCGTACTCCTCGATCCATTTGTCATATCTTTCATTCAGATTGTTGAGATATTCGATGCTTATGCTCTTTTCATAATCTCTTCCTCTTTTCTGAATCTGCGATACAAGGTGCGGGACTGAAGACTTGAGGTAAATGAGCATGTCAGGCTTCTTGACCATTGACATCATCAGTCTGAACAGATGCATGTATGTCTCGTAGTCCCTGTCTGACATATTTCCCATGGCCTTGTTGTTTGCCACAAAGATATGTACTCCTTCCAGGATTGTCCTGTCCTGGATTATTACATCATCAGACTTTGCTATATCCAGAACGTCCTGAAAACGCTGTGCGAGAAAATAGGTCTCGAGGTTATATGTCCATCTTTCGATATCCTTATAATAATCCTCAAGATACGGATTGTGTGCGACAGACTCAAATTTTGGCGTCCATCCATAATGCTTCGCAAGCATCTTTGTCAATGTAGTCTTTCCGCAACCTATGTTTCCTGCTATACCTATATGCATATCTATATGATTCTTATGTTATTCTACTGGCTGTCTTATACCAGGCCCTGAGCCATCATTGCTTCTGCAACCTTGATGAAACCTGCGATGTTGGCACCCTTGACGTAGTTCACATAACCATCAGCCTCAGTACCATACTTGACGCATGTCTCGTGGATATCAGTCATGATTCTCTTAAGATGGCCGTCAACTTCTTCAGGAGTCCATTTGAGTCTCATCGAGTTCTGACTCATTTCAAGTCCTGATGTGGCTACACCACCAGCATTGGATGCCTTACCAGGAGAGTAGAGAATCTTTGCTTCCTGGAATGCTGCAATTGCCTCTGGCGTACATGGCATGTTCGCTCCTTCCGCAACGCAGATGCAACCGTTTGCAAGGAGGGTCTTAGCCTCATCTAAATTGAGCTCATTCTGAGTCGCGCATGGCATGGCAACATCACATTTCACGCTCCAAGGTCGTTTGCCCTCAAAGTACTGTGCGTGAGGATATTTCTCGCAATATTCGCGGATTCTGCCTCTCCATACATTCTTGAGCTCCATGATGTAAGCGAGCTTCTCTGCATCGATTCCCTCCGGATCATAAATCGAACCGTTTGAGTCAGACATAGTCACAACCTTTGCGCCGAGCTCGATAGCCTTTTTAGCAGCGAACTGTGCTACGTTTCCAGATCCTGAAATCGCAACAGTCTTGCCCTCGTATGAGTCGCCCTTAGTCGCGAGCATTGCTGCGGCAAAGTAGCATGTACCATATCCTGTAGCTTCAGGTCTCATCGGGCTACCTCCGAAAGTCTGGCCCTTACCTGTAAGTACACCTGTGAACTCGTTGCAGAGTCTCTTATACTGTCCGAACATGTATCCTACCTCACGTCCACCTACACCGATATCACCTGCAGGAACGTCTGTGTCTGCTCCGATATGTCTGTGAAGCTCTGTCATGAAACTCTGGCAGAAACGCATAACCTCATTGTCAGATTTGCCCTTAGGGTTGAAGTCCGAGCCACCCTTTGCCGATCCCATAGGGAGGGTAGTGAGGCTGTTCTTGAATGTCTGCTCGAAAGCAAGGAACTTCATGATACTGAGGTTTACGCTAGGATGGAAACGGATTCCGCCCTTGTATGGTCCGATAGCGCTGTTGCACTGTACACGATAACCTCTGTTCACTCTTACTTCTCCTTCGTCGTCAAGCCAAGGCACACGGAAGATGATGATTCTCTCTGGCTCTACGATTCTTTCAAGAATCTTCTGGTCCATGAGGTAAGGGTGTTCTACAATATAAGGAGCGACGCTTTCGAGAACTTCTCTGACCGCCTGATGGAATTCTTTTTCTCCGGGATTTCTTGCTTCGAGTTCGGCCATGAAGCCGTCCACGTAATTCTGTGTATATTGATCCATATCTATTTGTTTTAGGGATTATTCTATGCTGGGCGCCATAGTTTGGCGCGCGAAAGATGCAAAAATGAGAAAAAAATGCTTGAAATCCAAAAACAGAAATTATGTGTTTGAGTATTTTTTTCTATATTTGTTTGATGGAATAAAATTAACCATTTAAAATATATCTTATGAAATTTACTAAACTTTTCGCACTTGCACTTGGACTCGCATCTTTGTTCTCATGTGGTCCAAAGCAGACAGAAGCAACAGAAGACCTTCCGATTGCTCTTCAGCTTTATACTGTAAGAGATGACATGGGAGCAGACTTCCTCGGTACTCTCCAGAAGGTAAAGGAAATGGGTTACGATGGTGTTGAGTTCGCAGGACTTTTCGGCCATGATCCTAAGCAGGTAAACGAGTGGTGTGAGTCAGTAGGACTTGTTCCTATTTCAGCTCACGTTCCTTTCGATGAGATGGTGAATGACATCGACAAGGTTATCGCTGATTACAAGACTGTAGGTTGCGAGTATATCGTAGTTCCTTATGTTAGCGAGGAGTGTCATCCTGACGGAGCAAACTTCCTCCAGATGGTTAAGGATATCCGCACATGGGGTGAGAAGGCAAACGCAGCAGGCCTTACTCTTCTCTATCACAACCACGACTTCGAGTTCAAGAAGTTCGAGAACGGTCAGATCGGTCTTGACTATATGTACGAGAATGTACCTGCAGAGTATCTCCAGACAGAGCTTGACCAGTGCTGGGTTAAGTACGCTGGTTATGATCCTGTAGAGTATCTCCAGAAGTATTCAGGACGTTCACCTGTAGTTCATCTTAAGGACTTCTACAAGTCTGGTGAGCAGGAGGGTGACCCATATGCACTCATCGGTCTTAACGAGGATGAGAAGAAGGAGAATACTGCATTCGAGTTCCGTCCGGTAGGATATGGTATCCAGGATATTCCTGCAATCATTGCAGCAGCTAAGGAGGCAGGCAGCAAGTGGCTCGTTGTTGAACAGGATCAGCCAAGCATGGGCAAGACTCCACTTGAGTGCGCTCAGACTTCAATGGAGTATCTCCAGTCTCTCAAATAG
>JAEIGA010009643.1_pt1 | contig 14620 bp, 11 predicted proteins | sample 9270691 | NCBI WGS metagenome assembly JAEIGA01 (sample SAMN17057246, study PRJNA624740) | gut metagenome | biome: biome; isolation source: fecal sample | host: Bos grunniens | place: China: Xizang | collected 2019 | reverse complement strand
AATACAAAGTGAAATCGATTGGGTTAATCAGACCTCTCGTCCTTATTCCGAGATGCGACCTATTATTGATGAACTGGAAAAGAGACAGAAAATCATCACGGAATCTGCAGAGTACCTTATTGCTGATGAGATCGATGCGGATCATCCTTATGAATACAAACCAGATTTCTTCGATAAAACAAAATCTAAAATCGATGAGAAAGTAAAGCCTGTGACAGATAAGGTCGGGCAGACAGTAAAACCTGTTACCGATAAAGTCGGATCTGTAGTTACCCCGGTTGCTAAAAAAGTCGGAGATGGAGCAGTAAAAACTGCAAAAAATGCAAAGAAAAAGACTGGCGAATTCTTTGGAAAGATAGCGTCAAAGTATTATCGAGACATTAATGATAACAAGGAGGGAACCTGATATGCCAATCCCTTTTATAATTCTCGGAGCGACAATTGCTATGGGTGTTTCAGGTGTCGGAATCGGTGCTAAAGGCGGCTATGACCAACACCGTGCTAAAAAGATTAACCAGGATTCTAATCAGCGTGCAGAGAATGCTTCACTAAGACTTGAAGATATGCGTAAGAAATGCAGCAGATCTTTGCAGGATCTTGGTGATGAAAAAGTATCGGTTCTCAACGGAAGTGTTACCAAATTCGTAGATGCGTTCTCGCAGTTGAAGAACGTTGATTTCAGAGAGTCCGAAGGGCTCAACGAGCTCAGTAAAATACAGATGGGAACAAAAGAATTCGCTGAAATGAAAGAACTGACCAAGTTTTCTTCTTCTCTCATACAGGGTTCTGCTACAGGTATTGCAGGCGGTGCACTAACTGCTTTTGGCGCATATAGTGCTGCCTCTGCTTTGGCAACGGCTTCAACCGGAACAGCCATAGCTTCTCTTCACGGTGTTGCAGCGACAAATGCTACTCTTGCATGGTTCGGCGGCGGATCACTGGCAGCGGGCGGAGCCGGAATGGCAGGCGGTGCCGCTGTTCTTGGTGGAATTGTAGCAGGTCCAGCCTTATTATGTATGGGTATTATCGTAGGTTCAAAAGCTGGCAAAAATCTTGAAAATGCCAGAGCAAATGCATATCAGACGAATGAGATATGCGAAGAACTTGAGAACGGTTCTCTTGAATGCATTGCGATAAGGCGAAGATGCTATATGTTTTACAATTTGCTGGCTCGTTTGGATGCATACCTTACACCTCTTACTTTTGCGATGGAAGATATAATCAAGTCTGAGGGTGTCGACTATTCTCAGTTTTCTGAACAGAGCAAGAAGACTATTGCTTCAGCAGCTGCTACAGTTACAAGCGTTAAGGCAGTTCTTGACACTCCTATTCTCACAGACAGTGGAGCCTTAACGGAAGAGTCAGAATCTTTGTTGTTAAAGATTGAGCAGTAACAAAACAGAGATTCGCCGAGACAACGCTAATAGTAAAAAGCATCCACTCGAAAGGAAATCAGAATTATGTCAACCAATGGATTCCGCAATACAGTGGAAAAAGTTATGAATAATCAGGAATTGTACTCCAAGGAAGATCTCCATGCTTTATTCCTTGAAATGACTGAAAGATATCTTAACGAGATGGTCTCGTGCTTGAATTTAGAAAGAGCTCTTATCAATGAACTGGGGGAAGAGAGAGCCTGCCAGATAATAGAGCAGTTCGCTATATCTAATCCGTCATTAAGATCACTTGATTCTGATAATTGTGTCGAGCTAGAAACAAGAGTAAGAATAGAAAATCTACTTTCTTATATTGAATGCGAATTTAGGACTGATGAGTTGCTTTGAAATGTAATGTGTATTAGCGAAAAGGAGTTGTAATCATAATGAATATTAAGCTTAAATCAATACTTCCAGATTTCAATCCAGAAGAGTATAAGATTCACTTTGCAAAAACCGCTTATGGAGTAGAACCGCTTGATGTCTATATAGAAAGTTTTGAGAGGTGGAAAGGGTGGAATTCATCTTCTAGTGGAAAGAATTCATTTAACAGAAAGTATATATTCTCTCTTATCAGTTTTTATCCTGAAGAGAACACATGGCTTTTTGGAGGCGTTTGGAGAGTTGTATCAAGAAATATGAGGAAACACCATCCTTATGAGATTGAACTTGTCAGTAGTTTCAAACCTCTCATAGGTCGTCTTAAAATCTCATATGAATATAAAAACAGGGCAACAAGAGTGAAAATGGAAAACCATTTGGACGGAATGGTAGTTAAAGAGATACTTCCGGAGCCATATTTCTATGAATTTCCAGGGTACGATAATTTAGACATATCATTTAAGCAACTTCAGTTGATAAGAGAAAGAGGAAACAGCGAATGGAGAGACAAGCTTTCTGTAAAGGGGATTTATCTCATAACAAATACAAATAACAATATGAAATACGTTGGTAAAGCTGATGGTGCTTATGGTATTTGGCAGAGATGGAAACAGTATGCAAGTAACGGCCACGGCGGAAATGTATATCTAATAGACTTGGTTGAAACTAAAGGTTTTGATTACGTTCAAAAGCATTATAAATTTACTCTTTTGGAACCAATATTCAGAGAGAATGAGGATCTAATCAACGAACGAGAAGATTATTGGAAGAGAGTCCTATTATCAAGAAACGAGAAATATGGTTATAACGGAAATTAGCAACATTACAATTATGGAAACCATATGTCCAGCTTTTTCCTACTTTGTAGCACAAGTTGTATATCAAGATACTCGCTTGTTCACACTTTAAGGTTTTGTTTCTTGATCATGCAGTTTGACAAAGTGATAGATCGGATACTGTTTAAAAACTTCCTGTTCCTTTTGGCCAAGACTTTCAAAACATTTTTGTGCATTGGTGTAATCATCAAGAAGTATATATGTTCCACATTTGATAACTGGTTCATTAGCCGTTTCGATAATATGCTTAAGCATCGATATTTCGTCAGAGTTTAAGTCTCTCATACGCTTTAATATTTGTAGATGATTGAGAGTTTGCAAATAATCATCCTCATAAAATGAACTAATCCATGCGCACAGCCTCTGTGCAAGCAAAATAAGTTCATCTTGATGATTGATATTTAGATCATATGCGTTAAGAACATGCAGCATAAATAATTGAACCCTTGCTACATATTCAGGACTTGTTCCCTTTTCGATTATATCTTCATATATTTTTTCGCAGTCAAGATTTGAAGCTTCGGATAATGCATCCTCAGAAAGAAGAAAATAATGAGATGCTGGAATAGGATTCTTTTTATCTAAATCATCTTCCATAAACATCACAGTTTGATGATCATCGAAAAAACTAGTTAAATCGAAGTATCCATCTGGACGACGTTTAATCCATATCATAATTTTCAAATTTGCAATCAAAAAAAGGCCGTACATTGAATCTTCGCTCATTTTAGGAAAAGAAATGCTGCTGTTATATAAAAGAGTATTTACAAAATTACGAATATTGTTATTATCGTTTTCGTTCAACATAGAACAATCTAGTTCTTCCGTTACGCCAAGCCTACAAAGCATGGAATTAACATCTTTATAGTAATCGAGTTTCGCTTGATATTTTGTTAAATCGATATCATCAAATGCCCCCAATTGCATGTTTCCGCCATTAAAAGAGATACTCCTAGAACTAATAACATCAATGAAAAATTCTGTATCTCTTATAAAATCGCTGAGATACCCTTTGGGACTCATTTTGACATTGATCTTTGTAAAATCACTTCCCATGTCAAAAATAAGTGATTTGCCAACATGATACTTTCGAGCGCCAGCTTCTGTAATTATTTCATATGAGTCATAATATTTCCGATCATTAACCGAGACCTTCCCGTTAATAGTTTTGCGAATTATAGGGATATTAACCTTGTCGATCGGCATATCTATGTTAGCTTTTTCAAGTTGTGCATAGACATAAGCTGGATGAGTAGTTATGTATAGGTCAATATCATATACAGGAATACCTTGTACTGTTCCGCCCATTATTAGTTTGTTTATTTCTGTTCCACGCGAACGCAGTTCCTCAAGCGTGGGCGTGTTATTGATAAAGCTTCTTTGCTTTAAAGAATCATTTAAAAAGTTAACAAGGATATTGGTGATTTCAACAGGATTATCTTTAGGAAACTCATTGAGATTAATGTTAATGCTTTTTTGCCCTTTGGCCTTTTCAAGTATTCTGTTTAAATCCAATATTTGCAAACAATTATAGAAAATTTTGCATGTATTGTTATCAAAATCCAAACTGACTAAAAAGAAAACGCAACCGTTGTCATTCCTATAATTATTCAAGTCAGAAACTTCTGTTTGATATTTGTATGATTGTTCTACTATTTTTGTTTCAGTTCCTTTTACCTGAACGTTTATTCTGCCCAATAAATTATCTTTAGTCTTTTTTCCTTTATATACAAACAGGTAACCATCAAAAGACGGTGTCTTATCATTTTGTGAAAGATAAGGCTCAATAGCATCACATCTTAGAAGTGCTTCTTCTAATTTGTTGATTGCCATTTTTTCTTTCTGTCCGGAATCTTTTTTGCTCATTGTGTTTTCTCCGATTGTTATTCGTGATGTGACAGTATTATGTATATAATAAAGCTAACAGAGGAATTTAGTCTTTCGATTTATTAAGATTTTTGTATTGGGATCAGTTTGATGCACTTGCTTATGTTTTCATCGTAGATTTTTATGTTTTTTATGATTTCTTGTTGTTCCTGTTTTTCCTTTTCAAGTATTCTATAGTGGTTATTATCAAATCGATCATATTGTAAAAGCAATGCTTCCAATTCTGGAAGGATTACAGAAAGGCTTTTTCTTTTATATGCTCTGTAAAATAGTTGCGATACTTCTTTGCTACGAGGAAGTTTTAGCTGACTGTTGTTCTTGGCATTTTTCATATCATTAATAACCTCCATTATCTCCTCGGGTGTATAACGACCGAGAACATTTATTTTGAATCCGCTATTATATTCATATGGTTTTGAAGAAAGACGGAGTTTCATTGAAATTGTTAACCCATTTGGGACTAAGTACTCTCCCTCGAGATGGTATTTTTGAGCACAGATGGGACAATCAATTGAATATTTAGTAAATTCTCTATATTGATTCCAGTCGTTTTCTTCAGTGATTGTGGTTTCTGTAACACGGCCATTATTGCAACCGCAATGGAAATATCTAATATCTGTTCTCATTTCGTCCCAACTCATATTAACCTCCCTAATGATTACTAATTGTTCAAAGAATCTTTACAGCTAATATTATATAATTATTAATATTCGATTATTGGGACAGATTATGTCCCAATAATGGGCGATATGGCAGAGTACAATTTAGATGGACAACTTCCGATAATGATTGCTTATAGGAAGTAGAACGGAGAGTCAGATGGATACTTTAATACCTAAAAGTCAGATGACTGAAGAAGATGTAAAGTTGAGTTTCATCACGCCTGCTTTGTTAAAGCGAGGATGGGAGAACAAGATCACTATGGAGACCATGGTGAAGTTTACTGACGGAAAGATCAATCTCAGAGGTAATATGGTAGCCAGAAGCAATCCAAAGAAGGCTGACTACATTCTGTACTTCTGTGCTAATAACCCGATAGCTGTTGTTGAAGCAAAAGATAATAATCATTCTGTCTCATATGGCATGCAGCAGGCTATAGATTATGCTGTTACATTGGATGTTCCTTTTGCATACAGTTCAAACGGAGATGCTTTTATGGAACATGACTTTCTCACAGGTTTGGAAAGACAGATCCCAATGGATGAGTTTCCGACTTGTGACGAGCTGAAAGAGCGTTATATAAGGGAATCTAATGGTGGTTCAGGATTAAGTGATACAGAATTAACTGCAATCAAGCAACCGTATTATTCCAGCCAAACAACTTATCCACCGAGATACTATCAGCGCATAGCAGTAAACAGAACAATAGACGCTATTGCCAAGGGCCAGAATAGATTATTGCTTGTTATGGCTACTGGTACTGGCAAGACATATACGGCATTCCAGATTGTTTATCGTTTGCTTCGTTCCGGCTTGAAAAAGAAAATCCTGTATTTGGCAGATAGGAATATTCTTGTTGATCAGTCAATTCAGCAGGATTTCTCACCATTGGAAAAGACGATTCATAAGATCAATTTTGCGAAAGACGATCCGACCACAATTACATCTCATGAGGTGTATTTCTCTCTTTATCACCAGTTGGCAGGCGATACAGATAACGATGACGGTGATGACGATGATACAGTATCCAAGCTTTCTGCATTATTCCAGCCTGATTTCTTTGATTTGATCATTGTTGATGAGTGCCACAGAGGATCTGCTAAGAAGGATAGCAATTGGAGAAAGATCCTTGAATATTTCACTTCGGCTACGCAAATCGGTATGACAGCAACGCCCAAAGAAACAAGATATATTTCCAACATAGATTACTTTGGGGAACCGATCTATATGTACAGTCTCCGTGAAGGCATCGAAGACGGATTCCTTGCTCCGTTCAGAGTTATAAATATAACAACAGATATTTCTGACGGTTGGCGTCCGTGTGCAGGACAACTCGACATTTATGGCAATGAGATTGAGGACAGAATATATAACAACAGCGATTATGATTACAACATAGTAATTGAAGATCGTATCAATCAGGTCGCTCTCGAAATAACAAATTACCTGATACAAACAGACAGAATGGCTAAGACAATAGTTTTCTGTGCTACAGAAGAGCATGCGGAAAGAATGCGGATCGCACTGTCTAATCTTAATGCTGATATGGTAAAAGAGAATCCAGATTATGTTGTCAGAATCACAGGAAGTGATGCTTACGGGAAGAGCAAACTGGATTACTTTATTTCTGTATCCTCAAAGTATCCTGTTATTGCCACAACGTCAAAACTATTGACGACAGGTGCCGATTGCAAGATGACAAAGCTCATCGTTATTGATCAGATGATCAATTCAATGACAGAGTTTAAGCAGATTATCGGTCGTGGAACAAGACTGAGGGAAAAAGAAGGAAAAACCCATTTTACGATTATGGATTTCCGCGGAGTATCAAGACTCTTTGCAGATCCCGAATGGGACGGTGAGGTTGAGCAAGATCCGAACTTTGATCCTAATTCAAAGCCCGGTGGACCTGTTATTATAGTCGATCCGCCGAACTATCCACCCGAACCTCCAGAAGTTAAACAAAAACCTTTTGTAGATGTTAATGGATGTGAAGTAAGGATCATAAACAAGACAGTATCGGTCTATGATACAAATGGTCAGCTTCTTCGCCAGGAAAACATAATAGATTATACGAAGACAAGTATCACCGGTGAATTCGCTTCGCTTGAAGACTTTATTCTTCGTTGGAGTGAAGAAGATCGCAAGGAGGCGATTACAGATGAATTCCGTGAACATGGAATAGATCTTGCAGCTCTAAAACATGATCAGGGCATGGATGATGTAGATGATTTCGATTTCATCTGTCATATAGCTTATGATAAGAAACCATTGACTAGGAAAGAACGAGCTGAGGGTGTAAAGAAGAAAGATTTCCTATCAAAGTACAGCGAGCAGGCGAGGGCGGTCCTGGAGATCCTTATTGAGAAGTATGCTACGTCCAGTGTTTATGAAATCGAGAAGATGGATGTGCTTAAGCTTGATCCAATCAATAAGTACGGCGCGCCTGCTAGAATTATTAGCTATTTCGGCGGCAAACAAGGTTATCTTGATGCAGTCCGTGAATTAAAAGAAGAATTATATGAGGTAGAAGGATAATGAGTAATCTGTCCAGTTTTGTAAAAACAATCAGAGACGTAATGCGTAACGATGCCGGTATTAACGGCGATGCTCAAAGAATAGAGCAGATAGCGTGGATGTTGTTTCTTAAGGTGTACGATGCCAAAGAGCAAGACTGGGAGATAAATGAAGATAATTATCAGTCTATTATCCCGGAAAAGTTCAGATGGTGTAATTGGGCTCATGACGATCACTCCAAAGATGTCATGACAGGAGATACACTGCTTAACTTCGTTAACAATGAACTGTTTCCTACTCTGAAGAGTCTTCCGGTAGATATGGATACACCTATCAAGAAGTCTATTGTCAAAACAACTTTTGAAGATGCAAATCAGTATATGAAGGATGGTGTTCTTCTCCGTCAAGTTTTGAATATCATTGACAGTCTTGACCTTAGTGACTATGAAGAAAGCCATGCGTTTGGCGAGATTTATGAATCTATCCTTAAGGAATTGCAGAGTGCCGGATCATCCGGTGAATTCTATACGCCTCGTGCAGTTACTGACTTTATGGCGCAAATGATTAAGCCTCAGATTGGTGAGCAGGTTGCTGATTTTGCTTGCGGTACAGGCGGATTTCTTACCAGTTGGCTCAAGGAACTGTCCAAGAAAGTAAAAACAACTGAAGATCAGGAGTTATATAACAATTCTATTTATGGTATTGAGAAGAAACAGTTCCCCTATATGCTCTGCATAACCAACATGCTTCTTCATGATATTGATCTTCCGAAGGTCTATCATTCCAACTCATTGTTAAGAGATGTTTTGGATTATACGGATGATGACAAGTTTGATGTTATCCTCATGAATCCTCCCTATGGCGGAAGTGAGAAAGCTGAAGTAAAGAATCATTTCCCGGACGATCTTGCTAGTAGCGAGACTGCCGACCTCTTTATGTCAGTTATTATGTACCGTCTTAAGAAGAATGGTAGGGCTGCTGTCATTCTTCCTGATGGTTTCCTGTTTGGTACTGATAATGCTAAGGTTGCAATCAAAACCAAACTCCTTAGAGAGTTTAATCTTCATACAGTAATCCGTATGCCCCATAGTGTATTTGCTCCGTATACATCTATCACTACAAACATATTGTTCTTTGATAATACTATGCCTACAGAAGATGTGTGGTTCTACCGTCTTGATATGCCTGATGGTTATAAGAACTTCTCTAAAACAAAACCTATGAAGCTTGAGCACTTTGCTCCAGCTATTGATTGGTGGAACAACAGAGAAGAAATCAATATTGACGGATTTGACAAGGCTAAGAAGTATACAGCACAGGAAATCGCAGATCGTAACTACAATATTGATCTTTGTGGATATCCGCACGAAGAAGAAGAGATACTCCCCCCAGATGAACTGATAAGGCAGTATCAGGAGAAGCGTGCGAGCTTAAACGCAGATATTGACAGAATTCTCGCAGAGATAACTTCTATTCTTGGAATAGACAAGCTGGAGGAATGAGATGAACGCACAACAACTTAAAAACTCTATTCTCCAGATGGCAGTACAAGGCAAACTTGTGCCGCAGGATCCGAACGATGAGCCTGCTTCTGTTCTTTTGGGGCGGATTAGAGCCGAAAAAGAAAAGTTAATCAAGGAAGGAAAGATCAAGAAAGAGAAGAATCCTTCTTATATATTCCGTGGTGAAGATAATTTGCCTTATGAGAAGGTCGGCAAGGTTGAGCCGGTTTGTATAGCAGATGAGGTACCGTTTGAGATACCTGATAGCTGGGAATGGGTTAAGCTTAGAAACATTGCCATAAGTGATTTAGGTAAAACACTTGATAAAGCTAAAAATACTGGAAAACTTCGACCATATTTATGTAGCATAAACGTTTATTGGGATGGAATCGATTTATCAAAAGTTAAAGAAGCTAAGTTTGAAGATAATGAGCTAGAAAAGTATCGTTTGCTTCCTGGAGATCTGCTTATATGTGAAGGCGGTGATGTGGGTCGCTCGGCGGTTTGGAATTCTGAAAAAGAAATGTATTATCAGAATGCTCTCCATCGAGTAAGGTTCTTTGGAGGGGTTAACCCGCTGTTTTTTCATATAGTACTGGAGTGTTATAAAGGCAATAGAATCCTTGATGAATACAGTAAAGGCATGACAATTAAACATCTTGTTCAATCTTCGTTAAATTCGATTCTGTTTCCTTTACCGCCTCTCGAAGAACAAAAACGGATTGTTGAAAAGATATCATCCATAACACCTTTCCTGAATCAGTACAACAAATTGGAGATTAAGTTGACTGAACTTAATGAAGAATTCCCGATTGCGCTAAAAAAGTCTATTCTCCAACAAGCCGTCATGGGTAAGCTTGTGCCACAAGATCCCAACGACGAACCCGCATCGGTTCTTCTTGAACGTATTCGTGCTGAGAAGCAGGAGCTTGTTAAGGCAGGCAAGCTCAAAAAAGACAAACATGAGAGCATCATTTACCGTAGGGATAATTCTCATTATGAGAAGTTGGATGGTTTCGAGCGGTGCATCGACGATGAAATACCGTTCGATATACCGGAATCCTGGTGCTGGTGCAGACTGAACACGCTAGCTATTATTCAGTCAAGCAAAAGAGTATTCGAAAAAGATTATGTCTCCGATGGCGTTCCTTTCTATAGATCAAAGGAGATAGGCGATTTATATAGAGGAGAAACATTAAAAACCGAGTTATACATATCTGATGAACACTATGCGGACATCGCCAATAAATATGGTGTTCCACAAGCCGGTGATATTTTGATTACTTCAGTAGGAACTATAGGAAATACGTGGATTTGTGATGGAAGAAAGTTTTACTATAAGGACGGTAATATAACTCAGATATGCTCTAATAACGCGTTTGAATCCCAATATGTTGAAGCTTATCTTCATAGTCCATATTTTGATGCTATATCAAAATCCACGGTAGCAGGAACAGCATATTCAGCACTTACAATAGAAAAATTAAAAAAGGTCTTGATACCATTGCCGCCATTAAGCGAACAACATCGAATAGTATCAGAGATAAAAATGATAATAGCAATATTACATAAGCTCATTTAAAAGACGGCGTATACTTCACTTGTCAAGTATACGCCAATTCTTCTTACCAATTAACAATTCTATCGACAATTTCTCGTTGTTCGGTAGCTGTTTTTCTTAGATATATACGGGTCGTTTCAATGCTCTCATGTCCCATAAGATCGGCAAGAAAGGCTATGTCGTTACACCGTTCGAGGAAGCTTTTAGCAAATCGATGTCTGAATGAATGCGGATATACAACAGTTTTATCGATACCATATTTCTCCGCGAACTTCTTTAACTGACATGATATACCGCGAGAGGTGATGCGTTCACCATATTTGTTCAAGAACAGAAAACCGCTTTCTCTATGTGTATCTTTAATCCATGTAAGTGCTTCATTCCTAAGTGCTTTGGGAATATATATCCGTCGAAGTTTTCCGCCTTTTGCATATAAATCAAAGTACCCTATCTTTATATGTTCAACCTTAAATTGTATTAATTCGCTTACTCGGGCACCTGTTGCGGCAAGAAATCGAATAACGAAATACCACGACATCTCATTGTCTTTCTTGAGCCTCTTCTTGAAGTATTTATAATCGGCTTCGCTGATTACATTCTCAAGAAATGGCTTCTGCTGTACCTTTACAAACGATACCTTCCATGACTCCTTACCAAGGCTTTCAAGAAGGCAGTTGATACCTCTTAGCCTTAAGTTTACTGTCTTTGGTTTGAAATTCTCAATCAACCAGACCTTGTAATCACGGAGATTCTTCTTCGTAATTCGCTCTTCATATCGCTTGTAATACTGCTTTGTAGCAAAGAGATATGAATCCTGTGTGTTGCTGGAAAGGTTTGTACCCTTCAAATAGTTGTTAAATGTGTCTATCATCTCGAAAGACCTCCTTTCGAGACGAAAGTATAATGATCGTTACAGCTTACTAATTGGTATCATAGTCATATTAATCGCTTCAATTATTCTATATTGCTCATCAATAGGAGGTATCGGAATCATCATCTTACTTAAAGTTTGCCCGTTGCAATTTGGCTGTGCTGTTGCAGTAGTCCCAATCTTCAGCTGATTCCAATATAAGGGAGATTCCATAAAACACTTAAGATATTGTGGACATAGTAACTTACTGTAACGCGTCCTGATGAGGTATCCTGCATAAATAGCATCTTCAGGAACATCAGTGACTAAGTATGATTTTCCAACTGTTCCGCCAGTACGTGCAAATAGAATATCATTCTCGCTTAAAAGATAAGTTTCGATGTCATCTTCGCTAATTTCACAATAGGGTACTGTATTCCAGATCACCTTGCCATTTTGAATATCGCTTATTCGTACCATCTTTATTCTGCCCGATTCTTTGGCAGAGGCATTATAGCCATATTGAATAGATTCAGCTATATTTCCCCATCTTTCCCATTGCCAAGAATCAGGAATATCAAACGGTATTTCATTATCGATACATCGCTCGACACCGTCCAACTTCTCATAATGAGAATTATCCCTACGATAAATGATGCTTTCGTGTTTGTCTTTCTTAAGCTTGCCGGCCTTGATAAGAGATTGCTTTTCAGCGCGAATTCGATCGAGAAGTACTGATGCAGGTTCGTCTATAGGATCCTGCGGAACAAGTTTACCCATGACGGCTTGCTGCAAAATCGATTTTTTCAAAAGATCCGGGAATGTCCTATTCAACTCTGATAGAGATTTCTCTTTATAGTCATAATCAATAATTTGTTTTCTTAGCAATGTTAACGCATTAACAATGCGTCTCTGTTCATACTTCGGTGGAACTGGAACGAAAAGATTGGCGAGGACAGCAGGCTTAAGTTCTGTTTGGTTTGTTGAGCCTTCACCTTGTTTTTCGAGTTCTGGCTGATAATACTCCAGCACACAATGAATATAATCAACAATTATCTCTTGAGATGAACGGATCACGGTAACATGAGAGTCCGGTACTATAGTATCATTGCTGATCCTATCTGAATCTCTGAAGATACCGATCCTCCCGAGCGTTCCATTACCTGTTGAGTTAACAACAACATCACCGTCAATCATATATTCTTCAACAGGATATTTTGGGAACACTGATATATCCAGTTTTTTAGCAAGACTGAGGTCAATTCCGCCTGCTTTAACATTGCATTTCTGAGCAAACACCGTGACATTACTACTAGCGGCATATTTTGGTGATTTGCCCCTTTTAATCTCTTTTATTACAAGACTATCAAGTCGAACCCATTCCCACGATTCCGGTATCTCAAATGGCACCTCATCCGCAATGCATACAGGCTCATTTTTGCCGACCTTGTCATAAGGCAAATTATCAGAAAACAATAGTTACTGTTTGCAGCTATATAAAACCAATCAACTATGTCTTTTGACAGTCTCGTATTCTGATGGCCTTTGTATGCGATACAAGCACTCTATGAACATGATATGCTCATAAACAGCTTCTTACTCTTCTTGATAAGGTAGGAGAGTTATGCAGCAGAAAGGAATGAGATCTAACCCCTATCAATAAGATCTAGGAAATCGGGGATGATGAATTGGGTTGATAGACTGACCTTTTTAACTTCGTCATTTTATGATTCAATTTAGTCATTTAAGAACAAATGACTAAATTGGAATTCCAAAACATGAGGTGCAGCTTATGTCAGATAATCACAAAGTCGCAGTCATCACAGGTGGAGCACAGGGAATAGGAAAGGCAATCGTTGATGCTTTTCGTTCGCAGGGTGTTGATGTTTATGTGATCGACAAACAGCCGGGTGACTGGTTTGTGGGAGACGTGTCTGATAAATCGACTCTTGAGGAGTTTGTATCTTTCGTTGTGTCTAAGTCAGGCCATGTTGATTATCTGGTTAATAATGCGCTGCCGGTCGTGAGAGGCATAAATGAGTGCAGCTATGAAGAATTCCAGTATGCGCTTGAAGTGGGTGTTACGGCACCTTTCTATCTGACTAAGCTTCTGATGCCTTATTTTGCTCCGGGCGCGTCTGTGATTAACATCTCGTCTTCGCGTGACCGTATGAGCCAGCCACAGACTGAGAGCTATACAGCGGCAAAGGGTGGTATTGCTGCGCTTACTCATGCAATGGCTGTGAGCCTGGCAGGGAAAGCCAGGGTGAACAGTATTTCGCCGGGATGGATCGATACTACAGGCAGTGATATTACTGGTCCTGATGCCACACAGCAACTTGTTGGCCGTGTCGGTAAGCCGGAAGACATTGCTTCAATGGTCATGTATCTGTGTTCTGATAAAGCCGGATTCATTACCGGTGAGAATATCTGTATAGACGGCGGCATGACCAGGCAGATGATCTATCACGGTGAACACGGATGGACGTTTGAAGGGTAAGTTATTTCGTTTCCTGGGCTTTCCCGTACAGGAAAGGCTTTGCAAGTTTGTTGGCAAAGAAATCCACAAGCGGTCCCATGAAGAATGCAGTGATTATCGTGCCAGCTCCGATTACTGCACCGATGCCGTCAATGGTGGCGCCGGAGAGAAAGTAGAGTCCGACTCCAAGGATAACGCAGATGACGTCGGTGATTATTCTTACATATTTGAATTTGCCCTTTTTCCAGGTGTTGGAGATTATGAGGGCGACTGCGTCGTATGTTGATACGCCGATGTCTGCGGTCATGTAAAAAGATGAGGCTACGCAGATTATAAGGATGCCGATTATGAGGCATAGTGCTCTTCCGATGAGGCCTAAATCGGGGAAGAAGTTTTCTAAAGTCTTTAATGAGAACTCTGCTATATAACCTATCAGGAACAGGTTGATGAAGGTTGCAAGTCCTATGTAGTGCCTGTCAAATATGAGACTGAACAGGAGCATTATCACGTT
>JAEIGA010009642.1_pt1 | contig 14623 bp, 9 predicted proteins | sample 9270691 | NCBI WGS metagenome assembly JAEIGA01 (sample SAMN17057246, study PRJNA624740) | gut metagenome | biome: biome; isolation source: fecal sample | host: Bos grunniens | place: China: Xizang | collected 2019 | reverse complement strand
GAATTTCTCGTCAGATACGTTTTGAGAAGGATTAGTGCAAGCAGCAGCACATAAGCCTATGCCCAAAAGTTTTAGTGTCTTTTTCATACCACAAATATATTGTTATCTATCCGTCTTGATTTCCCCACATTTTATAGGGCTGTACTTCGCTCATTCTTGTAAAGAGGTCTAGTGAAAAACCTGTTTCTCCGTAATGTTCCGTACAAAGGTAAGGGTATAAATCCAATTATAGAAAATAATTGTGCACAAAGTGCATGGAAACCTGTCAATGTTATTATTCACCTTTGGTTCATCAAGCTAAAGCAGTCGCAAACGCATCAAGCTACGCAAGTCAACCTTCATCGTTAACCTCTCACCGCTCACTTTACAAACGGAAAACGGAAAACTATCCACCCCCTCCGCTTCGCTCGTCCCACCTGTCTCAGGGGGACAGTCAGTTACAACTGCTAACGCCATCACCCACTTTCTCCCCCTGAGACAGGGGCGAGTACCCCGCAGGGGGGAGGGGGTGGATAAATTTTACACCACTCTATATCATCAACCCGATTCCACTGAGACACGGAGGATTAGAGATTTTGGAAGATTCGTTTTCTTTGGAATAAAGCAAACTCGTTTGTTTTCTACCCAAGAGAACTAATCATGGGACAACGTCCCTGGGTGCATAGCACTTTAAAAATCTCTAAGACGGAAATCCCGTTTCATCTGTTTAATCTCGTTGATATAAGAAAATCTGTGAGAATCTGTCCAATCAGTGCTATCAGTGGTCCATTGAATATTCTGTTGAATCCGTTGATTACTAACTTTAACCAGCGACTTGTCGCTATTAACCGTGCCAAAGGCACATTAACCATCAATCTTAATTGCGATTAACCTGTTGCCCTGCAACTATTAACCAGCGACCTGTCGCCATTAACCTCTCACCTCTCACCTCTCATCGTTAAACGTTAAACGTTCATCGTTAAACGTTCACCCCTCACCGCTCATCCTCTCACCGTTCATTCCCATACTCCGTCCCATCTTCCGCCACCTTTGGTGTCGTTTCCTGCACAGGTATATCATATCCCTTTGCCCCATGGTTCAAGAGGAAGATCCTGTTCAGCGTGTAAGCCAAGGATTCCAGTGTCATGTCCCTGCTGGAGGGTTTCAGCTGGCATTCCCATATCGTAATGCTATGCCACCCCATGCTTGCCAGTTCCTGCTTCACCCTCTTGTCCCGCTCCTGGTTGCTTATTATCTTTGCATGCCAGTACTCTGTTCTCGATTTGGGCATCACAAACAACCCGCACCCCTCGTGCCCATGCCAGAAGCACCCGTTCACAAAGATGCACGTCCTGTATTTCCTCAGCACTATGTCCGGTTTCCCCGGCAATCTCGGATGGTTGAGCCTATATCTAAAGCCACTACTCCACAGGAATTTCCGCACCAGCATTTCCGGCTTCGTGTCTTTTCCCTTTATCGAAGCCATGCACCTGTGTCGTTGTTCAGGAGTCAGTTTGTCCATAGTGGAATGGGGGAGTGTTTTTCCTTATTTGAGTTGCTTGTTCAGGTTGTCCTATTCCTTTTTGTTCCTCAATTGCTTCACGGCCTTATCAAAGTCGCTCTCTAACTGGCGCATTTCTCGCTCGCGATAGATTTCAAACTCTTGCTTGAGTCTTGACTTCTTGACGAACTAACAAGTATTTCTTGTGAGTTGCCTACTCATCGCATCTGGGGCAATCAACTTCAACTGGTTAGTGGTACTAACCACTTCATGCTATTCTTTCTTCAGTTTTGTTTCGGACAACCATTTCTTCTCAATGACTTATGAATATTGCTATTTACGGAACTTTATCAGTTCTTCGCAGGTTTTGAATATTGGTGCGCCTTCATCGTAGGTCTTGTTATATATCCTTTCAGATGACAATAGCTCATTTATATCAATGTTGCCAAGGGTGACCTCTTCGTCGAAGACATAGCAGAAATATTTCTTTCTCTTCGGCACGAACGGATAGAGGGATTTCTTCATTTGCTCGGCGGTCATTACGGCATGGTGGTGCACACGGAAGACCCTGTATCTGTTTTCGTACTCGTGTCCGTATTCATACAATATGGCAAAGAAAACCGCCTTCTTGTCCATTTTTGACTTTTCCTGTCCGCCTCTGTGCTCTGTACCTAATCTTATATTGTATATAAGCGATTCCTTGTCGTTTTTGCCCAGAATCCAGTCAAGGTGTTTCTGGTCTTTGTAGCACCCTACGACAACGTTCTTATCCATGTATTTCTCCAGATGGTGCATTGTCAGGAACTGGTCGTTCTGTATAGCCATCCTGTTGGACAACGGGGCGACAATGGGTAAAAGTTTCTTCGGGTCATCACCGAGGCTACACTTTTCTACATAGAAGGAATCCCTCAGTTGTGCCAATATGGTTTCGTTCTCGTCGTCAAACTCCTTTCCGTTGTCCAGTGCCAGAGAGTAGTACTTCTGGTGCCCTCTGTCCTCGTAGGGGTTGAATATTTTGCCCAATAGCTGCTGGAAATGCTCTTCTATGTAGTTTGATGCGCTCACACCCTCCTTGGCCGTCATCACGTAGAAGTTATATTTCTCGGTTAGTATTTGACGTATTTCCTTTCGGAACAGATTTCGCACTTTGGTCTTCCATGTTTGCTTTTGTGAAGCGTTATTTCGGGCATAAAGAGACACCACGAAAAGGAAGTTTACATCGTAATGGGTAATCAGTAATGTATCTCTATCGAAAAGTCTGTTGTGGAAATGGCATTGAAAGTGTTTGTTCTTCTTTCGGTCAGTCTTGTCAATGGTATCTGTATACGAAAGCTTTTCATCCATCTTTGCACTGATGAAGAAATTGGGTATAATGTTATAGCCCTCGGTCGCATCATCCCTAAGCATGCAATCCTCCTTGCCTGGTTGCTCCACGTTATCCAGAAACAGATTCAGATTCCATTGTATTACATTCCGGGCATAGGTGTATTGCTTTGCCACAGATTCCTTTCCTATCTCATTGCCTATTTTGTAATATTTGCTATCTCCAATGTAATAAACCTTCTTTGAGGTATCAGCACTGGTGAGACTGTCCCACATAAACAAGTGGTCAACTATCTTGCCATCTTCTTGCTTCTTGTTAAGACGGTCTGGCAATTCCTTGTCTCCAACAAGTTCGTCTATGATAGCCTCAAATACGATATTGAAGTTCTTTACGAGCAGATATTCGTTGATAGATGAATTAACCTTCACTTGGTGTGTCTGCTCAAAGAAGGCAAAGCATAGTTCCCACAATTGCAATGCTTTGTCCGAGAAATACTTGTACTTGATTTGGCGCAATCTTACTACACCAAATTTTTCCAGATAATGTTCAAACCTTTTACCCTTGATAAGGTCATAGTTGCAATTAATTGAGAATGCAAAACCAAATTTATCAGAGATGTAGTTTAGTATTGAAAAGTAAATTACCAGTAGTTCCTCGTCAAAGTTAATCTGGCGCTTTTTGTTGACAGGGTTTATGTATACAGGTTCGCCATTCTGAACCACCGCACTTGATCTTGAAATGGTTCTTGACCAGTTTATCTTGTTGAATCCGCTATGGATGTTCTTCAGGATAAACATAAAGAAGTCCTGGTTTTCCTTGTTGAATTGAATTAAAGATAAGATAATGTCCAGGTAGGTATTCGAAAGCCGTTTCTTGCCCTTTCCGACTTTTACCACCTGTTTGTGGCGGATTATGGAGGTGTCCTTTTGGCTATTTTTGAAAACGGCAATCGCACGATAAATCCATACGGCAAACTCGTAGATGAATTTCCGTTCATCATCGGTGAGTTTTGGGGATTTGTCTAAGTCAATGATTTCTTCTGGTGCATATTTGCCGAAAACCTTGTTGTTGCCATCTATCAACACCTTTGGTAGAATGAATACGCAATCGTTAACGTCATGTGAGTTGTTGTAGAAATAGCCTACATAACTCACACTGATCAACCCTTCCACCACATCGAGTTCGTCAATGTCGTGGAGATACTTCCTTATAAGAGAAGCGTCGTAGCGATATTCCTCAATAAGGATTTTCATTCTGCACTTGTTTCAATAGAGCTAATAATTCCCAAATCTAATTCAGTAGAAATTTGATTTAAGAAATCATTCATTGTTCCAACTATTATGCCCTTGATAATATAGTAGTCTCCTACATTAACATAAGAGAAACCTTGTGTGTTGTCAAGGATAGCATCATATTGGGTTTTACTGACAAGTGGACAATTCAATCTGCTATATCTCTTTGAGGAAGCAACATGTTCTGCTTTGTCAAGACCGATTTTTTCAAGTGCTTTACGGTATGATGCAAATTGGGTAGCCTCCTTTATTACTGTTCCGTCAGGAAACTTAATAACGAGTTTTTTTTTCCCGTTACTTTCATTTGCTTGTTCTTCTACACTTTCTGCAACTTTTAAAGCATTAGGCAACGCATCTGAGTAAATGACATTCTCAATAAAACATTTTATCTGTGCTTCATTGACAGAACCATCAGCATTGTAGAACGACTGGAAAGTCATTTCCTCGCCATTTGCACCCTTGAAAATATCACCGCTAAAGCCATAATCCTTGAACACGTCTGTGTATAGGTAGAATATGACCTTGCTAACGAATGTTTCGGCATTGATTACGCCATCTTTGGCCTTAGCAAAGAAATATCCCAGGTTCTTGTCCTCTGATTGTGTAGCGTCAAACACGAAGTAGTTGATGGCCTGCACGAATTGCCACCAATCGTAGTTTTCCGAGCAGACATTGATTTTCCAGTTCTTCCCAGCATCAGCAATCTTTATGTACTTCCAATCCCATCGGCGCTTGAAGGCAGAGTCAATGGGGAACAACGACTGGTCGCTGGTGTTCATAGTTGCCCATATGTAAAGGTTGTTTGGGAGCAAAAGAACTTGACCGTTCACCACCTTATCTACCATATCTTCCTCACACTCCTTGTATATGGCATTAATAGCTTCTTTGTTAGCAATGACAAGTTTTTCTAAATCCTTCTTTACATGTCGAGAAAGATCTGCATCAGGAACAATTGCATAGTCGGAAAAACCGTTTGAATTTCTGTCGAGAAGCTGGAAAATGTCACCGAAGATTTGAGCACAGTTGCCTCTATTAATTTCTTCAATTACAAGGAATACTGGTTGAGGCGTTTCTTTCGCTTGTTCTTTCCATGCTTCTATATAAGCATTCAGGAATGCCTGTTTTACATAAGTATAGATAATCTTATTTTCCTTAACCTCCTTGCCATCTTCCACTATCACATGACCTGCCATGTCTCGCATCCTAACCTCTACCGATGTAGGTTTATATGCACCAACAAATGACGAGTAATCCGTATCTGGGTGGAATGTAATACGGAATGATTTATGTTTTTTAATTTGAGATTTTATCTCATGGGATTTGCCTGTACCTGGTGCACCGAAATAGATTTGTTGAATATTCTTCCTTGGAGTCTCCTTTCCCAATTTCTCTCCTACTTTAGTTGAAGATCCTTCACTATAGTATAAGAAATACTGTTTGGGGTCAGTAGCAGCAGATTCCGTTGGCTTCATAATCTGGCATTCATCAATGAGACTATCATTAAGACTAATAACACCTTGGTCAAATTTAATGTTACTAAAGTTCTGAAGATATACTTTTATTTTATCGTGACTACTCAAAGTAATATCAAATAAAGAGTCCAATGCCGTATCAAAATCTTTTATTCCCTTTTCAATACATTTTACTATATGAGAGTATATTGAAGTCGGGAATTTTCCTTTAAGACTTGGGGCATAAGGATTGGGGATAAAATAGTTATGCGCCCAATGAACCATGTAATTAAATAGATCTGACAATGTTGATGATTTATTAAAACGAGGATAACAAATACCATTATCCTCATAATAAAAAGCAAGTTGTCTTGCAATCTGACTATGAGTCTGAGTCCAACTATTAATATTTTTTTCTACATAACTATTAAATATGTCTTTAGGCATGGGTTCTTTAGGCATATAGTTAAAGAATAACATTACCGTTTCCCAAGAAAGATTTTTTCCTCTGCATATTGGAGAAGCTTCTTCGTGTGCTGCCATAATTATTTAGTTTTCTTTTTATTTGAACTAAAATCCAGATAGTAAATTCCATCACCAATTTTAGAAATATCAATATGGGTTCTTCCGTATGTTTGTAGATCTTTCTTTCGAATTACATAATCCAATGGTAAATTGCCTAATCTTTTTCGAATGTATTTGCCCAATATATTCTTTTGTGGACTTGAACTTAATTGTTTAGGATATATCACTCCATCTACAATAGTCTGACCTTCCATTAACCCTATCATAGATGTTCCATCATCCCATATTAATTCAACCTCATCATTTTCTCTGTTAGCCTTACCTTTAGAATCCTCATTAATAATACCATTTACATATTTCTTCTGAGGAAATAAATCAGGAAATAATCTGATGTGTTTTGTAGTTATACGTATGTAAGCATCTCCTTTAGCAACGTGTCCCTTTGAACACCCCCAATTCAATCCTGACTTTAAAGGAACTTTACCTTTTTGGTCAAGTAGTGATGCGCGACATATACAATCAGAAAGATAAGGCTGTTCTTTGGTATCTGATTTTGTTGAAAGATGTTTATGTTTTCTTAAAGTAACACGAGAATCTGTACATGGTATAGAATGATTACGTACATAGTCAAAGTACTTAATATATTCATTTATTGATTCTGTCCCAATATCACAGAGAGTTTCTTTAAAATCCTTACGCAAACCGCTTATTGTGAAGTTTGCAGAACCAATCAATCCACCCGTTGCTTCATTATTACAAAACCAACAATAAATCTTAGAATGTATAGGTACTGTAGAGTAACTGATACATACATTTGGTAAGGAATTATGAAGTTCTACTAATTTATAGTGTAACGGTTCTGAGATATTATCACAACCATACATTCCATAAATAATCTCAAACTCTGTACTAGTGGGAAATGAACTTAATGTTTTTATTAATTCTGCACCAACGTAACCTGAAATTACAACAAGTTTATTGCTATTCTTTGCAATATCAGAATGAAGAACCTGATTCTCTAAATCTTTATAGTATAGCATAACGCATATATTTATCTAATATATTATGTAGAGCTTCTGCAATGATTCTGGCAAAATCAGAGGGGACTGCATTACCTATCATTTTATATTGAGCCATTGTTGGTCCAATAAACTCAAAGTCATCTGCAAACGTTTGTAAACGTGCCGCTTCTCTAACAGTTATGGATCTAGCTTGTCTTGAATCTGGGTGAATGTGCCTCATGCCATCTTTATACAAATGCGCCGGTATTGTGTTACTTGGTTCATTCCATCTAAGCACATAGTATTTGTGGATGTTGCTAACTTTGCCTGTAATTTTCGTGTATAAAGCCTTTAGGGCTTCTGTAGTTACGTATTCTTTCCTGCCAGACTCAATATCCTCACAAAGTAGCCTGAAAACATTTTGGTCCCGTTCACTATGGAATCGAGGTGTATGATTAAGAGCCTCGTCGCATTCTATTGGTGTATGTGAGTACTTGTGTCCATTTTGTTTTATAATTTTATCGGAAGGTAGTAATACTGGTAGATTAGCTATTGCGTCTCTAACGGTTCGTGGGGTCGATTTATCTCTGATGGATGGCATGATGGTGTCATAAAATTCAGACAAAATAGCCTTAGAATAGTCAGTTTCATTCCCATTTGTATTTTCTTTGAAATATCCTTTTCTAACACCCAATATGATGATGCGCTTTCTATGTTGTGGAATACCGAAGTCTGAGACATCAAAGACAGCTTTTTTGAAGTCATCAATGATATCATATCCTGCTTGGCAGAATGCCTGATGTATTTTTTCGACAATCGGTGTTCCATCTGGAGCAGCACTCAACATTCCCATGACATTTTCAAACACAAAAAATTTAGGTTTGAAATGGCAGAGTATACGAACATAACTTTCAAATAGATAGTTCCTATAATCCTCGCGCATTCCATGAGGATCGCGTATTCTTCCTGCAAGGGAGTATGCCTGACAGGGAGGACCACCTATAATGATGTCAACAGATTTCCCCTTTATTAGCTTGTTTAATCCTTCATTTTTGCCATATTGGGGGTCATCGAACCCATTTATCAATTCTTCAGTTCTCTGTATATCGAACTGAATAACTTCTTGTTCTGCATTACTGTGTTTCCAACGTTCCTTTAATCTTTTTGTGAGAGTCTGGCATGGGTATTTCTCCCACTCTACACAAGCTAGTGTGTTATACCCCCCCTCTTGCATGAATCCATCCATTAACCCACCACAGCCTGCAAAAAGGTCAATTGTATTATATTTTTTAGAAGCCATTATTGGTTTAGGTATTTTAGGAGTTGAATAGCTATTGCTTTTGCCATAAAACAAGGTACAGCGTTTCCAACTTGCCTGTCCTGTTGTCCTTTGTTGCCAATGAAAACAAAATCATCAGGAAAGGTTTGCAGACGGGCACTTTCGCGAACAGTTGGACAACGATTCCATTTATAATGGAAATTGTTTCTGTGTCCTGTGTCAATTGTTCGTGAAGGTTTGTCGCTGCGGTATCTCGTCCATGCCATATGGAATTTACGACTTTCGCCAACGCCAACGGGAAGATCTTTCCAATTGCCTCCATCAGGCACGAGTGCTATAGTATCTTTTACAAACTGTTTGTGGTTTACAGCTTTGTGATTATATAGGATATTGCAACTACCGCGCATGATACGTTGAAAGTCGTTCTGGGGTTCCATAATGTATTCGGAAATATCAGAGCCAAGATTGTCAACAAGACTGGGCAAATCACATATTGCTTGTTCGCATGTAATGTAATTATCTGTGGTATGAGATGGTGTGGGAAAAATAAAAGGTTTTTCACTATCTTTTAAGCCAATAAAAACAAGACGTTTGCGGATTTGTGGAACACCATAATCTGCAGAACATAGTATTTTACAAGTGACATTATAATGTAGTTTTTTAAACCTTTTCAAAATCTCATCTTTAACTTCTCCTTTATAAAGGGTTGCCATCCCAGGGACATTCTCTATCATAAATGCTTTGGGACTATAGCGGCGTACAGTCTCTATCATTGCGAGATAGAGCTTGTTTCGTTCATCGTCAAAGTTTCTAGGACCAGTGAGACTAAATCCCTGACATGGAGGGCCACCAATGATAACATCAATGGTATTATTTCCGATGAGTTCTTCAATTTTGTCAAACGTTTCTGGTGCCGAAAGGTCTCCATGAAGAGTTTTACTATTTTTATGGTTAAATGCATAAGTTTGCAATGCAGGTTCGTTGAAATCTACCCCGAGTAAAATCTCGTATCCTGCCATTTCGAAACCTTTTGACAAACCTCCGCATCCACAAAACAAGTCTAATACTTTATATGTTTTCTTCTTCATACCACTTAGTTCTTTTCTTCACAAGCTTGGTCGATTTGGCATAAAAAAAGCCCTCAAAAGAGGGCGCGGAGGAAGTGTCACACCTTGGCTTAGCACGGCCGTCATCAGTCAACAACTTCTCAGTCCGCGCCCCAAAAACGACGCGAACATCCGTTGCCAAAACAGGACTGATGATTATTCTAAGGTGCTAATTTAGGTGTATCAGTAAAGGTTTGGATGCTTCTATGTTTGTATGTTATTCTATATCTGTTATTTAGTTGTTTTTATGTTTTACAGCATGCAAAGATAACAAAAAACGTTAAAAAAGGGCCGGAATAACCGTATTATGTGTTATAAAACACATCTGTGCATGGATAAATATATAGGTGGTTCGTTTCTGTCTACCTGATCCATAAATCGGTTCTATTGGCAGATTCGGTTAGATTGAGGGTCTAAGGAAATTTAAATTGATCTAAGTAGATCTAATTAATTTTCTGGGGTCTGGGGATCGGGGGATATTTGCATCAGGAAGCGTAAAACACAAATAATATGGCTTATGAAAGAGACGCAAATTAGGGGTAGGAGAGTTATCTCTACGGAGGAGATGGTGAAGGTATTGGCGGCCGATGCGGATAATGAGCATGAATATAGGCATGTGTTGGGTGGTATATTATTTTCTACGCATTGGTTTGTCTATGATAGTACAAAGGGAGAGATAGGGCATTCTACAGATTGGTATAGGTATTCCTGGTGTAGTTGCGAAGAATTGCTCGAGGCATATCATGGGCATTGGTGGATTCGTGATGTGTAACTTGGCGAAAAACAAACTGACGACTGACGACATGTGAGTGAGAAGGGAGAAATCAGAAAGGAGAAATAAAACCGGGAGCGGGTGAGCGGGTGAGGTGAGCTATGGGCAACGAGTAATGAGTAATGAGTAATGAGTGGTTTATCCACCCCCTCCCCCCTGCGGGGTACTCGCCCCTGTCTCAGGGGGAGAAAGTGAGCGGTGGGAGACCACTGAGGACACTGATTAAACGGATTATCACAGATTTTCTTATATCAACGAGATTTAACAGATGATACGGAATCCTGTGTTCTCGATTAGATTCCTGCAACATCTGTTGCGAAGACCTGTCTTCAAGGATGATGTGCAATAGAACCATCCAAACCTGTTTGAGTGCTTCTATTGAATATCAGCCATAGGAGTCTCTGTTAAATCAGTGAAATTCTGTGGCTTTTGTTGGATCTGTGTGCAATAAAAATCCGTGTCTCCGTGTTCTCGCGTTGATGATATAGAAAGATTAATGGAGGGGGGGGACGAAATGTCCCACCCCTGATACGAGCTTTGAATGTTGTCAACTGATTCGACAGATTAAACGGGAAGTCTGTCTTAGAGATTTTAAGGTGCAATGCACCGTGAGGGAGTATGTCCCTTGATTGGTTCTCTTAGGAAGAAAACAAACCTGTTTGCTTTATTCCAAAGAAAACAAATCTTCCAAAATCTCTAATCCTTCCGTGTCTCCGTGTTCTCGTATTGATGATATAGAAAGGAGAAAGGTTAAAGTGCCTTTGGCACGGTTAATAGCGACAAGTCGCTGGTTAATAGTTGCTGGGCAACAGGTTAATCGTAATCATAGATTGCTGGTTAATGTGGCTGGGTCACGGTTAGAGGTTTAGGGTCATAGTCATCGTTATCGTTATCGTCCTCGTTTTAAGAGGTTAAAGCGCATAGGAATCTCTAATAAATCAGTGAAATTCTGTGGCTTCTGTGGGATGTGCGATAAAAACCGCTAAAAGTCTGCCGATTTGGGGTTAATTTAAACCAACGGCCAGTCATAATTCTTTACATTGCCTGTGGGGTGGGGCGGGGTGCAGGGTCCTTGTGTCGTAGGGGCTTGCTCCTTGTGATGATGGCGGCAAGAGGAAGTATTGAACAGGCACAAAGCATACGAGAACATGGAAGAGGGGATAGTGAAGAGAAGAAAAGGAGGGCATGAGGGTGCTATTTTGTGAGTGCAAGGGGTGGATAAATGCTGTCTAACATCTTAAATTTCAATGCCATGCATACAGGTGGCGACTTGGATGGGATGTCATCCGTTTGCCGTCCATCTGCTTGTCTGCAAGTGCCATGTTGATATTGAAATATCTTTACATCAGCATTCTTGCCGTTAACAGATTAACAGTTTAACAGTTATAAAATGTCCTGTGCTGCTGATGTTGAGAAAATTTTTATATTATATATATAATATAAATTATATTTTACCATGTATTCCGTCCGTGAGGGTGTGGTAGCATAATTTCTAACTGTTAAACTGTTAATCTGTTAATGTTATGTCAAAGTGCCTGATAATAAGGGATTTAGTTCATTATGATAATAAACACACTTAAATGAAACACCCCTCTTACAGGGATTCTCCATACTGAAAGGGTTGACTTTTCTGTCCAGATTCGTTGACTTTTGACGGGAAAGTAACGATTGCCGGATGATTTATATTTTCACGCAAAGGGCGCAAAGAGCGCAAAGATTTTATCCCCATTCCTATTCACGCTTGCGCTGGAGTGGTCGCAAACTTCGTTACGACAAGAGAACGCAGAGAGTTTAGGGTGAGCGATATAATAACGAAGACGATGACTATGACAATTTTGACCACTGATGACACAGATTGGACAGATTATCACAGATTTTGTTATATCAACGAGATTAAACAGATTAAACAGAATTCAATTGCCCACTGATGACACCGACTGGACAGATTCTCACAGATTTTGTTATATCAACGAGATTTAACTGATTTAAACGGAAAGTCTGTCTTAGAGATTTTAAGGTGCAATGCACCGTGAGGGACTATGTCCCTTGATTGGTTCTCTTAGGAAGAAAACAAACCTGTTTGCTTTATTCCAAAGAAAACAAATCTTCCAAAATCTCTAATCCTTCCGTGTCTTCGTGGAATCGGTTGATGATTTTGAACGGGAAGCGGATTAGTCGGTGAAGCACCGACTAATCGATTCTCTCGGAAGAGGGCGCAGGCCATCTCTGGACATGTGGAAGAGGAGTTTCTCTTGGTCCTCTTGGCCGTAAAAATGTTAGCGATTCAGAGGCAGATTTTTGTTCTTTGTTTGCTTGTGTATGTCAAATGTTTTTCGTATCTTTGTAACGTGTTTGAGGTGAGGGGTAGGACCCCCTCAATCCCCCTGCGAGGGGGAGGAGAGGCAGAGCGGGGGCAATGAGATGTGAGCGGTGGGTGGTTAATAGCGACATGTCGCTGGTTAAAGTTAGTAATCAACTGATTCAACAGATGATACGGAACTTTCCGTGCTCTTGATTAGATTCCAGCAACAAAGTTGCCGAGACATCCGTCTCTGATATGCTGTTCTTTAGATAAAAACAAATGATTTGCTTTTATCTTTTGAAAAGCATTCTTAAGAATCTAATCCTTCCGTGTCTCAGTGTTCTCATGTTGATGGTATAGAGTGGTGCAAATTTTATCCACCCCCTCCCCCCTACGGGGTACTCCCGCCTGTCTCAGGGGGAGAAAGTGAGCGGTGAGCGTTTATTTTCAACGGATTAAACAGATAAATCAGTGTAATTCTGTGACTTCTGTGGGATCTGTGTGCGAGAGAAAACGTGAGAATCGTTGGGGGTAATGTTGATGATATAAAAAGACAAGATTATATGCAAGAAGATACATTCAAGGACAAGGTTGTAGTAGTTACAGGCGGTGCCAAGGGCATTGGACGGTGCATTGCCGAGGAGTTCCGAGGGCAGGGGGCCATCGTGCATGTAATTGACAAGCAGGAGGGTGAGCACTTCGTTGGGGATATCTCCAAGCAGGAGGTGCTGGAGGCTTTTGCCGCCGAGGTGCTGGGCAGGCACGACAAGGTGGATGTCATCATTAACAATGCCCTGCCTCTGATGAAGGGCATAGACGAGTGTACATACGAGGAGTTCCAGTATGCCCTGAGTGTGGGAGTCGCCGCACCTTTCTATCTGGTAAAGCTCCTAATGCCTCATCTGGCGGAGGGTGCTTCCATCATCAACATCTCTTCCTCGCGCGACCGCATGAGCCAGCCGCAAACCGAGAGCTATACCGCCGCCAAGGGTGGCATTGCCGCACTTACCCATGCCTTGGCCGTGAGCCTGGCTGGCAAGGCCAGGGTGAACTCCATCTCTCCCGGCTGGATAGACACGGCATACACCGTTTACGAGGGGCCCGATGCCACCCAGCAACCGGCCGCCAGGGTGGGAAACCCCATGGACATTGCCCACATGGTGCTCTTCCTCTGTAGCGACAAGGCAGGTTTCATCACGGGCGAGAACATCTGCATAGACGGCGGTATGACCCGCCAGATGATTTACCACGGCGACCACGGCTGGACGTTGGAGAAATAGACCGCATCGCCATATTTTCTGCCGAAGGCGGTTAGTTCTGTGGCTTCAGTAGTGAAGATTTCTGTCACCAGTTTATAGTCCAAACTGGTTGTAGAAGGAGGCTTGCTGCTTTCGGCCGAGGGAATAGATGAGGGTACGTTTCGTACCGTCATCTACTTAGTACATCTAGGGGTGTTTGAACCTTAAAGTCAGAACAAAAATCCCAATTGCATTTTTTTTAATACACTGAGGGGTTTGCGTTTTGCAACATCCATATTTATAAATATTTTTGCATTGTTGTACGACCATTGTATTGTCCCTAAGGGTACTGCGTTTCACCGTATCCCTGTTTCTCGGCGAAATCTCATTTTTTGAGCACATTTCGCTGAGTTTTGAGGAATTTTATATAGATTTGTAAACAATGAATTGAGAGCAGAATCAAGCTTGCTTGTATTTTGCCGAGTGAGGAGGAGGAAGACGAAGTCAAATGTTTACTAAGGCCGAGGGGCGGATTATGTTGATGATATAAAAGAGAAATTAAATTATGAATGACATATTAGGAGAAGAATACAAGGGAGATTCTATGTTTGTTGCAGAGTGTAGAAGGTTACAATCAATCTATCGTTATGAGATTGGAGAAGAAATCCGTCCATATACTGATAGATATGGCAATGTACATTATTATGGCAACTACATCAGCAATGGGGAGAATCCCAAGGAAGGTTGCTGGAAGAACTTCCTTACCGAGCATGCATTCAACTATGCAAAAGACAGAGTGGAGCACAAGAAAAAATATGAGACTATTGAAGGAGACAGGCTCTTCAACAATCTT
>JAEIGA010009641.1_pt1 | contig 14625 bp, 8 predicted proteins | sample 9270691 | NCBI WGS metagenome assembly JAEIGA01 (sample SAMN17057246, study PRJNA624740) | gut metagenome | biome: biome; isolation source: fecal sample | host: Bos grunniens | place: China: Xizang | collected 2019 | reverse complement strand
TACTCAAGAGCCGCTTATAGGTGCGACTGTGCTTATAACAGACGGCACCGGCAAGGATAAAGTGGCCAAAGGATGTCTGACTGATATTGATGGTAAATTCAGTATCCGTTTAAATAAGAAAGAGTCAATACGTATCTCTTATATCGGATATGAGACTCTGTCGAAACAGATAGTTAAGAACGAGAATAATCTTCTCATTGAGCTGAAACCCAGTATCGAAATTGACGAGGTTGTTGTTACCGGTATAAGCCGCCGAAGCAAGAACAGCTTCACCGGTCACTATGTCGAGGTAAAGGGTGATGAGCTTAGGAAGATGAACCCTACGAATATTCTTAAGGGTTTGCAGTTCTTTGACCCGAGTTTCAAGATTATCGAGAATAACAATACCGGCTCCGACCCCAATGCCGAACCTAATTTCCAGATTCGTGGTGACCAGTCTTTGGGCTCAAAATCGATGAACAGCATGGATCTTATGCTCGACAACGTTTCAAGCCGTCCCAATACCCCGTTGTTCGTGCTCGACGGATTTACTGTTCCCATGAGCCGAATACTCGATCTCGACCCCGAACGTGTCGAAAGCATCACTGTGCTTAAGGACGCTGCTGCAACCTCGGTCTATGGCTCACGTGCGGCAAACGGTGTCGTTGTTGTAGAGACAAAGGTGGCCCCCGATGGAGCATTGTCTGTCTCTTACAGCGGAACAATGACAGTTCAGACCCCCGACCTCACCGACTACAACATGATGGACGCAGCCACAAAACTCGACACCGAGTGGAGAGCAGGTCTCTACAACCCCAATAATGCGAGCCACATGAACCTGTACAACAAGTACAGACGTAATGTCCTTGGTGGTGTCGACACATATTGGTTGTCAAAGCCATTGCGTACAGCCATTCAACATCGTCACTCGGCAAGTATTGCCGGTGGTACAGACGTCTTCCGCTATAGTCTTGACATTAATGCCGCAATGCAGCCCGGTGTCATGAAAGAGTCCGAGAACCAGACAAAGGGCGTGAACTTCAATATGACATATATGAAAGAGAAGTTTACAATGCGTGCCAATGTCAGCCTATCCGAGTCGGACAGCAAGAACTCGCCTTATGGCTCATTCTCGCAATATACAAGACTTAACCCCTATTATGTGCCCGAGGATGCCAACGGCAAACAGCTTAAGATTCTTGACAACAATACTGTAAGCGGACAGAGTACTGTTATAACCAACCCCCTTTACGATGCTACAGTAGGTATTGAGGATCTGACAAACAGCCTCAGTATGACAACAAGTCTCAGTCTTGAGTATATGTTGCTTAAGAATCTTCGTATAACCGAGCAACTCAACTATTCGAGGGGTATGGCAGGAACAGACAAATTCCTTCCGGCCGACCACACTAGCTTTGAGCTCGAGGACGACCTTACACGAAAGGGAAGTTATTACAAGAGTACAGGTAATATGTCTTCATGGTCGAGCAACTTGGGTGTCAACTATAACCTTGTAATCAAGAAACATCTGTTCAGTGTGTTTGCCAACTGGACTATTAGCGAGGACAAGAACGATTATGTAAACCTCTCTGCAACAGGTTATCCCGACCCGCACATGAACGATTTCATCTTCGGTAACAAGATGGAGACAAACATGAGCAACATCGGTACCGAGAATATCTCGCGCTCGATAGGTTTGATCGGACAGTTCTCATACAGCTACGACAACCGTTACTCAGTTGACTTCAATATGAGTGGCGAGGCTTCGTCGCGATATGCGAACCACGACCTTGTTCCTTTCTGGTCGGTAGGTGCGCGTTGGAATGCATATAACGAGAAGTGGATTAAGGGTTATGTTTCGAACCTTGTCTTCCGTGCAAGCTACGGTGTCACAGGAGAACAGAATTTCAGCCCCTCGGATGCCATCGAGTATTATACATTCTCGAATACAATGCGTCCTTACTCTTCGTTCCCCGTTCTTGGTGCACTTTTGAGCGGACTCAATAATGCCAGTCTCGGTTGGGCTCAGACACATAATACCAGCTTGTCTGTCGACTTCGGTTTCTGGAAGAACCGTGTCAACATGACATTCAATTATTACAACAACATCACAAAAGAGCTGTTGACCAACTACGATTTGGCGCCATCAACCGGTTTCTCTGCTATGGTGATGAATGCCGGTGAGTTGCAGAATAAGGGATTTGATGCCACTTTGAACGTTATTGCTGTTCAGAATCTGCGTAAACAGTTCTTCTGGACAGTCAGTGCCAACGCCAACCATAACCAGAACAAGATCCGTAAGCTCTCGGACTATCTCAAAAAGGTTAACGAGGAGCAGATGAAGTCGGCCGAAGCACCGTTGCCACAGTATCGCGAAGGTGAATCTACAACAACGCTTTATGTGGTGCGCTCACTGGGTGTTGACCCGGTAACCGGTAAAGAGGTCTACCTGAAGCGTGACGGAACAAAGACCTTTGTATGGAATGCCAATGACAAGGTGCCTGTAGGCGATACAAACCCCAAGGTGAGCGGAACTATCTTTACAAGCGTAAACTGGAAAGACCTCTCATGCTCTCTCGGTTTTACTTACAAATATGGCGGTGTCCTGTACAACCAGACACTTGTAGACAAAATAGAGAATCAGAATGTCGCGTATAACCTCGACAGACGTGCCGGACAGGGACGTTGGGAGAAACCCGGTGATGTGACCTCGTATGTAGGCTTCAGCCCCACCGGTGCCAACACACCTGCAAGTACACGTTTCATCATGGATGATAACGAAATAAGGTTTGCGACAATGAATATTGGTTACAGATTCACAGGCGAGAACTTCAAGTTCCTGCGTGATGCAAGCGTGGATGTGCTTGCACTGAACTTTACCACAAATGACCTTGCCCGCATTTCGCCCATCAGAATGGAACGCGGACTCGATTATCCATTTGCACGTTCATATACTCTGTCTGTGTCAATAATGTTCAGATAATCAAAGCTTTAATAATGATAGTATAAAGATGAAAAAGATTATTTTTATATATATAGTCGGTCTGACAAGTCTGTTCTCTCTTGTCTCATGCTCCGATTGGTTGGATGTCGCTCCCAATACCGACGTTCCGGCGAAAGAACTGTTTACAACAGAGAACGGTTACAAGAGTGTTCTTGCCGGCCTGTATATCGTAATGACCGAAGAGAATACCTATGGCAAGAATTTGAGCTTCGGTCTCACCGACCAGCTTGTGCAGTTGTATGACAAGATTCCCGATGGAGCTTCGGGCCGTAGCGATGTCTATATCTATGACAGAGAGACAAGCGGCTCGTACAATACAAAAGGTGCGCTTGCCAATATATGGCTGGCACAGTATAATGTTATTGCCAATGCAAACAATCTGCTCAAATGGTGGGAACTTAATGGCGATGTAGTACTTGCCGACCCGATAGTGCGTAATATGATACGAGGCGAGGCTCTTGCCCTGCGTGCGTTCCTGCACTTTGACCTGTTGCGTGGTTGGGGCCCTGCAAACTATGCCCTGAATGACGATGCCAAAGAGGTTAAGTGCATGCCCTACCGTACTGTAGCCGACCATTCTAAACAGCCGCTGCTGCCTGCAAAGGATATTGTAGACAACATCATCAACGACCTTAAGGAGGCTAAAGAGTGCATGAGCTACGAGAGTGGGCTTGACTTGGGCAATGATGCCGACAAACGTAGCCTGCGTTGCAACTATCATGCAATAAATGCAATGTTGGCGCGTGTCTATAACTATGCCGGCATGAAGGACAGTGCTGCAATACATGCCAGAATGGTTATTGAGAATTGCGGACTGGTGCTCGAAAGCGATAACAATAACGACCCCATTCTTTCTAAAGAGCTTATCTTCGGATTGAACATGCACGAACTTGAGGATAACCTCTCCGACTATTTCGCTTCAGGTGAAAAGATAAACACAAAATATTATCTGAACATATCAACCCTTAACTCAATATATGAGTCGGTTGGTGCCGAAAGCGAGGATATGCGTGCCAAAGGAACGGCCTTCAGCCGAAACAACGAGCTGCAGTATGCAATATCATTGAAGTATATTGAGAACACCAACGGAATAATTCCTCTTATACGTCTCCCCGAGATGTATTACATTGTTTGCGAAGCGTCGGAGGATAGCGACGAAGCTGCAGACTGCATCAATATGGTGCGTAACAAGAGAGGTATCTCCAAATCAAAAGATGTCGTATGTGATACCGATGAACAGCGTATTGCGGCTCTGAACAGAGAGTATCGCAAGGAGTTCTATGCCGAGGGACAATATTTCTGGTTCCTGAAGACCCGCGGTATCACAGGTGCATTGTCGCATTGTCCCGAGGTTTCGCTTGTAGAGGAGAACTTCATCTTCCCGTTGCCCGACTCTGAGATAGAGTATGGATGGACTGAGGAAGAGTCTGAGAATTAGTAATCCACAGCGATATTAAGTGCTACTGGTTTATATTATGAAGTATAAGTATTCAAATATGATAAACGATTATATGAAAAATATTGTTTGGCTGTTGTTCTTTGCAATAACAGTTGCCTCTTGTGAAAAGGTGGAACCTGATTACTTTGACGAAAGTGCAAACGGTGCCTACTTCGATTATGAGTATGCAGCCGATTTCAACAAGACTCTTAACTTCGGCGATTATATCGTCGGCAACCCCGATACAGTTACAACGACCCTGAAGGTCAAGCTGTTGGGATATCTCTTTGATGAAGAGCGCACTTTGGCGGTAAAGACAAAAGAGGTAGAGGGTTATCTGCCTGCGGGTGTCGCCATAGACGAGGTTGTCTTCTCTAATAAAGAGTATGAGAAGGAGATTGAGATAAAGGTAAAGCGTCCCGAAATTGAAGGCGAAACCTATGCGGTATGTATATATCTTGACGGCAGCGGCGATATCGGTGCAGGGGTAACAGGCAAGACCGAGGTGTTCCTTTATGTAACCGAATCGTACGAAAAACCGTCGGTGTGGTATAGTAACGTTGAGACCTATCTGGGCGCTTGGAGCCGCGAGAAACATAGATTCCTTGCACAGCATACAGGCAACAACCAATTCTACACTACACTTTATGACAGCAATACAGGACTACATGTGTTCGACTCTATCATCAGCCTCAATGTTAGCTCAGTAAATGCATTGTTGGCCAATGAACCGCAAGAACCAATAGAGCTGGATATACCCATACTTAAAGAGACCGACTACCCCGATTACACTGTTCCTTATTTCTGGAGCGAGTGCGAAGAATATCTGGGCATCTTCCTTGCAAGTAAATTCTGCCGTTTCACCACAATGTTGGGTGGCTCTAACACAAGAGACATCGCAGCCCTTTTTGCAAGTGATGCTGCAATGCAGAAGATGGAAGAAGAGAAGGACAATTTCCACAGAATGGATGTTCTTGAGATGTTGAACGAGTACTACAGATATGCAATGATGGATTACCCTATCTCGGAGTACAAGAACCTCTTCTGGGTAGAACTGAAAAACAATGTGAACTACAATGTAAGAATACCGTTCTGGTGGGAAGATCCTAACGGATTAGGAACAGCAGAAATAGTAAAGAAATATTTCGGTGAATACAGCGACGACAAATATCAGTTTATGCTTAAGACTGTGATGAAGGAGGATGGAACCGAGAACTTCATAGCAGCCTCTATCCTTCCATTCAGGTACGACAAGGAGCTTGACGCATTCGGATGGGACGAATCTCTCTTGGGCGTAAAACAGCTGTCGGGCGAGGAGCGTCTGAAAGAGTGCTACCGTATGATAAAGGCAGCCAACGACAAGCGTCCCGATTCAAGAAAGTTTGATATTCCCGATGTAGACGTCGATTGAGACAAAATAAAAGTATGAACCATCAGCGAAAAACAGTAATATGAAAAAAATATCGTCACTTTTATTATCTCTTCTCCTCTTAGCCGGTTGTTACGAGGACAAAGGCAACTATGACTATAGGCTGGATTCTATGAATGAAATTACATCGGTCACATTCACTCCTTCCATTGTTGTCTCGGCCGAAGGTAATATGATTGAGGTGCAGCAGGCCCTTGAAGAGGATAGCAGAACACGTCGTGTTGACGTTGTTGTAGAGCAGACACTTTCTAAAACTCTTGACGACCTCGATTTCTATTGGTACAGGACCTATACCAATGAAAATGGTGTGGGAGTAAGGGATACAATCTGCACAAAGGGTTTTCTTGAGTTTGACCTTCCTGTAGGAAAACCTATGTCTTACGATATCTTCCTGCAGATATATGACCGTACAACCGACCTGTCACACTACGAATCGTTCAAGATATCCACACGCCCTATCTTCAAGAACAGTCTCTTTGTCATGCATGGTGCCGAGGGTGACCGTAAGATAGGTAACATTGAGGTAATCGGCAACGAAACAAAGGTATACAGCGACATCAAATCGGTTACCAAGGATAATAACCATTACGAGAATGCCACAGGCTTCGGATACACCACTTTTATCGATATCCCCGATGACCTGACAAAAATCGGTGTGACCAGCACCCTGACAGTCTTTGCGCAGAATGGCGAGACAAGAAGTTATAACCCTCATGGTATGGCGGTAAAATATACTGCACAGCAGATATTCAAACCCGAGAACCTCTACTTCTCATATAAGAATACAGTGCAGGCAGGCGATCCGTCAAACTACACAATGTACAAAGTCGTTCTTACCGACAATGGCGAAGTGTATATTGGCAACCATCTGCACACTCTCTATAAACCCGGATTGGGTTGTGAGAACAACCCCGATTTGTTGCATCAGACCGATTATTATATAACAGCTGCTGCAATCACACATAACCGCTTCCTGTTGTGGGATGCAAAGAACGGCCGTTTCCTCTATTCGTCAAGTCGCGATTCAGGCTTCGCATTGGACGAAGGAAATTCGATCAAGCCCGACTATATTTCTAAAAGCCCGTTGTTGGATGCTAATGTCAAGTTCCAAGGGTTGCAGAAGTCACCGGCAGATATGACTGCTGTTATGGGTTATATAAACTATCGCGATAACTACAGCCAGCAGAATGTCTATTTCATATTCAAGGACGAGGAGACAGGAGACTACTATCGATATGAACTGTTGAAACTCGATAATGGCGATGGCAGTAAAGTTATGAAACGTGCCGGCGCTCAAGAGAACGAGCCTCTCCCTGCATATATGATAAGCAGCGAGCAACTGCTTACCAATTTTACACCGTCTGACGAGTCGACAATAATATATAACTCGTGGTTCACTACAACAAACCTCTTCTTTGCCGAAGGAAACACTGTTTACCGTTACAATGTCTCCAATGGCGACAAGTTTGTGGTCTATGAAGCACCTGAAGGTTATAATGTAACAAAAATAAAGTTCCGTACCGAAGAGAACTCGCCTTTCAGCGCTGACCTCGGTCTATATATGAATGTGGTAATGTTCAACGGTACAAACGGTGCTGTCGGCGAGATTAAATTCACAACATCAGCCGATGTTGACACCGAGTTCGAGCCGCTGTTCTACGACAAGGATAACAAAGGAAATCTGTGGGAAGAGATTAAGGATATCCAGTTCGTGAACGACTATATGTATAAGATGGTTTATTAAGAATTAAGGATTATGAAGAAGTTTATGCTCTTTTTGTCGCTTATAGTGTGTTGCGCAATGGCTGCTGTGGCACAAGAGGCCGACATTGTCATAAAAGGAAAGATAGATGGCATAAAGAAAGGCCGTCTGTACATGCTTGCGCGTTCTTCGGAAGAGAGTACCGATACTTTGGGCAGTTGCGATTTCAAGAAAGGTAAATTCGAACTGAAAGCGGTTGCCGATGAGCCTCTCCTTGTACAGCTTGTGGTGGAAGGTTTCTCGGGTGGTTTTACACTGTTTGCCGAACCCGGTACATCATACAAGGCCTATTTGTGCGATGGCCCGGATTTCTACATTAACGGTGGTAAGCTGAACAGCGCTTACACTGTACACATGAGAAAATCCGATTCGCTGCGTGCCGTGATTGAGGAATTGCAGACCACATACGATGCTTACCGTTCAAGTAGAAAGTTCCGCAGCGCAAGCCTTGTAAATGATACTCTCAAACGCGAGAAGGATTATCTGAGAGAATTTACAACAGGCTTTCTTGCCGACAACGATAATGTGATATCGGCATACACAATATATTCGAACATAGTGATGCGCGATGCGGCTCTCAAGGAGACAAAGAGTATGTATGCGTCGTTGGGCGAGGGTGCAAAGAACTCGCAGTACGGACGCATGATAAAGGAGCGAATTGATCGCCTTGCCAAGACACAAGGCGGTGCCAAAGCCCCCGATTTCACTTTGCCCGATGCGAAAGGCAACGAGGTGACAATGAGCACAGTGAAAGGAAAAATCAAAATAATTGATTTCTGGGCAAGCTGGTGTGGTCCTTGTCGTCTTAACAACCCTGCTCTGAAGGCTCTGTACGAAGAGTATCATCCTAAAGGTCTCGAGATTATCGGTGTATCGCTTGATACAAATAAGGCAAATTGGGAAAAGGCTATAGAGAAGGATGGACTTACATGGATTAACGTATCATCATTAAAAGGGTGGAACTGCGATGTGGTACGCCTTTACAACATAACAGGAGTGCCATCAGTGCTCGTGCTCGACGAGAATAATAATATCATAGCAACAGGTCTGCGCGGTGAACAGTTGAAGATGTTCCTGCACGAAAATCTAAAATAAGAAAACAATGAGAAAGTTATTTGTATTGACACTGCTTGCTGTAGCAACATTTGTTACAGCTCAGGAGAATAAGTTCGTCATAAGGGGTGAAATGAGCAGCAGCACCTTATGCTACAGCGAGGACTCGGTTAAAGAGGTCAGGCTCGAACAGAATGTCGACGGCAATATTGTAGTGTTGGCTACATCGCCTGTCGAGGACAATAAGTTTACACTTGAAGGTGTTATTTCCGAAGATATCGCATTATGCAACATTACAGGTTTTGACAACGGTAGCGTAACTATATTCCTTGAAAAGGGCGAGATAAAAGTGGGTCCATTTAATGCTGCATACCCTGTGGCTGCCAGAATAGGTGGTACACCGCACAACGACCTTTATCAGGCCTATCTCGACTTGTACCAGCAGTGTATCAATGAGAGCAAGGTGCGTATGAAGAAGGCTACCGAGAGCCTTCCTGCCGAGATAAAGGGCAATCTGGAGGCCGAGCAAAAATACACTTCGCCCACATTCTATGTGAACAATATGCACTTCAAGGTTGCCGTAATGGATTTTATATACGAGCACATTGAATCTCCTGTTATCTTGTATGTGATAAAGTATGCAATGGTGCCGACATTTACCCCCGATGTGATTCAGAAATTTGTGGATGCTCTGCCCGCTGAGTTGCATAGTCAGAAGGTTTATAAAGAGCTTGTGAACGATATACGCGCAGCCAATCTGAAGGTTGGTTCAGTGGCACCCGATATCAGCGGCCGCACACCCGAAGGAAATGTTGTCTCTTTGTCCGATCTCAAAGGCAAGTATGTATTCATTGATTTTTGGGCAAGTTGGTGTGCACCCTGTCGTCGCGAGATTCCCTATCTGAAAGAGGCGCTCGCATACTCCGAGAACAGCGATAATCTTGTGGTTCTCAGCTACTCATTGGATAATAAGATGAATGACTGGGTCAACTGTATCAACCAAAGAGAACTCGTACATAAGAACTGGATACATATCTCGCCACTTAAAGGCTGGAACAGCGAAGGTGTGAAACTCTTCAGTGTTAAGGGCGTGCCTTATACTGCACTTATCGACCCCGACGGAAATGTCGTTGAGTTTGAACTGAGAGGCGAGGAGATGGTGAAGAGACTTAAGAATATCGTAGACAGCGCTAATAAATAAAGATATACTATTATGCTACACAGGTTATTATCAACAATAATATTTGCGGTTGCCTGCATAGCCGGTAACGCACAGGGAATCTGCACTATAAACGGTAACATCGCCGATGTGCAGTTGAAGGATGGTAAAAAGATAAAGAAAGTATATTTAACACGCACCAACGGGCAGGGCGATAAGATTGAGGTTGCTGCCGCTGCTGTCAAGAAAGGAAAATATTGCTTCAAGTATGAGCTTGCTCAGGACGAGCCTGCACTGTTATACACCATAACAGGTTTCGGGGAAGATACCGGTATAGAGCTTTTCGTGGAAGCCGGCGATGTGACAGTCACCACAGCATCGGCTGCCGACCCTAAGGAGAGCGAGGTTTCGGGTACACCCACCAATGACACATACTCGGCCTATAAGTCTATTCTTAAGAACGGCCGGAAAGAGGTTGCCGACAAGGTCGCTGCACTTGAAAAGGTCAACGGTAAGGAGTGGCTCGAGAGTGCAGAGGGCAAAGATGCCATCAAGCGCATCGAGGCACACGAGGGCATAAAGACCGAGTCGCAGGTCATCCGATTCTTCATAGAGCACAATGCCTCTGCAATGACTCCGCTTGAGATTGAGCGCTCTTTGTTGCCCAAACTCACAGCTGCTTATGCCGAGCAGATGACAAAGTCAATCTCTGTAACCCTTCAAGACCACCCCTATTATCATCAGTTGCGCAATAAGATGCTTGCCAATGATATGAAAGAGGGTAACGAGGTTCCCGACATTACACTTCCCTTGTTTAATGGCGAGACTAAAAAACTCACCGACTATCGTGGTAAATATGTTGTGCTGAACTTCTGGGCCAATGACTGTAATAAGTCAACAGAGCTACTTGACGAGCTTAATAATTTGTGTGATGTGATTAAGAATGATACCAACCAGTATGTTATCATCAGTTACGCTTTAGAGAGCGATGGCGCGGTGTGGAAAGAGAGAATAAACAGCAACGGTTTTAACCGCGAAGGCTGGTTGCATGCTTCAGACGGTGCAGGAAAAGAGTCAGCTACAGCAAAACTCTTTGGTGTTGAGAAAACTCCTAAGGTAATTCTTGTTGAGCCCGAGGGACGTGCTGTATCGCTTAATATGGATATCGACGAGATTATTATACGAATTGAACAGATTATGTCGGGCGACCTCTATTATCTCGACAAGGAATAAGAATACATCTCTTATATAACACAAACAAAGGGCTGCATATTCGCAGCCCTTTGTTTGTATGGTAATGTTATCTCAATTACTTTACGATAACCTTTTTGCCATTTACAATGTAAATACCTGCATTGGTTACATTCTCTACACGACGGCCTGTGAGGTCGTAGATTACTTTGATGCCATTCTCGGCTTCAATGTTCTCAATTGAAGTGCCCTCGCCTATAGTCCATGCGCATGAGCCCTCCAATCTATGTGCCTTTCCATGCCATTTCTTGTTGGGGTAGCCCCACTCGTCGATATAATCCTCGGCTGCGTAGTCCACTACAATCTGTGACAAATCCAAAGTGTATGTGCCTTTCTCTGTGATGGGAGTGTATACATACTCGTTGTTTGCCCACTCTGCATTTGCAAGATACTCAAGCTCGCTGCCTAGATTAGATGTTGAGTTATAGGTGAGGATATATACATTCTCGCCACATGTCAATTTGATCTCGCGTGAAATCTGTTGCCAGTTCTCATCCATTGTAAGAGTTACATTCTGGTTGAATTTGATAACCACTTTTTCAATCTGGTCAACAGCACCAACCTCGGGTGTAATGCTCTCAATCTCCAAAGGAGTTACAGTGAATGTGTAGAGTGTTACGTTTACTTCAGCATATTCATTCTCTACACCGTCCATTGTGAACAAGCCTTCAGGGATAACAAATGTATATTCGCCATCCTCTGTGAACTTCTGGTCAAATGATACTGTAATCTTGTCGCCTCCCAAAGTAGCGCTACCGATAGCCTCGCCACCTCCGGGGAGATATGCAACAACATCATCCGCGCCTTTAACAAGTGCAACCTCTTTCACATTCTTGAATGTGATTTCAAGGTTATTCAACTCTTTAACCTTGTCACCATCCTTGGGGTTAGTTGAGAATGATGCCGAGTTGTCAACAACGCTGAACGCCAAACTTCTATAGTCGTTCTTAGTGCCGTCTGTGCTGATGAAGATACCGTTGTATACGTCAAGATTGTACTGTCCGGGAGTAGTGATGGGTGACTCCAACTCCAATGTAGCAGTCATCTTGTCATCGCTTATTGCAACATCGCTCTTGATGTTTACAATGGGTACCCAATAGTTGTCAACGAGATACATTCCTGCTGCGGGGAACTCAACCTTGTCAATCTGCTTGTTGAACTTGAGCTGTATCTTCTCAAGCTTCTCAACACCCTGGCTGGGAGTAACCTCTACGATAGAGAAAGGTGTGCCCACCGAGAATGTGAAGGTCTGCTCGGGAAACTCTTCGCCTTCAGAACTTTTGATGCAACCGGCAGGGATGGTGTAGCTGTATGTTCCGGGAGTGCTGATGTACTGCTCAACCAACTCCTCCTTGCCTTCTTTGTCTACTACACTCTTCTGTTCGAACATGAATATAACAAGATTCAGGTCGGTCCATTCGTTACGGCGTGTCAAATTTATAACGTCGCCGGTCTCCTTGTTCTTGATTCCGATGCCACCTTCGGGGAAAGTAACCACTACGTCTTTGTTGAACTGCATCTGTACATAATTGACAACAGTGACAACTTCACCGTTTGCAGGCTTCATGTTGAGAAGTGTCAAAGCCTCAGAATCATCCTGCGCCATAGATGTTCCTAACATCAGGAACATTGACATTAATAAAAGAGTAAATTTTCTCATAAGCTTCAATTTAGTTATTAATTAAGTTATTGTTTTCTCGTGCAAGCGTTCTTGCCTTAAAATAAGACAATAGTATAGCTTTGCGAATTTAATTGAAAAAAATGTTCGATTCTTAATTTTTATAGAAAAAATGTCGACTTTTTGCCTTTTTTATGAAAAATGGGTATAAAATATTGACAAATACTTCCAAAAAGTAAGAAACTCTGCTTTATTTTACATGGGAAGAAACTGGTGGTGTATTGTGAATAAACTTTTTTATAATCTCCTTAGGGTCTGAAGATATAGGTGCAGCATTCGATAACTTGCTTTTTTAGTATCTGTGTTTCACAACATAATGATTCAAGCAGATACAACAAATGGGCGGAACTTGAAGATTCCGCCCATTTGCCTGTGCTATTTATACACTGTATTATAGTATCTTTTTGTAAAGCTCTATAATATCCTCCTTGGTCACCTCGCGAGGGTTACCGGGTGTACATACGTCTGTTATAGCCTGTTCTGCTAAAGCAGGGATATCCTCCTCTTTGATGCCGATTTCGGTAAGGTGCTGAGGTATGCCCACCTCGATAGCAAGGTCGCGTACAGCCTTACAAGCAGCATCGGCAGCCTCTTCCTTGGTCATGCCCTCTTTGTAAGCATTCATAGCTTTGGCAATCTCTACATATTTGTCGAGGCATACGGGAGCATTGAACTCCATGATTGTAGGTAACAGCATTGCATTTGCTACACCATGAGGAATATCGAAGAGTGAACCCATGGGGTGAGCCATACCATGAACTACGCCAAGGCCTACATTCGAGAATGCCATACCAGCAATGTACTGTGCCACTGCCATACCATTACGGCCAACAGGGTTGGTGGGCTCAAATACGGCTGTGCGCAGATACTTGTTAATCATGCGTATTGCCTCAATCTCGAACATGTCCGACATCTCCCAAGCGCCTTTGGTGATATAACCCTCAATAGCATGGGTAAGCGCATCGAGACCTGTTGCAGCAGTTGTTCCTTTGGGGAGTGAGTACATCAGCTCAGCATCTACGATAGAGCAACAGGGGATATCGTTAGGGTCAACACACACCATTTTCTTCTGCTTCTCCTCATCTATGATAACATAGTTGATTGTAGTCTCGGCAGCAGTACCGGCTGTTGTAGGCAGTGCAATGATAGGCACGCTCTTGTGTTTGGTAGGAGCTACACCCTCGAGTGATACTACATCGGCAAATTCAGGGTTGGTGATAATGATACCGATACCTTTGGCTGTGTCCATGGCTGAACCTCCGCCAATTGCTACCAAACAGTCTGCACCCGATTTCTTGAATGCTTCAACACCCATCTGTACGTTGGTAACAGTGGGGTTAGGCTTTACTTCGCTGTATATTTCATAAGGAATGCCTGCCTCGTCGAGCACATCGCTTACCATTTTGGCTACACCAAACTGAATAAGACCCTTGTCTGTTACAATCATGGCTTTATTGAAACCAAGACGTGTAATTACACCGGGAAGTTCCTTGCGTGCTCCGGGGCCGAAATATGAAAGTTCATTAAGGATAAAACGGTTTACCATAGTTGTCTTTAGTTAGAGTTTTTATTATTAAGGTTTATTTTAGCAAATGTAGATTATAATAACGTAAAATCAAAGCATATGATAAAAAAATATAGTGTAAGCCTATCTACCTATTTCCTCTATTGCTTTAATAGTAATTACCAGCTTAAACAAACTGTGTAAAAAGGCATATAAACCCGCGTAGAACTGCCTGTTCTTCAAGTTTGACAGACGGTCTTTACTACAGGACTGGTATCTTGTGAACCAATTGGTTCACAAGATACCAGTCCTGTACTTTAAGCGGGGCTTGAACCCGCGTAGTGTTTATATGCCAAAGGATTTTAGTC
>JAEIGA010009640.1_pt1 | contig 14626 bp, 18 predicted proteins | sample 9270691 | NCBI WGS metagenome assembly JAEIGA01 (sample SAMN17057246, study PRJNA624740) | gut metagenome | biome: biome; isolation source: fecal sample | host: Bos grunniens | place: China: Xizang | collected 2019 | reverse complement strand
TAAAATATTATTAAAATGACAAACTAAGGTGGAATTTGTATGCCAATGATCAAATACTCCATGAACACAATAATGGTGTGCTATTATCATTATCATAGAAATGATACGTAGCAATTCAATATTCGATTTTTTTTGCATGTTAATAGTTTTGTCAGCATTATTCATATAAAGTATATTATAGCAAATATAATAAAATTGATACTCATCAAGAATATAAAATGTGTTAAATTATAATTTACCACATCTTTTAAAATAAATTGTTTAGGTATTTACAGATTATCAAAACCTACAACTTCTTAAATCGAGTGTCAATATATACTAAGATAAGCCCACATTTATAGTCAGGAGTGAAAAAGATGAGTGATAAAAGAATAATGGAGACAGTGGTTAAACTTGCCGGCTCCATTGATCCTAGTTTGGCAAAAAGCATACAAGAAGCCAATATTAAGATAGGCAAATTAAACGTTAAAGCCATTGCCATGGGTGCAGCCTTTGCAGGTGCAGCAGCAGTTGCTGTAAAAGCACTTTATGACTTAGGTTCTGAATTCGATAACGCATACGATACAATCAGAGTTCAAACAGGTGCAACTGGTGAAGCACTTGAAGCTTTAAAAGATGATTTCAAAGACGTTTACGGCTCAGTTCCAACCACAATGGAAGATGCAAGCAAAGCAATTGCTGACTATAACACTCGTTTAGGACTTACCGGCAAAAAACTTTCAGAACTGTCAAAGCAAGCAATCGCAGTAAGCGGTATGCTTGGAGAGGACTTAGGCACAACTATTGAAGCATCTTCTCAAGCATTCCAACAATGGGGTATTGATGCCAAAGATATGGGTAAACAAATGGACTATATCTTTAAGGTTTCTCAATCAACCGGCATTGGCTTTAATGAGTTGATGACCAATATGCAACAATACGGACCACAGTTGCAAGATATGGGTTATTCATTCGAACAAGCATCTGCAATGATGGGTCAAATGGAAAAAGCCGGTGTAAATACGACAGAAGTTCTTGCTGCAATGAAAAAGGCTGTAGGTACACTTGCAAAAGAAGGTATTTCTGCATCTGCAGGTATGCAAATATACTACGAAAAAATCAAGAATGCAGAAACGGCAGCAGAAGCAGCAGCACTTGCAAACGAAGTATTTGGTGCAAGAGCAGGTTCAACAATGGCATCTGCAATCAGAAGCGGAACGATGGAAATAGAAGCCTTCACAAAAGCACTAAACGAAAGTGATGAATCAATCATGGGTGCTATGTGGGATACGGCAGATGCTTCAGAAAAATTCGGAATGTTACAACAAAAATTCAAATTACTTATTGAGCCGTTGGCTTCAGGTATATTTGATAATGTTGCTAATATATTCCCTACAATATTAAGGTTATTTGAGGCATTAACTCCTGTAATTGTAGAATTAGTAGAAGTATTAGCACCATTAGCAAATGAAATATTTACTGCTCTTGCTGATATTATAGAGGGTTTATCACCTTTAATCAAAGCACTTGCAAAGGTCATAGGTAGTATGTTAACTGCTGCAATTCGTACTGTAATGCCAGTATTTGATAACTTAATGAATATACTTAGAAACCTTATAGACTTTGTTGTTAATGTATTTACACTTCAATGGGGTGATGCTTGGCATAACTTAGTTGATATAGTTAAAAACGTATTCAAAGGGTTATTTAATACGATAATAGCACCATTCAAGTTTGTTTTTGAGTATTTTAGCAGTTTAGGGTCTAAGATATTTGGCAACAAGAACCAACAAGAAGCCTTGGCGGCTTTAGCAAATGCACCAATTCCTGCATATGCAAAAGGTGGTTTTACAGATGGAATATCCATTGCAGGTGAAGCAGGAACAGAGGCAGTTATTTCTTTTGACCCTGCATATCGTTCAAAAAACATTGATATTTGGCAAAAAGCAGGACAACTTTTAGGAATAGGTGCATCAAGCGGTAGTTCATACAACTTGGGTGGATTTACTTTCAGCCCTAAATTATACATCACAGAATCAATGAGTTCTGATGATGTAATAAACAAACTCAAAGGTGCTGAGGGTGAGTTCTGTGACATGATTGATGAATGGTTGGCAAGGAAAACCGCAGGCAGTTACTCAAGCAATTCCTTTGCTTACTAAGGAGGATAAATGGAAATAACAGGTTACTTGCAACACACGGCAAAAAAAGGTGAAACTCCTGATATTCTTGCATTCAAATATTATAATTATGAATTTATGTCCAGTTACATACTGGAAGCAAATACACAGTATAACGATATCATTGTTTTTGAGGGCGGGGAGGAATTATTAATCCCCGTCTTTGACACAATAGAAGATGATTCAACTCAACCACCGTGGAAAAAATCAAGGGGTAAATAGGGGGCTTACAATGTTTCAAGCAAAGTGGAATAACAAAACGTTTGGGATAAGTCAAAAGACATTAAGAAACCTTCAAGAACTCGGTGCGAGTTATAAATTAAAAAAAAAATCCGATAGCACAAGTTCAACTACGGTAATTGACGGTCATGAACTTCAAACATTTACATTAACGTATGATGTGAGTTTGATTTCAGGAGTTGACCCAATCGCTGAATATATGGCAATGACAGCGTTACTCGGTCAATTAGGACCATTGTTATTGCAAGGATCATTATATGGACCTGATAACGTAATGCTTGAGGGTGTTTCTATCGAATGTGATTATATTTCAAACGATGGCAAACTCGTAACGGCAACTATAACACTTGATTTTAAAGAAGATACCAGTAAAAGAAGTTCTGCTGCCAAATATATCAGTCCGATTAAAAGAAATCATTTTCAAAACGAACCCAAAGCAATTGCAGACAGGGTTTTAAAAGTCTTTTATAACGGAACAGACATAACAGATGATATTTCAATCAATGCTTGCATTCATGATATGTTTGCGTGTTCTACGGCTGATACACTTACTTTAAAATTCAATGATATCAATAAAGTATGGGATAGTTGGAAACCCGAAAACGAAGATGTTATTTCAATAGTTTGTGGGGTTGCCAAATCAGGAGCAATGTATATTGATTCTGTAGTTCCTGAAAACGGACTAATGACATTGAGGGCATCTTCTATACCACCAACTGCAAAGACGGTGAACAATAAATCTTGGGAAAATGTCAGATTACTGCAATTGGCAAAAGAGATAGCAGACAGACACGGCTTAGGATTTGAAAGTTATGGTGTAGAGGATAGACTTTACAGTTATGTAAGGCAGAACAATATGCCTGATTTTGAATTTTTACAACAAAGATGCGAACTCGAAAGTCTCGCATTTTTAGTTTATGACAAAAAACTTGTTTTATATTCAGAAGAATATCTTGAAAACCAAGAACCAGTTAAGACAGTAACGATTGACACAGACAAAGATTTTACTTATACCGACAATGCTCAGAAAGGCTACGGAAAAATTACGGTTAAAAACGGCGATATAACAGGCACTTATACAAGTTCAAATAAACTTTCAAGAGTGAAAGAAATCGTTATTCAAACGTACATAAGCGGGCAAGATGAAGCAAATAGGTTTGCAAAAGGAATTCTAAGGCAAGAAAACAAAAACCTTGCAACAGGAATTTTCAAAGATGCAATAATGAGAGAATTTTCTGCAGGTTCAATTATGGGTATTGAAACAACCGGTGCTAACAGTTGGAACGGAAATGTTTTTATTTCGCATATGAGACAAGACTATGTGAAATCAACGTCTAAAGTTTTCTTCAGAAAGGCGGAAGTAGTCTAATGACACAGATAGATAAAGGTAAAATATCATCTTTTGAAACTGAAAAAGACAGAAACGGTGACCCGATCAAGGCACGTGTTTTACCAAGCACGGCTCAATCAATGCCGACACGTCCCCTTGTAATCTCTTGGCATTTAAGGGGTGCAATGGGGAACTTAAAAGTCGGTGATGATGTTTGGTTTGCATTAGCAAATGATCTAACAGGCATTATCTTAGAGAGAGTTGACGGAGAATGGTCGGGAACTATACCGGGAGATGTTACTACAACAGGAAAACTAACCTCAACGGATCTGACAACCGATTCTGTTACAAGCGTAAATTCTCACGTACATTCGAACGGTAATAATGGTCAAAACACAGGTACACCTACAGGTTAATGAATTAATCGGACAGGGGGAAATTAATGAAGCAGGCAGAATGGAACAATATTACTTGGGGTACATTTGGCCACCAAATGGCACATTTAAAGAGTTTCAAACTTTCACAAAAAATAAAAACTGAAGAACAAACGAGCGAAAACGGTGGTAATAAATTAGTTATAAAAGGTTTAGAACCCGAACAATTAACCGTTTCATATTCCACAGGTTTTGCTATTGGCTTAGACCCTAGAGGTGAATTCGATATGCTGAAAAAATGTGCCGGCATGAAAGACTATTTTATTCTTGCAGGGCAAAAGGTGAGCAAAAACGGATTTACACTTGATGAAATCGGGCTGTCTAATACCGTTACAGATAATAACGGAAGAATTTTAACTGGAGATATAACACTAAACTTCAGCACGGATACAAATCCTACTTCAAAAGGTGGTAAAGCGAGTAAGGGGAAAAGTACAAAAGCGCAGAAAAAAAGTTCATTAAGTTTAACCCCTGAAGATTATGCAAGAGCAAGAGCATTAGCAAAGGAGAAACGATGAAAGCAAAAGGAAACGGAACACCACAACAATGCGTGGCCAATCTGATGAATTTGTATCAATATGAAGTGCCTTATGCCCGACTTAAGGGTATGGACCCGTCAATCGTTGATTTGCCAAGAGAAGAAGCAGAAGTTGCTGCAAGAAATCATGCAAGTTGGTTAATTGAAAATTACGAACCAAGGGTAACGGTTAACAATGTAGGTATAAGTTATGCCGAAGATAACAGAATGGTAATTACCCCCGATATTACGGTAAATATGGGGTAAATGAGGGGTGAATGAGAGTAAATTACTTATATTTACCAAGAAAGTGAGAGTAAATAATGGCTAATATAGATTTATTTGTTGTCGATGATGAAGTTATCCACAATAAGATTGTTAAAAATGTGGAAAAAGATATAGATGAACCTTTATACGCAGGTGATGAGAGAAAGATTTTTCTTGAAGCAATGCACGGTTTTATTGTTCCTTTTTTAACCAAATTGAATGAGTTATTTAATCAACGTTTTGCTCAATTTGCAAAAGGTAATATTCTTGATGAACACGGAAAGAATGAAAATTGTGAAAGATTAGTTGCAACAAAATCACAAACGGTTGAACGTTTTTCTGTTGGTAATGCTTTAAGTTTTAACGTGGTTATACCAAAAGGAACAAGAGTAACTGCCGACAATGAAAAATACTTTGCAACAGAAGAAGTTGCCGTTATATATGCAGGAGCAACACACGTTGACGTTGTTGTAAAAGCCGTTGAAGGTGGAAGTTCTTATAACGGTTATTCTGTAGGGCAAATAAACAAACTTGTTGATAGAGTTGAATACATCTCAACTGTTTCTAATTTGGAAAACACATTAGGCGGTGATGATGGCGAACCATATCCTGAATTTGACGGTGGAATTGGTGATGCACACTATTATGAAAGAATCAGACTTTCAAAGAGTGCAAAATCAACAGCAGGTGCTGAAAGTTTATATGAATATTATGCAAAATCGGCTGATGCAAGTATATCAGATGTATTTGTTGATTCTAATCATGCAGCAGGAACAATTAATTTGACTGTCTGCTGCAAAGACGGAGTTATCCCATCACAAGAGATATTAGACAAAGTTTTGACTGCTTGTTCCGCAAAAGATGTCAGACCACTGGGTGACAAAGTAACTGTTAGCGGTATTTCTCAAATACCTTATGATATTGAACTTGTTTACTACACAACAGAAGATGAAGAAAGTGATACCGTTGCAGCAGTTGAAGGTGAAGGTGGAGCAATAGAACGTTATAACAATTGGCAAAGTGGGGAAATTGCAAGAGCAATCAACCCTGATAGACTTCGTGCAGAAATACTTAAATCTGATACCAAAACCGTTGGTGCAAATTATGTTGAAATTATAAAACCAGTTTATACAGTTTTAGGATCTAATCAAGTTGCAAAATGGTCAGGTAATATGACAGTAACACATAAAACTTCTGAACCTACTTCTTAGAAAGGAAAATTATGAAACTCAAAGATTTTGATTTGTTTAAATTGCTCCCTGCCTTTATGAAAAAGGACAAGTTCAATAAAGAACTTGCTGATGCTATGTCTAATTTATTCTCAGAAATAGCAATCGATATGGAACGAACAGTTATTGTTGGCCATATCGATAAACTAAACGAGGCAGAACTGGACCAACTAGCATATGATTGGAATGTTTTCTGGTATTTAAAATCTGCTACTTTGGAGCAGAAAAGACAATTTATAAAAGATGCTCCTCTTGTATTTGGCAAACTTGGGACAGTTTGGGCTGTTGAAAGAGTAATGAATAATTACTTGCCCGAATCTGAATTGATAGAATGGTTTGATTACGGTGGTGAACCACATCATTTTAAATTTGTAACGAATAACACAGCAATTTTGAAAACGGATATTGATGCATTTTTATTTGTTTTAGAAAAAATCAAACGCAAATCTCAATGGTTAGAAGGCATTATTCTTGAGTTGAGGGCAAGAGGGACAATGTATTCAGGTGTCGGATTTATTGAAGAATCCGTTGATACATTCAGTTTTTTAATTTAAAAGATACAGCATAATTTGGGGGGCATGAAAAAGATGGCAGAACAATACGCTTCGTTTGTTGTAACAAACGAGGGACAAAATCTTATTGCCCGTATAATAGCGGGTTTAACAGTAACCTTTAGCAAAATTGTGATTGGTGACGGTTATGACTATGATACAGAAAATTTTGTAACAAAAACATCACTTATTAATGAGGTTAAATCATTAAATATTTCTTCTATGCAGGTAACAAATTCAGATACAGTTACACTGGTGGCTGAATTTGGGAAAAACGATATTCAAGATGCTTTTTGGTATAGAGAAATTGGTATTTATGTAATAGATCCTGATGATGAAACAAACGAGATTCTTTTTGCATACGGAAATAGAAACGATGCAGCAGAATACATAACACCACATATTCAAAATTATGCAGTTTTAAAAACTATCAAATGTTTGGTTGAAGTTGGTTCAACTTCAAACGTAAATGTTTTAATCAGAACGAGCGAAGGTGCGACAAGTATTAATTTTGAAGCAGTTGATTGGATTTTGGACGAAACAACCGGACTTTATTCATTAGATCTAGGAACGATATCAGACGGCATAAAGGTATTCAAGACTACAGATAACGGTAGGGCTGACACGGCTCTTGTTGATATCAACAAAGATAAAAACGACATGACGATTTTGAAAGCAATAACACCATTTGACGGGTGTGTTTTGTGTGTATAGGAGTGTGAAAAGATGTTAGATATTGAAAAATTAAAAGGAACAGAAACCCCGACAGAAGTCGGCTTAAAAATAAACGAAATAATCGAAACAAGTAAAGATAGTATTGACAACATTATGACTGACCTTAATGATAAAGCAGACACAGACCTAACGAACCTAACAAACACAGGTAAAGAATTTGCAAGCAGTTTACCTATGCCAAGTGGTAGATATATCGATTTAACTTTGGGTGCAAGTGGTACAACTTATACTGCACCTGCCAATGGTTGGTACTCAATTCATTGCCAAAACACAGCAAGTGTTACGGATTGGGCTGTTATATTTCAATTAAAAGATAAGAAAATGGGTATTGGGGCATCAAGATATAATAAAGGTTCTTCGGCTTTAACTTCAATCCCCTGTCAAAAGGGTGATGTTGTGACTATATATTATGATGGTACTTTAAATACTGCTAGTCCATATTGGTTTACTTTTATCTACGCAGAGGGGGCTAAATGAAAAAACTAGCAATTATTTTAGGCTTAACACTTTTTTTTAATTTAACCTTTTTTACGGAAAAATTAAAGATACTGATACTGCCGACAAATAACGGTTTGTATTTTTACGTGCAGTACAAGTTCTAAGTCCTATCTTCTTCAGCATGAGAAAGATTTAATGCGAAGGAGATAATTATGAGTAACGAAATTAATTTTATTTTAACAAATTCTGCTACAGAACTTATTCCAAAAGTTCTAAATGGCAAAACACTCAATTTTACAAGAATGGCAGTAGGTGACGGTTTTAGTTATAACACCGAGATTGCAAAAGGTTATAAAACCCTTGTAAACGAGGTTCTAAGCCTCGATATAACAAAGAAAGAAATTCTTTCACCGTCCAGTATCAAAATCACATCTGCGTTTAAAAGTACTGATGCACAAAAAGAATTCTATTATCGTGAAGTAGGCTTATATGCACAGGACCCTGACACAGGACAAGAAGTATTATATGCATACGGGAACAGAAACGATGCAGCAGAACTTATCACTCCGACTGGAGCGAACATTGTCACAAAGCAATTGATTTTTATTGTTTCAGTTGGTGATAGTGCAAACGTAACATTCAACGTCAACGCTGATGTTTATGCTTTGCAAGAAGATATGTTGGACGTTCAAGCGAATAAAGCAAACAAAAACCTATCCAATACCGGAATGATAACAAATTGCTTGCTTGAAGTACCTCAAAGGATAAAATATGAGCTTATAGATGGAATGCTAACTATCAAGGCTGGTTCAGTTGTTATTATTCCTTATGGTATTGAAGATAAAACAAGTGAATTCTCAGTTGGTTCAACTTTTTTACACGAAAATTTTAAGGTTTACGATACTCAATTCACTGACGGGAAGTTCTTTGTTTGGGCTGAGTTGCAAAATGATGTATTACAAAGGAACACAACTACAGATAAAAATATAAGATTTGTTGTGTTAAATATACAAGGTAACAATATAAGCACCAACCAAGGCTCAATAAGTGGTGAAAATCCGACAACTTCCGAAACTTGGCGTGTTGTTTATAATATAGCTTTAAATTTAGTAGGTAGCAATACAGGTGATACAACAATAACTTATAGCGAAGTAAAAAGTTTTCCTTTAATGCTTTCTCAGGCAGATGGCAGTGTAATGCACTCTTCAATTATACAAGTTTTCAACGGTATAGGTTACATCGGCTCAACTATTTGGGTTGATAAAGGGGTTAAAGGATTAATTCCTAACGGAAGAAACCCTGACGGAACTTTGAATAATATCGAATGGGAGCAATCATCGATTTGTGTTAGAACCTTTGCTAATAGTGAAACTTATGATGTTATTTTGGGTTTAAATGGGGACGCTATTTCAAGATTAAATTATGCAGGTAAATTCAATCATAATGAAGATGATAATATAACCTACACCAATGGCGTACCTTGGTATTATAGTTATAGTGGTACATTTAAATTGACCGCAGGTGTAATTTCAAATCTCAAAATATATCAACCTTTTCAAGCTGTAAATAGATATAGCGACAAACCTTGGTTAAGCAGTTTATCAATGCCGTCTGAAAAATATGAGAATCTCACACTTGGAGAAAACGGTTCAAAATATGTAGCCCCTGCAAATGGTTGGTATTCAATAAGGAAAGTTACAGGGATTGCTAACGGAGGTTTTTCATTTACGGTGCGTGATTCGATGGATACAGAAGAACTTTATCGAGTTACAACCAAAAACCCTATTGCAACAGATGAAGTCGCTGTCATTGTGCCTGTTTTAAAAGGGCAAAATGTAGTTGTCGGTTACGATGCAACCGGCGAAACAATTTATTTCAGATTTATTTATGCAGAAGGTGAAGTAAATTAAAACATTTAAAATCTGAGGAGTTAATAAGGCGATTTTAAGAGTTTTACCACTCGGACGATAAAATACACGTCCAAAACATAAACTCTTCAAAATGAGCCTTTAAATAGTCTTAAATTAAATTTTTAGAAAGAGAGGGAATTTTATGAAGAAAATAATTGCAAAACTTATTCAAAAATTTGCACCGAAAATTAAGGAAGAAATTAACGAATTTGCAGCAGAGGCAATTGAAAAACTAAAAATCAAAGTTGAAAACTACGATTATTCGATAAAATTAAATGCTCTTGTTGAATTTGTAATGTTAAAGATAAAACTTCCTCTATGGCTAAAACCATTTAAAGGAACTATTAAAAACATTATAAAAAACACTGCTGAAGAACTTATTGAAGAACTAAAAGACAAAATCGGGGGTTGATATGGAAAAAGCAAATGTAAAATGGTTTGCGAATGACAAACTTGCTATTTTCTTCAGCGAAGTCCCACGAGTTTGCGTTCGATACATAACACCTTTCATGACCGAGAAGGAAATAGAATCAATAAAACGGTATCCGTTTATTAATAAAAAAGAATTACACGTTACTCTTTTTGACCACGTAAAGAAAAAAAATTATAAGTTTACGATTCCAAAAGGTTATTGTTATGACGGGGCTACGATACCTCGTTTTTTTTGGCGCATAATCGGGTCAAATACGGATAACACCTTTTTAATTCCGGCTTTAATTCACGATGTATTGTGCGAAAATCATCACTACATCGATAATGATAGAGCATTTTCAAGTAAAGTTTTTAATGCTTTGTTAGAAGCAGGTGAAGTAAACGGTTTTAAACGTTTTATTATGAAAAACAGTGTAGATTTATTTCAAAGATTTTGTGATTGGTAGGGGAAAAACATGAAAGAAATTATAGAATTCGCACCGATAATTATTGTTGTAGTGACATTTTTATTTAAGAACAGGTTATTTGTAACTCCGGAGCAAATGCAAACGGAAAGAAAAAACCTATTAGAAGAAGTTGAAAGACGTTTCTTGTCTTTGGCGGCATTCAGAGAGTATGAAAAACGTATGGACGATAATTTCCACACGATAAACAGACGTTTCTCTGAAAGTAATACTCGCTTTGACAAAGTTGATGCAACTTTGGAACACATAACAGATTTAATCATCAAAAGAGGGAAGTGATTTTAATGAAAATTTTTGTCAATGCAGGACATGGGGGAACAGATCCCGGAGCAGTTTCAAAAAAGGGGAACAAAGAAGCTGATATAACCCAAAAGGTTTGTTCACTTTTGGCTTATAAATTAATTCAACACGGTTATAACGTTGAATTTTTCCAACAAGAAAAATCCTTTACAGAGGTTTCAAAAGTGGAAAATACCTCAAATTCTGATTTGTTTATTTCTATTCACTGCAATGCTGCTGCAAACGAAAAAGCAAACGGAGTAGAGGTTTTGTATTATCCGACCTCAACAAAGGGCAAAAAATTTGCTCAACAGGTCCAAAAAGAACTTGTGGATCTAACAAAATTAAGAGACAGAGGGATTAAAGCAAGATCAGATTTGCACGTTCTAAAACGTACTAAAGCAGTCGCTATTTTGGTTGAATTGGCATTTCTTTCTAATGAACATGAAGAGGAACTTCTTTGTTTATTTCCTGAAATGTTTGCCGATGGTATTCTAAAGGGAATTAATAGTTTACCGGACAAACTATAATAATCCTTTCTTTATAATGAAACGTACACGGGGGAGCATTGCACTCCCCCTTTTTTTATTGCTTATTTTTAAAAACTAATTACGAACTGGTTTCTTTTGAATCGGTTTAGGTTGCTCAATCGGAACTTCAATAACCTCTTGAACTTCCTCTGTTTTTTGTGAATTAATAGTCATAAAACTGTAGGTAAATAACGCAGTTAAACCGATTGTAATTATAGTTATTAACGTGTAAATTACTGTTTTAAGACGGTTATTATTAGCCTTTAAATCGTTTATTTCTTTTAGATATAGGCCCTCACGTCCCGCTTTATCTTCAAGAAGAAATTGTTGTCCTTTAACGGTTGCTAACTCTTTTTGAACCGTTATTAACTCCGTCATTTTCTGTTCTAAACGGTCATTATACTCGTTATTTAATGTTATTAACTTGTCAAGCATATCACTGTCAAAACTGTTGTTATTTGTTGTTTTTACTTGTTCATTACTTTCATTAACAGGTTTATAACTGTTATTATCTGTTAAGATTTCGTAATAATCACTGTTAATTACGTTATCTTTACCGTAAAGAGATTTATAATAATCTATTTGCGCCTGATTGGTTAATATAAGTGTAATTTCACGCCCTTTTATCTTTTCTTTAACCGTTTTTAACTGTTCATTTACTGGTAATTCCTTCACATTTTGTATTTTTTGATAAATAGTCTTTGAAGTAGTGCCTACAAGTGCCGCAAAATCGGCAACCATCATTTTCTGTTCCATATATTTAAACCTTTCTTTACCGTAAATAACTATGTTATTAACTGTTTATTAACCCTTGACATTGTTATAACATGAGCATTATCATGTATAAAGTAAAAGGCATGGAACTTTTACAAAAATTAAAAAAGGCAATAAAAAAAGCCTTGTGAGAAACTCAACAAAGCTTGATAAAACTTACAATATTATTAAAGCATAGTTTCTCGCAAAAGGCAAGCCACGGCTATGGGGAAAATTTAAAGGAGGAACTATGAACACGGTTCAAAAGCATGCAGGACATGGGGTTTCGCAAATAAAATTAACTAATTATTTGCTTAACAATCTGCAACAATTTAACTTAAAACCAACTACAAAACTTGTTCTTTTGTATTTATCGGGTTGTTATAACCCAAAACACGCTGATGTGTTTCCAAAACAAAAAACAATTGCAGACAGAATGGGTATTTCAGAGCGAAGTGTAATTTCAGCCATTCAGGAACTCCATAAAGAGGGGTTAATCATTTCTGAAAGGAAATATACCAACCGATACAAATTCACGGCTAGAATTTTAAATCTAGGGGGTATGGTTGAAGATTTTTCACAACCTGAAGAAGTTGCAGATGAAAACAGCAAAATTTGCACAGAAGAAAGTGAAAAAATTGCACCTGCATGTATAGAACAAAAAATAGAACATAAAAAAGAACCTATTGAGTTGGAAGAATTCAAAATCTTAAAAGAGTATGCCGAGAAAAAAGGAGCAAAGAATATTCCAAACTACATTAATGCTTTAAAAAGAAACGGTAGCGACAAAGTCATTATTGCACAATTCAACGAAGAACAACGAGTTTTAAAAAATGCTGAAAAGCAAAGAGAAAATACTTTGAAACTTATTGAAGAATATGAAACTATGAAAAATACCGGAGTTAGTCCGAAATCTTGCACACGTTTACAAGAGTTTTTGAAAAAGCATAGGGGAAGATAGAATGCAAGAAACAATAGTTAACATTGAACAATTAGCGAATGTTTTAGGAATAAGAAGAAGCACAATGTTTTTATATGCAAATTCTTACTTATTCAATGAGTTTACTATTATGGATAGAATTTCTAAACCGGGAAAAAGTTTTGAGTTTAAAATTATTTTGAACGATAATTCTGTTCCGATAATCCGTAAATATCTTAAAAGCAAAGAACATAATACTCGCAAATCTTATGTTGAAAAGTTTGATGCATTTTTAGGTGAATAAAAAACAGGTCCTCAAAAGAGAACCTGCTAATGTATCTACATCATTACTTCAAGGCATAAGGTATCTTTACCAATTTTAAGCGTCTTGTATTTTGAAACCTTCATTACGTGAAGAGTTCCAGTATCAAAGACATCTGTGTATGAAAAAAGCAACATCTGCTGTTGCGACTTATCTAGGTAATTGCAGTAAATATCAACCTTGTCAGGGAACACGACTACTTTATCGATGAATAACTCAATTAATTGCTCAACAAATTGAGTTGAGTGAATATCGCCATCTTTGAACATAGAAAACCAATAAATGATTTGTTCTTTTGAAACTAAGGTTTTATTGATTTTCATTCTTTCAAATTGGATTTGTTCATGAAGTTGTTCTTCCCTTGTTTCCAGTTCGGTTATTCTGTTCTTCATTCTTTGGGTTGCAAGACCTTCTTCAATTGCTGTCATTATATTGTCAATTTTGGTTTCAATTTCTTTCAATTCAAATTCAAAGGCATTAATAAGACCAGTTGAATCATCTTCAAGTTGATTAAGTTCAAGAATTTTATCGGCTATTTTATTAATAAAATCATCGTGTAGAACTATCTTCATAACATTATCAATTACAACTTTTTCTAATTTTTCACCGTGGATAGATCTGGAATCACAACCTTTTTCACTTTTTTTGCCAAGGCATCTGTAATATGTTCTAAACTTTGTTTTTGCTCGGTTTATATTGGAAAAAGAACCGCACATTGCTCTACCGCATAAACCACATTTAACTTTCCCTGAAAGCAAATACTCGTATTTTGCTTTGTAACGACCACCTGCTCTTTGATTTTTCGCTAATGCCCTTTGTACTGCTTCAAAGGTTTCTTTATCAATAATCGCAGGGATTGAACTTTCACATTCAATATCGAATGCTTTATATTCACCTGCATATTTATGATTTTTAAGTGTTTTGATGATTTTTTCTTTTGTCCATTTTGCACCTGCTCTTGTTCTCATACCTGCAGCATCTAAACTATCTACAATGTCACCAGTTTTTAATCCTGAAGCGTAATCGTTGAAAATTTTTCTGATAATCGGAGCAGTCGATTCATCGATTAAGTAATATTTGTCTTTGTCGAGTTTGTATCCGTATAATACAGACCCAC
>JAEIGA010009639.1_pt1 | contig 14629 bp, 18 predicted proteins | sample 9270691 | NCBI WGS metagenome assembly JAEIGA01 (sample SAMN17057246, study PRJNA624740) | gut metagenome | biome: biome; isolation source: fecal sample | host: Bos grunniens | place: China: Xizang | collected 2019 | reverse complement strand
TTCAGTCGGATCAGTTCAGTCATCCCAATTTTGTGCAAAACCCACAAAATGACCACTCTATTTTCGTCAAAATTTGGCTTGACATTCGTTCTAAAGTGTGCTATTATTACAATAGGATATAATGTATCCTGTAGACTGGCGGTTCAGTCATCTGAACTCCCAGTTTAGTCCACTATTCTGTGGAAGGAGGATATTATGGAATCGAGTACAATGCAGCTGATCGGCCAATTCATCAGCCAGTATGGATTCCCGATCGTGGTATCGGCGGCCTTGTTCTGGTACATCGTCGTTGAGGGGCGAGCGAATCGCAAGGTCATCGAAGAACTGAAGGAAGCATTGTCAAAGAGTACTAAGGCAGTGACTACCTTCACCGATCTCGTAAAGGAGGTCACTCGCAATGGCTAACGACGCTATATACCGGGGCGATTGGGGTGCAGTTGACTGCACTTGCGACATTCTGAACAAGACTCTCTCCGTTCGCAAGTACGTGTGGACTATGCTTAACCGCACAAATCAGATGTTTGAGTATACCGGGCTTCCGGATACCATTCCGAAAGAAATACTTGAACTCTATTTGCAGGTCAATGGTCACTGCTGCATCACAGAGGTGGGTGGGCAACTTTTCGCGCTACCTGGAGGCTTGGGCGGGCCGCCAGATCCGTACTTTCGCCCTACCCTCTACATTTCTGCAATTCCTGGCCTAAGAGATGGCGATCACTCTTTCTCTAAGTCCATGAAAGTTTCTAACCATCTCGATCCGTTCAGTCCACTCAACAACTCAGGAGAGTGTGTTCTCGTCAAGAACGATACGCTGATGGAAGGGCTGCTGTACATGTTGGCCAGATACGCGACTCAGTTGACAGAGAACGACATTTCAATCAGATCCGCTCAGATCAACGCTCGCGCACACGTCAACATTACAGCGGAAACCGACAGTGAAGCCGTGTCGGCTCGTGCGTACCTGAACGCGCTCGAAGCTGGAAAGCTGGAAATTATCATGGGGAAAGCGATGATGGACAGTCTGAATGTCCAGAACATCTCCATGAACTCAGCGAATGTAATTATTCAGCTCATCGAGCTTCAGCAGTATCTGAAAGCGTCATGGTACAACGAGATCGGTCTGAACGCCAACTTCAACATGAAGCGAGAGTATCAGTCCGAGGAAGAACTTCAGGCGAACACCGATATTCTTCTTCCTCTTGTTGATAACATGCTTGAATGTCGACAAAACGCTATAGAGTTCGTAAATAAGAAATACGGAACAAGCATTACAGTCGACAAGAATAGCTCGTGGGAGAACAAGCAGGAAGAGCGCGATACCGAGCAAGAGGCAAAGAAAGCCGAGGCCGAGGCTATAAAGGAGGGTGACGAGAATGTTTAGTAACTGGCCATTCATAAATCCTTTCTGTGAGGCACCAACCGAAGTACCTCTCCTTAGGGAAGCTTTCGCTGACTGGAAGATTGGCTATGGAATATTCGATGCTCTCGAGCAATTGAGCATTGAACTTCCTTGGGGTGATTCAGTCGACTCAATTACCCTTGATATCGAATATTTCGGAAATCGGTCTGGCGGAAAATTTGTTTCTCCTGTTATTATGAATCTCCTTGGAGATACGGAGGAGCTTACAGAGGCTTCTCGCGAGATCCTTGCGAGGATCATCTGGGCAAAATTCAGCGAGCCTTGGAAGCACCTGTGGGAGACAAATGTAATTGCGTACAATCCTATACACAATTACAACATGACGGACAGTCGTGCTCTGACGAAAGGCGAATCTGAGGCCAGAGTAGGTTCTCGCAATTCAGTCGACACAACCACTCACGGCAGAGAAAACGAAGTCCAAGAGAATGTAGCAGGCTTAAATAACACCAACAACAAAGGAAAGCTTGCCGATGTTTCGCTTTCTAAAGAAGGAGGAACCACAGGAGTTACAGGCGAAAGTGGAACAAAAGATGATATGGTAAGAGCCAGTAACGAAGTAGAAACCACGAGCAGGTCGGGCAACATAGGTGTCACAACAACTCAGCAGATGTTGTTAGCGGAGCGTCAGGTCTGGGCTTGGAACTACTTCGATCAGGTATACAAGGATATAGACAGCGTACTCGCATTACCCTTCTACGATCCTTGTAGAATTTGAGGTGCCTATGATACCATATTCGTACAATTGGGTGAACATGCGAGGTATAGATCTTGCAACAATATCGGAAACCGATATGGACGGAATTTATAGTGAAATTGTCGAAGCATCAAATTTATGCGGAGATGTTGTACTATATAATTGGAAGTTTGCGGAGATTGAGATACCCCCTCAGCATACTCATATTATCATTGGAAATCCGTTGATTATTAACGGATCAGTGTATATTTCGTCATCCGATGAAATAATAGTCCCCGGTCTTATCCCTCCTGTTGGTCCATTAAGCATAACTGAAAACGGTCTATACGTTGCAAGCGACTATGATCTGTACGGATTTGATGAGGTTGACGTGAGTACGTCAGCGGTGTCTGAGAATGTAAAGACATATGTAAGAACCATCGCGCCTAAATATTCCGGAGGATACGAATACGCCAACTATGTTTATAGGACTACATTTGCTACCAACTGTGGGCTTGTACTTCTGGCCGACGCTTCACAGGGAGCAAATTCAGTTCAGTTGACTCAATCCATAACAGATTTTTCTGGCGTTGTACTTCAGGGAATTTACAACGGACAGAGAACCTCAGGATTCAACACAACTCTGATGTACCTCAATCCGTCATTAAGTGTCGGCTATTGGGCTGGTATGAAGGATAGAAACAGTTCCTATACCTGCTATGTAAATTTTACGAGCAATACTACTGCAACATTGTCAGGCAACAAGCAAGTTATTATTTACGGTATACCGTAATCGAAAGGAGAATAAACAAATGACGCACACTGGTTACGCAATGGTAGACTGTACCGGACTGAATCTGAATACATCTTCCGAGCAGACTATCACCGGCATTTACTCCAAAGCAAAAGCTGCCTTTGATACCGGCAAGCCCTGCATCGCCGCGAATTGCAACATGTCCGGGATGCCCTGCAGCCCCTGCTCGGTGATTGCGTGGATGGAGGGGACGACCATTGTAGCCACAGGCCACGTTCTTCGTCTGTCCATCACCAGCGCCGACAAGGTGACCGTAACTAATCTCGTGGCTGGCTGAGATTAGTCCACTAAAATGAAAGGAGAACAACAATGGAAGTAAAACAGATTTACGAGATCGTCAATGCATCTCTCACCGAGGCTCTCGGTAAAGATAACCTGATTACCGAGAATCTCGACGGCATTGTGGATGCCGGCAATGAGATTTTCAACGCCAACGCGTTCGATCGCTTCGTCCGCTCCCTTATCAACCACATCGGTAAGGTTGTGTTTGTCAACCGCCCCTACTCTGGCTCTGCCCCGTCCGTCATGATGGATGATTGGAGATACGGCTCCATTCTGGAGAAGATCGGGTCCCGCCTCCCCACAGCCACCGAGAACGAAAGTTGGAATCTCACCGACGGTGCTTCCTACGACCCCAACGTGTTCCACAAGCCCGACGTGTATGTCAAGTTCTTCAATAAGATGACCACGTTCCAGGTCGAGCGTTCCGTTCAGGAGAAGTCCCTGTATCAGTCTTTCTCCAGCGCCACTCAGCTCAATGGCTTCCTCTCCATGCTTCTCAACGAGGTTGAGAAAGCCATGACGGTCGCTTTTGACAACCTCATCATGCGTACCATCAACAACATGATGTCCGAGACGTTCTATAATATGAACAACGCGGGTACTTACACTGGCGCCGGCAACTCCCGATGCGTTAACCTGCTGTATCGCTTCAATCAGCAGTACAGCAAGTCCCTCACGGCGGCGGATGCTATCGTCGATCCCGATTTCATTCGCTATGCTGCCTACCAAATGGCTGTCACCATCCGTCGTCTGACCAGAATGTCCACCCTGTTCAATATCGGCGGTATGGAGAGGTTCAGCCCGCGTGATCTTCAGCACGTCATCATGCACTCTGATTTCCGCGCGGCCGCGGACATTTTCCTTCAGTCCAACACGTTCCATGACGAGTACACTCGTCTCCAGCAGGCCGAGGAGGTTCCGTTCTGGCAAGGTTCTGGCACGAGCTTTGCTTTCTCCGACACGTCCGCGATCAAGCTCACCAACAGTGAGGGCCACACTGTGGAAGCTTCCGGCATCATCTGTACCGTGTTTGACCACGATGCACTCGGTGTCAACGGCTACAATAGCCGCGTCGATACTCACTGGAATGAGCCTGCTGAATTTACCAACTACTGGTACAAGCGGGACGCCAGATACTTCAACGACTTCAACGAGAACATGGTCGTGTTCTACGTTGCATGAGTTGAGTCCACTGAACCGGGTGGGGCTTCGGCTTCATCCGGATTTTCATTAGGAGGGATCTAATGGAAGTAATATTTTACTACAATCAATCTGACGACAGAGTCATAAACAAAGTTCTGTTAGAAGATGGTAACAACAGATTCGTAGGAGTTCCAAGGGACGAGATAAGCGTCATGAATCCTGTCATAAGATTTGAGGATGATAGGATTATAAGATACAACTATGCCTATATACCGTCATTACAGAGGTATTACAGCGTAGTCGACAGAACTTCGTTCAGGGAAGGCGTATGGGATATAACCTTTGCTGTCGATGTTCTTATGTCTTTTAGAGCTGATATTGAGGATCTTCTCGTAGTTGTAGATAAGCAGTCTATGTCTGAAAACGGGAACGAGTATATTGATGATGGGAGCCTCGTATCCGAGAACGTTATGTTTCAGACAGTTTACGAGTTTCCCGCAGGTTTCAATGACGTTGGCGAGTATATTCTTATAACAGCGGGGTGATAGCATGGCAGTTGTATATAATATAATGGATTATATCCAAATTGCAGACGCAGTTCAGGCAACTGGAACGTGGGATTCAGTCGCCGCCGCTGTTCAATCTGGTGCTGTTTATCAGGCAGGACAGAACGCATATACTGCATTTCAGGTAATAGAGGGCGGGGCGGCAGCTTCTGTAACCTCATTTGATTCAGCCCTTGAAGCGGCAAAAGCCGCGAGCCTTGGAGCTACTGCCGCAACATTCAAAACAGCGGCGGGCACCATCTTGAAAAACGCAACTACCGGAGTAGTAAAAGCAGCGGGTCTTCTTACGCTTGAAGTTCCAGCAGTTGCAGCAGCATGCGCTCCTTTTGCTGGAGTTGTTTTAGGCGCAGAGCTGTATGAAAAATCTCCTCGGTTATGGACAAAAATATCCGAAAAACTTCTGCCATTCTGCTACGCTGAAAACAAAATTCAAGCGTATCTTGACTATGTTGTAGATAGTGCGACTGGAATGAGACAACCAGTTGTTCTTATAGCAACAGCAATTATCGAGACGTTAAAGGAATTATTCGAAGAAGAGGGCATCGGAGAAGTAGAGCACGAGGAAGTCACAAATCCGAATTACACTGGGCCGATTGTACAACCAATTACACTTTATTCCTCCGGAACGTATACGAGGCTGGCTGGGGGTACCGACACAGTTACCGTTGACGGTAATTTATTGTTCTTAGTCCCAAACAACAGTGACAGCGCTTTTTATGGCTTTTTATCAACAAGTCCTGGATATGCTACGGTAGAAAGATCATACGGGACAACTTCCAGATACACTTTGGGCGGGCCTTACAAGGGATACTATTATGCCACATCTGGTCCTGGGTCTAACATTTACACCGGCGTTTCCCTCACAAGGTCAACAACAGGTGCCTCGCCCGATATGATGGAGATAATCGATCTGCTTACAACTCCCGGAGCAAGTGTTGATCCCATTGGAGGATATCCGGAAGGCACTTCAGCTCCTACTGCACCCGTAGAGCCTATCGTATGGCCAGACACTCCAATAATCATTGTTCCTGATCCTCTCGGCCCAGACTATCAGCCAATTCCCGTAACGCCTATCACCCCTGTCCTTCCCCCCGCTCCGGAAACCCCATTACTTCCAGAGCATGTTCCAGATCCTACCCCTGAGGAACCTCCAGAAGAATGGCCCGATGAAGAGCCGTGGCCAACTGTTATTCCGTTTCCAGTTCAGCCGACTGAACCCGACCCCGATTGGCCTGAAGTGATGCCTTGGCCACTTCCTGCTGAGCCACCGTCCGAATGGCCAACAACGCCCTGGCCAGATGAATTTCCATACGGGTGGCCGGAGGAAAATCCATGGCCGAGAAGTCCGGATGAATGGCCAGACACAGTTCAGTGGCCTGAAGTGGCCCCCGAAGATTGGCCAGAAGAAATTCCGTGGCCAGAATCCCCTGAGGACTGGCCAGAGGAAATTCCGTGGCCTACACCGTACCCTGAGAATTGGCCAGACGATCAGCCCTGGCCAATGAAGTGGCCGGAAGAAATACCATACCCATGGAAATTCCCTTATCCTATTCCCAGTGATGATCCTTATCCCGATCCCAGGCAGACCGAGGAACCGGAAAAAAGAATTGACCCTTTTATTGATCCTTGGCCTTATCCGTGGCCTGAACCTCAGCCAGATCCCGAACCAAAACCAGATCCGTATAGAGATCCTTCTCAGCCGCAACCGAAGCCTGAGCCTGAGCCTGAGCCTGAGCCTGAGCCTCAACCCAAACCGGAACCTAAGAATCCGTATCCTACTCCGCCATCTGGAGAGCCTACTCCTCCAAGCCCGCCTATTATCCCTCTCCCTTTTTCATCCACTACCGGAATTATAAGCATATATCATCCAACGCAGTCAGAACTTCTTGCGTTCGCAAACTGGCTGTGGGTTACGTGGCAAGATGCCACTATTGACAAGATCTGGAATAACCCGTTTGATGGAGTTATTTCTCTCTTCGAGTTGTACTGTACTCCTACCGACGTTGGAAGAAAAAATATTCGCAGTGGTTTTCTCGATAGCGGAATAAGTTCCGAAACAATTTCCCGTTATACGGAACTTAATTGTGGTACTATTGCTGTACCCGAATATTATGGTAACTATTTCGACTACTCGCCATACTCGAAGTGCCATATATACCTACCGTTTATAGGTATAATCGAGTTGAATGTTGATGATATTGTTGGACACGGCGTGAATGTTACATACCGTATAGATGAATACAATGGATCGTGTATAGCGATGGTAACAGTGGCAAAGTCTACAATCGTCAACGGCGAGGAAATTGACTATAGTACCATCATGTATCAGTTCAGTGGTAACTGCGCTGTCGATCTTCCGTTTGCCGGCGGATCTCAGGCTGCTATTAAAGCTGGTATGCTTGAAGCGGCCGCGTGGGGACTCGGCTCTGTTATTAGTGGTGTAATAACAGGAGGAACGGAAGGCGGTCTCGGAATAGGTCAGTCAATAGGAAACAATCTTGCACAAGGCGCCGCGAATGCTGTCCATAGCTTAGTTTCTGCAAAATCTTCTGTTCAGCACTCAGGTTCATTTGGAGCGTCCTATGGCGCGATGGGCGGCAAGGTTCCATACATCATAGTTACGAGGCCGAAGCAGATTCAGGTTCCTAACTACAATGAACTGTATGGCTATCAGGCTCACAAGATGGTCAGGATAGGTGACTGCACTGGCTATCTGAGATGCAGAGAAGTTCACGTTATTTCCCCGACGGCTTCGGATGACGAAAAAGCTCAGATCGAACAACTTCTTAAACTGGGAGTGTATGTTACAGAATGAGTTTATTCGCATAAGAAAACCCCGTGTAGTTCAGTTGACTACACGGGGTCATTTTATTCGTCAATAGGTATTCCTTCGATTGTTTCGCCTGTTTCTGCCTCATACTCAAGGAGACAATTGTCAAAGAATTCGCAGTTTAAGCACCATGGCTTGCACTTCCATTCTGGATGCAGAAACACAAACCACGCAAGTTTAATTCTTGATGGAATACGTGTCGCTCCACATAATGTAGTTTCGAAAGACTTCGCCGATTTCGTTCGTTGAGTAGAAGATTCTGTTTTCACGTAAACACCTCTGTATAAATAAGGATAGTTTGTCGCTGTGTTTTGTCAGCGCCATTCTGTAGTTCCACCTGATAGACGGTTTAGTCGTATAGACTATGTCGTTATCAGGATCTTTAATTGGGGTCGTCTTTGCGTGCAGAAAAACATACGGGCCCGAGTCTGCGGCTATAACCTCGCCGTGAAGCAGTTCTCCCTCAAACTCTACAAAGAAGTCTGTTACGTGGTCAGCTGGTTTGGGGCGTTTTTCAAGGTGAGGGTATATCGATATTTCCCACGAACCCTCAGTTATCATCCTCAACTCAGGGTTATCGAATGCGAAATAAATATCTGACGGCTTACCTCCCCTCTTGCTCGAACTTTCAGTGTATTCGCAGACGACTTCGAGGTCGGACTGGCCGTAATGATAAACATCAATGGTTCCCGGCTTCTGATCTTTGACATGGTTGATGCCCATTTCTCCAAAGTACGGACAATATTTGTTGACCGTGTTTCCGAGCATAAGGATTTTAACGTCGTCTCTGAGTCTGATAATGGTGGATAGAGTGTTAGTAAACAGAATCCATTCATTAGGCAAGTAACCATTTCTTGACATGAATTCGTCGAAGATGATTGTGCGAATCTTAGGAAAAGACGTACTTTTGTAGTGCTCCATTGAGTTGAGGTCGAAAGCGAATCCGGCTGGCTCATCCATTTCGTCTCTACTACCATCATCGTTGCTTTTGTAGAGAAAGAATCGTGCTCTATTATAGTTGACTGAATCAAAGTTACCTCCAGTCCAGTGTGAGATACGTCCCTCTTTTGTATGCCCATCAAAGAGCGTACCAAGTCTTTTAGGGCGAATATCCTCGCCCCACCTTCTAATGTACGCGAACTGCTCACCAGATTTCGCAAAGCGTTCAATAGCATAATCGAGGGCGGAGAATGTTTTACCATTGCTCCGCTCCCCATATACCATGAAATACTTTGCATTAGGATAAGCTTTTATCGTTCTACGTATATCGTAAAACTCAAACCGTTTCATCCTCAAAGAATCTCCTTTGCCAACTATCTTCGACATGAAGAATTACAATATCAACAACATCGAGAGACTTTCTGGCATCTTCCATTGCCAGTTTTGCATTATCCTTAGTAAGCCCTCTGATTAAATGCCAACCTTCATCAATCAAAAAATATGCCAGAGCATATCCGGTGGACTTACCGTTGTTTAATTTGAATTTAGATTTTCTTGCCATCTGCTACCACCTTAGTAATAATCAGTTCCTTGAATGCATCGTGCGCCCAGTAAATATCGTTACACCACTTGACGCACGCTCTGAAATTACCGCGGAACTTGATAAATCCATCGGCAATCACAATGTACTCGTCTTTCAAGTTTACCATGAATCCTCTTGCACCTCCAGTAAAGCGTCAGTATAAGCTTTATAGTCCATACTATATGTTAGTTCGTATGTTGTTGGTTCCATGTGGATGTAGCTCAGTTCACTGAACTCTCCAATGTTTCCGAGGTAGTCGGTTACTACACCTGAACAACCCTCGTCTTTACAGTAGTCGAGAAGAAGTCTGCCAGAGTATTCACCGGGGACTATAAGACCCTCGTCTAATCCGTCAAATGGATTATCGTATGTCTTTAGAATATATTGCATAGCTTTCTTTTTATTCACGCCAGCTACAGTAAGATGATACTCTCCGTCTTGTAAGTACATGTAGCGCTTGGCACCGACAGTCTTGAAGCTATCATATATACCTTCAAAGTCCCATACGCCTATCGGTTTAGGTTCTCCCTTTCGATTGAGTGGACTAAACTCGGATACGTCAATCTTGTGGAATTCAGATGCACGTTTAAGCTTCTCCATAACGCCCTTATTGTATCGTTCAATATAATCCATATGCTGTTCTGGATGGAGCACCTTGATGCTATCGGTGTCGGAGTAGACATAATCTTTTCCACAGGCAAGAATACCCGAGAACAGGTTTGCTCTCGCGTAGGATGTTACCCACACTCCCCAAGGGTAGAACAGGAATCGCTTTACGCTTTCGTTATACTTCTTTATCGCCTCCTTCAAATCAGGTTTAGTTGACTGAAATGAGTCGTTTTCGTAGGAGATTAGTTCGCGGACAATGTCCGTGACGATCATGCCGTACGCCGCGTTGAGCATGTTCTTTGAAATCATGTAATTTATTATTTCTTCCTCTATGCCCTTTAGGACGGTTTTGTCCTTGTATAACTTGAGTATCGCTTTTACAAAAGCAGTAGGAAGATAGCCTTTCTCGTAGATACGAAAATTTGCTATCCCCATAGACTCCCACTCCCAATTATAGAACTCCTGTAGAACGAAGAAGTCCTGTTCAGTCACCGAAACTGTTAACATGTCTGCATATATAACGCGCCCATTATCCTTCGTCATATTCTCAGAGCGTATTAGCTTTGATGCTGATATGGGGTGATCGTAGTCTACCTTTGGAGTCACCCAGCGTATGGTCAGATCGAACATGCAACAGAAATTATTTAGGTAGTAGAACAGCTCTTCATCCGAAGAAATAGATTCTATTACCTTTGATGATGACATAGGGAATTTCTCGCTTAACATTACATACGGGTAGCTCGATGTAAAGTCGAAAGGAGCCTACATGTTTTACTACCCTCCTCGAATAGCGGGCACTCGCGTGTGTGAAGCCTCCTGCGAAAACGCGTTTCAGTTGACTGTACTCCTCCGGAGTTAGGATCAGCTCGGAGATTAGCGTCTTGTACCGCTTCCAACGCTTGAAGCACGCTTTTCTACAGTAGTTGCGCACATACCCAGTGTTGGTCAGCGGAATTTGCGTAATATCTCCGTCTGACTCTATTTTTTCTTGTATGTAGGCCAACAGCACCCTAATATCAGCCTCACAGTAGCCCCATTCTTCCTCAGTAAGCGGGGTTTTAGAAGTACGAATAAGTGAATAATCAAGGTCTCCGACCCTCTTTTCTATGTGGTATTTTTGCAGGTCTTGACCTACTTTCGCAAGGGATTTGCCGGAGAGTTTTAACGAGCATCTGTACTCAAACCCACCCGATATGCCGTACACCGGCTTGCGTTTATCGAGGAAGAATAACTTGTCCCAGTGTACGCGCTTCCGCATCCACTGAAACTCGTACGCGAAATTGTGAACATAAACTACCAGACGATGATCTTCGTCGAGACCTAATACAGTGGACAGAACTGACATAAACTTGTCGAATTCTTCCCACGTCCGGCCGTAGGTCACCCAGTTAAGGATGCCGAACTGCCAGACATACATACAGGCTTTCTTCTCGCCGTCAATGTAGAACGACGAGGTTTCAATGTCGAACGCCGCTGGCACATTGTAGTACGTTATTTTTTTGTTGTTGGTTACGACTGGCAGGTCTGCCTCAGCGATTGCACTAAGAAAGTTCAGTCGACTCAACAGGCCGTTAGAGTCCTTGTCGAACGTTGCGCATGTCGGCATGATATTCACCCTCGTTTTCACGCAAAGTTTTTTGAAGTGCGGTGAGCTGTTGCATTAAGCCGATCGAACCTTTGCGAAATGTATTTTTTTTCTTGCGATCACTTATTGTCATTTCTCCGAGATACTGCTGAATTTTGTCGGAGCCGTATATGGCCTCGGCGTTTTTGTAGGTGCGCAGGAACTCATCATAGACTTCCCAGAATTTCACTCGCTCCTCGGTTGTCATACGGTGCATGGGCTTACCGTCCTCTTTTTCCCCGAAAATACGAATGTCCTGTTCTCGCATCACCTGACGAGCGCCTTTCACATCAGAGGTTTTTGCATTGAAGAAGTCTTTGATGTTAAACAGCTCGGATCTAATCTTGTTGAGACTCATGGATTCAGGCGACTGAAGTCCGTTCCGATTGTAATACTCCTCCATTTTTTCGAGGGCCGGTGAAAATACCCCCGACCCTGCGCGATCGAACGCTTTTTGGCGATAACGAAATTTTTCACGGAATTGCTTCAGCATTTCCGCGGCCTGCTTTTGATCAAGTCCGTTCAGCGTCTCGAACGGCATATTCTTGAGTTGAGCGTATGTAAGTCTGCGTGCCATAGTTGCCTCCTATTTTAGTGGACTAAAATAGGGGCCAGGATTTCTCTCGGCCCCTGCGGGTGGACTTAGACCACGTCTACTGCGGTCAGGTTGTTGCCGGATTTGGTTTTGGTGGAAGAGAAGCGGAGCTGAACACCGCCATCGGCCGCAAGGTCTTCGGAAGCCGCCTCGATATCCCCATCGTAGGCTTCGGCCCAGCAACGGCACAGCTTCGACAGCAGAGCGCCACCGTTGTAATAACGGTCGGGGTACTCCTTGAACAGGAGAACGGGAAAAGTTTTTTCCTCGCCCTTGTCAGTAATTGTGGCGAAGTCGAACGCCACAACGGTGACAGTTTCACCGATCAGATCGTCAGTTTTGATCTGAGTTTTGCCCGCCATGAGGGGGGACAGGGACAGCTCATCCTGAGCCATTTTCTTGAAGTTGATCTTAGCCATTGATTTTTTCCTCCTTATAATTTAAGTTCAGTGAACTGAACTTTTTTCTACCTACAAAGTTGTAGATTTGCCAGACTCTGCTGGAACTGAGATTGAATTTTTCTGCGAGAGACTCCATAGACTCCCCCGCCTCTGCGAGACGAAATATTTCTTCGTTGCGCAGAATTTTTTCAGGATAACCCATTAGCGGTCGCCTCCGAATTTTTTTGTACATCGTATGTAATGCTGAGCAAATTTTTTCCGTAAAGGGATGAAATTTTTTTCAGGCATTCGTCAAAATTTGGAGCAATGCAGTTGAGCTTGCAAGTACGCCCGCCGGGTGTTTTGAACGCGACAATAAAGATCATCGGCGGCCCTCCTTATTATAGTGGACTGAACTTCAACGATTTAGCACATTAGTGAAGCAGCGAGGTAGTGCGCTAATGCGCTAACGCGTTAACGTGGTAACGATTTAGCACATTAGTGAAGCACCGAGGTAGTGCGCTAATGCGCTAACGCGTTAACGTGGTAACGATTTAGCGTGTGAAAGTTGTGCTAATATAAATATCATACCATTGGATGCAGTAGATGGTATGATACTTTGTTAATGCCGTGGACTGAAATATACCTACTGATATAGAAGATCAGTAGGTTATTGGAGCATTAAAGCAAAGGGGGATTATCCCCCTTGCTTTAGTCTGCGCTTCCATCAAGGTCCTGAAGAAACGCGAGTCGTTCTTCCGGAGTCATGGCTTTCAGCATTTCCTTAAGGCTGGAAATGTCTTTGCCCTTACCCTTAACTTCTGACTTCTTTGCCACGTAGGGTCGATATTCGTACATTTGGGCATAGCCGCTTGCGGTGTAAGCTATGAAGTGCTGTGCCGCGCTTACCTTGTCCCCGTCGAGCTTCGCAGTTGCGAAAAACACTCCCGCGCCGGATTCCGCATTGCCGGAATCCACGATAGTTGCCGCGACAGCTTCGTACATATCTTCCTTAATAACGTTCTCTGCAATTACTGCCTTGCTGGACATTTCTGCCACATTGAACGTGGGAAGAACACGCTCTTTTGCCTTGCCGCCCTTGCGGTGTTCAGCGGCAAATTCGCGCAAATCCTTCTGTGCCGTTTCAGGGGTAATGTCCTTGTTATCAATTGCTTTGGCAAGCTGGACGCGATCAGCGTTTACCATCTCTGCCATGTTGGACATTGTCAGAGTATCGCGGATTTTGCGCGTATAGTCGTTATCCTCAAGAAAGAATGCCTCACCAACACGCGCCCACGCGTAGGCAGTGGACTTCTGAACGCCAAAAACTGCAGCGTACTCTTCAAGAGATTTGTAGCCGCCCTTCTCAAAGAGTTTGTCCCGCTTGACTTCGCCGAATAGAGGAGCACAAGCGCGGGCATATGCTTCGGTTTTCGCTTTGACTTCGGTATACAGGGCGTTTACCTTGTTCATCTCCGCCATGATGGAAGCGGAAATCTTGTCCAGACGGTCATCTCCGGACTTTGCAAGCTTGTCAATCTTACGTCCCTCAAAAATAGTGATTTCGTTCATGATATGTTCCTTTCCCCCACACTATGCAGTGGGCGCTTAGTTTAGTGAACTGAAATGGATTTGTGGCACGGGCGCGGTGGGCGCTACTCCGCCGCTGTCCAAATCCGTATGTGCCCAGAAAATGCACAGTCTTTCCCTTTGGACACTTATAATATAGCATGAATACTCTTGTAATGCAAGGACTTTGTTATGTAACTATTGCGTCATCACTTTGTAACCGTATAAGACAAAGTGGTAACAAATTGATTGCGAAGTGGTGTCAATAAGGGAACAAAAGAGTAACAGTTGATTGCATAATAGTTACAGAAATCGGTAAATATTACAGTTTTGGATATGAATATAAATGCAAAGTTATACATTAAATATACATCAAAATCAGCATATTCGTGAACATTATACATTGATATGCACTTTAATATGCTAAAAATATGCAGTATTTGTGAATGAATATTCAATGAATACTAATGTATAATGTGAATCGTCATTGTGCACAAACAATTGTAACTTGTTGTAACTAATTGTAACAGCTTTGTAACAAGTTCAGTTGACTCAAATTGTAACAAAATCGTAACGAATTTTTAATTTTCTTGTTGTTTTTG
>JAEIGA010009638.1_pt1 | contig 14629 bp, 11 predicted proteins | sample 9270691 | NCBI WGS metagenome assembly JAEIGA01 (sample SAMN17057246, study PRJNA624740) | gut metagenome | biome: biome; isolation source: fecal sample | host: Bos grunniens | place: China: Xizang | collected 2019 | reverse complement strand
GGCCATGGCAAAGGCCTGCATGGCCGATTGTTTGTCGCCCAAGCGCAGGTAGCAGTCGGCCAGGTGGTAGGCGGCATTCTGCGTCAGGGCATCTGCCGGCCCGGCGGCTCGACGCAACCCCTCCGTAGCGTTTTGGTATTGCGCCAAGCGGTAGAGCGAGAAGCCCTCGATGTAGGCCGCCTCGCGCGTGGACTCTCCTCCGTTTTGGTGGTAGGCGGCGATGTATTCGTAGGCTTTCGCGTAGTTGTCCAGGTGGAACCACGCCTCGGCGATCATGCGCCTCAAGTCGTTCTGTTGCGCGGGCGTGGCCGTGGGGATCAGCTTGTCGCCGTTGGAGGTCACATAGGTGTAGTTCTCTTCGCGAAACTCCAGTTGCAAGAGATAGAAGGGGGCGATGCTTTGGTAGGTGTGGCTCTTGGTGAGTTCCTCAAATCCGGCCTTGGCCTTGGTGTAGTCCCCCTTGGTGTAGTCAATGTAGGAGCGGTAGTAGAGGGCGTGGTCGGCGTAGGCGCTCTTCTTGTCCACCCGCTCGAAGTAGTTGTAGGCCTTCTCGTAATCGCCCGCTGCGAAGTCCAGGTAGCCACGGCGAATGTCGTATTTGTTGCGGTTGTCTGCCGAGAGGGCGCGATAGTTGATCTTCTCGAAGGTCTCCAGGGCCTTTTCGTATTCTCCCGTGGTGCAGTAGTGCGAGGCGCGGGCAAAGCGCACATCGTTGGTGCGCAATGATCCCGGAAAACGCTCCTCGAAGCGTAATAGAGCGGTCTCGGCATCGGGTCTGCCGAGTTCAACGGCACATACGGCCAGGTAGTAGGCTGCCAACTCCCGCTCGGGCAGCTGATTCTCGCTCAACTCCCGCTCGATCCCTATCCAGGCGTGGCGGGCATCGGCCCAGCGACCCCGTTCAAAGAGCTCTTCGGCACGCAAAATCTCCTCCCGAAGGGTTTGTTGGGAACTCTGCGCAACGGCTCCGATGGACGATAACAGAACAAATATCAGTAGGATAGATCGAATGATTCGTGATAACATGGTCATTTAGTCTTATAAACGAACAAAGATACTCATTTTTTGGCAAAGCCCTCCTCTTTTTAGGAACGATTCTTGCAATCTTTTTCGTGTGTAGAATTTTTTTCTTTTTTTAGCTCCTTACATACGAAAAGGGAAATAAGTTTCGTTTATAGAACAAACAAAACAATAAACTAAAATAATAATAATTAAAAACCAAACGAACTATGTTGAACTATCGTGTATCTGTTCGCCGCGATGAGCCGGTGAAATTCAAATTGCAGAGCCATGCCGACATGACGGCGCTCAACCCCAAGGAGATGATGCTCTATTCGGCCGCCATGTGTGCCGCCTATACCCTGGAATACTACCTCAAGCGAGCCCGCGTGCAGGTCAAGGGGTTTGAGATCGAGGTCTCGGGCAACCTCTCCACCGAGACCCTTCAGGCGCAAGCCTACTACACCGACTTCAAGGTGGTCTATCGTGTGGAGGGAGAGGATCCCGCAACCAACGAGGCCATCTCCGAGGCAGTTTTGAATACCCACAACGAGGGGTGTGGTCTGATTCGCATGTTGAAGATGATTGGTGCTACGGAGTCCGAGATATCCATCACTTTTTGATTTTTTGATTTTATAGGGCATATTTTGCACCTCAATCAATTCCCCGAAAGGGTAGTACGCTAAGTACAACCCTTCCGGGGAATTTTCATATCGGCACAAAATCTGCCTCTCTAAAATCAAAAAATTGGGGGCTGATCCAAGTCCAAAGTGGCGTTACGCCACCAACCCTTCCGGGGCTTGCTGCGTTAAGTCGAAATATGCTCCTCTAAAATCAAAAAATTATTTTCGATTCGACAGGGTATATTTTGCATCGCCGTGTTCTCCCGTGATGCGTCGATAGTTCGAGCAGGCCACGGCGTAGTTGAAGTGGGCGGTGATGGCGTTTGTGTAGATCTGAATCCAGTTGAGTTGGGTTTGTAGTACATCGAGAATTGTGGTGAGTCCCTCGCTGTAGGAGTAGGTTCCCAGGTCGAGGTTTTCGCCGGCAATGCGCAGGCTCTCGCTTACGGTGGCGATTTGGGCGTGGCTCTCCACAACGGCACTCCACCCGTTGCGCTCCTCGCGCAGGATCTCGTCGTAGAGTTCGGCCTGTTGCCACTCGACCCGGAGTGCGGCGGCGCGGGTGGCATCCAGCGTGCGGCGACGGGCGCCCCACCCGAATATCGGAACCGAGAGACGGGCAAAGAGTTCTCCGTCGAGGGAGGTCGTTCCTCTTCGGTTTGGGGCTTGCGGCTGCCACACGCCGCGCACTCCGAGGTGCAGTTGTGGATTGTAGTTGGACCGCTCGATGCGGATCTTGTTGCGGGCTATTTCGCTACGCAGGCGGGCCGATCGGAAATCGGGGCGTGCATCGAGGATCTTTTCAAAGCCGAGGCGTTGGGGTAGCGGTAGGCTGTCGAGGATCGACTCCGCGAGGGTGACGGGCTGATCACTCGGCATTCCGCGCAGGATGTTGAAGTTGTGCAACGCCTCTTCGAATTGCTGCTCCGTGACGAGAAGCTCATAGTTGGCGGTACTTAGGCGGGCCTCAATCATCAGCAGATCGCCGCGTGCAATGTACCCTTCGCGGAAACGCTCGTCGATTACCCGTTTCAGCGAGCCGATGATCTCCACATAGCGCCGTTGCGCCTTGAGAAACTCCTCTTTGGCCGATAGGTTCCAGTACGCGTAGTCGGCGGCATGGCGGATCTCGAGTTCGGTCGAGATCTCCTCTTCGCGGCTTGCCGAACTCTCGAGCACGGCCCCTCGCAAGGTGGCCCGCAAGCGACCTCCCTCGTAGAGCGGGGCGGTGATTTCGGGCTGGAGCGAGAAGTTCCAGGGCTTGATCCCCTCTTCATGGCGTAGGGCGTAGTCGAAGTTGCCCGAGAGTGAGAGGCGGGGTAGGAGATTGCTCTCGGCCACCGCCTCTCGTGCCGCCATCTCGGCCGTGTGGGCGCGAGCGGCTTGCAGCGGATAACTGTGACGGAGCACCGCTTCGCGATAGGAGGCAAGGCCGATTTGTCCCTGGGCGAAATGGGTTGCGGGGAGCATCAGCAGGAGGGCAAGAAGGAGTCTATACATGGCGTGTAGGGGGGTTGAATCCGATAAAAGAGGGCATAGAGCACGGGCAGTAGCCCAATGGTGAGTAGGGTACCGACAAAGAGCCCGCCCATGATGGTGGCGGCCATGGCTCCAAACAGGGAGTCGAAGAGCAGGGGGATCATTCCCAGGATGGTGGTCCCCGAGGCAACCAGCACGGGGATGGCCCTTTGGCGCGTGGCCTGGGTGAGGGCTTCGTAAGGGCTTCGGCCCTCTCGGCGTAGACGCTCGACCTCGGAGAGTAGCACCACGCTGTTTTTGATATTCATCCCCACCAGCCCCAGCAGCCCGAGCAGGGCGAAGAAGTCGAAGAGTTTTCCTGTGAGCAACAGTCCGGGGACTACACCCACCAAGATGAGGGGTTGAAGCAAAAGAATCAGGATCGGATTTCGGAAGTTTCCGAAGAGCAAGAGCAGGACGAGGAAGATCAACAGAGCCGTCAGGGGCAGTTTCTCCTGCAGAGCATGGTTCGATTCGGTTTGGCTCTCCTCTTCCCCGAAGGGGCGCAGGTGGTAGCCACTCGGAAGCGGAAGTTGGCGCACCGAGTCGTAGAGCGAGCGGAAGAGGAGTTTGGTGTTGACTCCGCGTCGGGGGTCGCATTGGGCCTTCATCACCCGTTCGCGGTTGAAGCGCTGGATGACGCTGCGCTCAAAATCGAAACGCAGGCTGTCGACAGCCTGCTCCAGCGAGTAGACTCGTCCAGCGGGCGAGAAGAGAGGAATGGCCTGCAGACTCGAGAGGTTGTAGTTCTCGATGTTTTCGTCCTTAAGAAGAATCGGCAGGATGCGATCTCCCTCGCGGTATTCGCCCAAACGGAAGCCGGCGGTCGAGAGGGTGATGCCTGCCGCCAAACGGCTACGCGAAATGCCGATGCGTTGCCCCTTCATCTGCGAATAGAGAGGGGTCCAAATCGGGATGCGGTTGCCCCAACTTTGGCGCACGTTTTGGGCTTGCGGGTTTCGGAGCAGGATGGCTTCGGCCCGATCGGTGAGCCGTTGCAGGGTGTCGATATTGGGGCCGATGAAGCCGAATTCGATCGCGGCATCGGGTACGGGCGAGAGTTTGAAGAGCGAGGAACGCAGCCACACATCGGGAAGTTCCTGCTCGACCCAACACGAAAAACGCTCCTCTACATCGGCTGTTTGGCGGGAGTCGTGGAGCTCGATGAGCAGATTGCCGAAGTGGGGCTCTCCGCTTTCGCTCGCCGATGCCAGGTAGTAGCGAGGCGGGGTACCCCCTGCGGTGAGCGACACGCGCTTGACCTCGGGTTGCGCGAGTAGCCACTCCTCCATGCGCAGGAGATGGTGCTCCGTGGCCCGGATATCGTAGCCGTTCGGAAGCCAAACATCGGCCCGAAAGTAGGGCTTGTCGAGGTTCGGAAAGAAGTTTTGCGGCATGCGCCCCATGCTCCACAATGCCCCTGCAAAGAGGAGCACTGCCCCCACTACAACCCCTGCACGATGGCGCAGGGCACCCTGCAACAAGCGGTCGAAGGTGCGGAAGAATGGCCCCGTATGGGGATCTTCGATCCGCTTGCTCGGACGTAGTAGGAGCTCCCCGAAGAGGGGTGTCTGTGTCAAGGCCAAAAACCAACTCAGCAGGAGCGAAAGGCTTACGACAATAAAGAGTGGGCGGATGATCTCGGCCACGGACGAGGGGGCGAGGTACAAAGGAAGAAAGGAGAAGATGGCGATCAGCGTGGCACCGAGCAGTCCTCGGGCGGGTTGTTCGGCACCGCGAATCAAGGCCGTTGTGCGCACCATGCCGAGGGCCATCTGCTGTTTGGCGTTGTCTGTCACCACAATGGCATTATCGACCAACATCCCCATGGCAATGATGAATCCGGCCAGCGAGGTGCGGTTCAGCCCCTCGCCCAGGGGTTGCATCCCCAGCAGGGTGCCACCGATGGCCAGCAGCAACGAAGAGCCGATCACCACCCCTTCGCGGCGGCCCATGGTCAGCATGATCATGCCGATGACGATCAGCAGCGACACCAAGAGGTTCCATAAAAAGGTGTTGGTCGCCTCGCGGGCGATTTGATCCTCGGGGTAGAGGCTTTCGAGTGTGAGACCGAGCGGAAGATCGAGCCCTTGGAGCGTGTGACGAACCGCCTCTCCGACCTTGACTACATCGCTCCCCGGCTCGGTCGAGATGCCGATACCGATCGCCGGGAGGCCGTTGACGCGCATGAGCGAGGGGGGCGGCGTGCGGTAGCCGCGCTCGATGCGGGCGACATCGCCCAACCGAAACTGTCTGCCATCGGAGGCCATCAGCAGTTGGTTCCGCAGGTCGTCGAGCGAGCGGTAGGAGCCGCTTTCGCGAAGGATGATCTCAAGGTCCCCGGCCTCTCGGGTACCGCTGTCGAAGAGTTGGTTTTGGGCTTCGATTGCCGCCACGATCGCCTCGGGGCGGATCGAGAATTCGGCCAACGCCGAGAGCGAAATATAGAGGTTGATCACAGGCTCTTGCTCGCCGAACAGAGCGATCTTTTGCACGCCGTCGATACGCATCAGGCGGGTGCGGATCTGTTGTGCCTCTTCGCGCAGTTCGCCGAAGGAGAACCCCGGGTCGGCCGTCAGTCCATAGTAGAGTCCGTAGAGCTCCCCGAAGTCGTCGTGTACGATCACTTCGGAGGCCCCTAAGGGGAGTTGTGGCGCGATGTTGAGGGTGCGTCTTCGGAGTTCGTCCCAGCATTGCGAGATCTCGTGCGGAGGGGTTGCCGGGTCGAGTTCCACACGAATCAAGGCCTCGCCAAAGCGCGATTCGGAGGTGATCTTATGCACCGAAGCCATGGATTGGATCTCCCGTTCAATTGGCTCGGTGATCAGTTGCTCGACCTCCTCGGGGGTGGCTCCCGGGTAGTGGCACGAAAGGGCTGCCGTCTTGATGCGGAAGAGCGCATCCTCCTTCTTTCCCAGGTGGCGAAATCCCAATATTCCGCCCACAAGAAAGATCAGCAGGATGAACCAGAGGAGCGGCCGATGCTCCAGGGCAAGGCGGGGAAGAGATTTCATGGTTGCTCGTCGTTATCGTTCTTTATTATGCGCACCTGCTCCCCCTCCTTCAGTTGATAGAGGCCGGCCGTTACGATCCGATCTCCGGCCCGAAGGCCGCTGTCGATCGCGATGCGATCCCTTCCCACGGGATTTCCGATCCGCACACGATGCCGCTCGACGCGATTCGAACGGTCGATCACCCAGACCCAGGTTCCCCCGCCGGCGGGGGCATAGATCGCACGCAGCGGCACCGAGACGGCCTCTTTTTCGGGGTCGGCGAGTTGCATCAGGATCGTACACGACATTCCGGGCGCGATGGGGTAGCGGGCCGTGTCGGGGTTCACGAGGGTAAGCGAGGTGGGGAAGCCCGAACCATCGGACGAGGTGCGGGCATGGTTCTTCAGGCGGGCTTCGAAGCGCACGCCCCGGTAGTTGTCGAAGCGGACTTGGAAGTGTGTGGTCGGAAGATCGAGCAGACGTACCAGCCCCTCGGGAGCGGTGAACGAGACGGTGCGCGTGAGCGGATTCACCAAGCGGGCAATCGGCTCGCCGGCCGAGACCCGCTGATAGGTATCGACATAGGTGGCCTCGATTACACCCTCGAACGGAGCGCGTATCTTTGTGTCGTTGAGCATTTTGAGCGAGTTTTCGTAGATCGAACGGGCTTGGGCATGGCGCGTTACAGCCTGCTCATATTCCTGGAGCGAGATCGCCTCGTGGGCCAACAACCGTTTCATGCGCTCGAGGTGCGAGGAGGCCTCCTCAAAGGCTGTGCGGTCGGCCTGGACGACGATCTCCACTTCGCGTGGGTCCAACTCGGCAATCAGGGCTCCACGGCTTACGCTTCGCCCCTTCGAGACCGGCACATCGAGGATCTGTCCTCCGATGCGAAAGGCTAAATTGACGGCATCGTCGGGCGTGGAGAGCCCCACAAACTCCTTCTCGAGGGTCGTCAGGCTCTCTGCGGTAGCCGCTTTTACGGTGTGTACCTCGCTCTTCGAGGGAGGCTTTCTCTCTTTCGAGCACCCTATAGGCAGCAGACACAAGAGGATCAAGGCGCGGAGCCCGTTGCCAAGGCTTCGCGATAGGCTCTCTTTTCGGTGTGTGGTTCGATAGCGTAAAGACATAAAATGAGATGTTGGCTTTCGCGAGAAAACCAACATCTGTACCAAAAACACGAATCTTCTTTCTAAGGGGCTCTTTTGAGGTCTATTCGAGCTCAATATCGCGACAATTCCGCTTGTCGACAATCACTCCGTCTTCGAGGGTCACCACTCCGTTATTCGCTCGGAGCAGAGTACGGATCGTATGAACGTCCATGTTGCAGCAACGAACCGGTCGGCTTCCGTGGAATGACCACAAGGCTTCGTCGTTGAGGTGGTCGGGTGTCAGGCAGATGACGGTAGCCCCCTCTCGGTCGGCACGGTCGATGAGCATTCGCAGACGGTGGGCGCAGCCGTTGCGCAGTCGTTTGAAGTTGTTCACGCAGAGCATGTAGAGTCTACCTTCGGTCTCCAACACCTCCTCGGTGATGTCGCCCGTGTGGTCGCGCAGGGCGAACTCCGCAATTGAGGCGCGAATCGATGGGGTATTGAAGTTCGTGCGGGTCTCGACCCACTCCCAGCGGCTTTCGTCTTGCCATTCGGTGTCGGTGAGTGCAAATTCACGGATCTTTCCCGTCTCCAGGTTGCGGTAGATCAACAGGGTTTCGAGTTGTTCGTCCTCCTCCTTCAGGGTGTCGGCATCGGGATTGAGTCGCTCGGTGCGCAGATCCACCCCCACCTTATAGGGAAGGAAGTCGACAAAGGGGAGGTGGCGGCTGCAGTAGATGCCCAACCCCATCGAACCACTAAAGAAGAGGAGCATGAGCGCAAGTTCGGCCGGCTTGAAGGCGAAGATCTTGTCGGGGCGGTAGCGATACCACACCACAAAGGCCGGGGGGAGGAGCAGTAGGTTCTTCAGGAAGGTCTCCCAAGGAGAGAGTTTCAGCGCCTCGCCGAAGCATCCACAATCCTCCACCGGAAGCACCGTGGCGCTCAACAGGGTGAGGAGGGTGAAGAAACACATCGAGAGCAGCGCAAAGATCGAAACCAATCGAATACGCACCTTGAACAGGAGCATACAGCCCATCATCAACTCGGCACCGCACAACCAGATCGAAAAGGCCATCGCCAAGGGGTTTAACTCCTCAAATCCGTAGATGGCCAGGTACTCGCCCACCTTCAGGGCGGTGCCCCAAGGGTCGATTACCTTGCTGAATCCCGAAAGGATGAAGGTGATGGCCAAGACGGCGCGGCAGACTCTGGCGAGCGATTTCAGTAGGCGTGGTTGCATTGTCTATCGCTCGATTAAGGGGGTTAGCACGGTTTGGATGCGCTCGAAGATCGCATCGGGAGAGGCCATGCCCCCACGACCGTCGTCGCAAGAGATCACACGCAGGGCTTCATCGCGCTCGGCGGCCGAGAGGTAGACCTCGCGCACGCACTGCTGCAGCGAGAGCGACCCCTCGTGAATGTCTTTTGCTCCCTGCAGATAGTCGCGATCGTCGCCCTCGCGCTGCTCGGAGAGTTTGCGCTCCGTAAAGGCGAAGGGGACATCCAAAAAGAGCGAGAGGTCGGGACGAGGAATCCCGTAGTAGTTGTACTCCAAGTCGAGGATCCATTCCGCCAGGCGGTCGCGCTCCTCGCGCGTAGGGAGTTTGGCGCATTGGTAGCCGATGTTCGAGTAGACATAGCGATCCAAGACAACCACCTTCCCTTCGTCGAACCATCGACGGATCTGCTTCGCCGCATCGTTTCGGTCTCCGGCATAGAGCAGGGCCACCAAATAGGGGTCTACTTGCTCCACCGAGCCGAATTCGCCTCGCAGGAAACGGGCGATCAACTCCCCGAAGACGGGGGCATCGAAACGCGGGAAGTGGAGGTATTCGGTCTGCAGCCCCTGCGCCTCGAGGTGCTGGCGCAGGCGTTGAATTTGGGTCGATTTTCCGGCTCCATCGAGCCCTTCGAGGACAATAAGCATAGGGTTAGCCGATTTTTGGGTTATCGTAACATGCGGAGAGCACGCTTCAAGGCGGCCTCCAGCTGATCAATCTCTTCGCGGGTGTTGTATAGGCCGAACGAGGCACGACACATTCCCTTTACGCCGTAGTGTTTCATCACGGGTTCGGCGCAGTGCTGTCCCGTGCGGATGGCCACTCCTTGTTTGTCGAGGATCATCCCCACATCGTAGGGGTGTGTACCCTCGATCGTAAACGAAAGAATGGCGCATTTCGAGGGATCGGTGCCATAGATCCTCAGCCCGTCGATCGCTTGCAGACGCTCGGTGGCGTAGCGCAACAGCTCCTCTTCGTGGGCCTCCACCGCCTTCAGGTCCAACCCCTGCAGGTAGCGGATTGCCTCGCCGAGTCCGGTGGCTCCAATGAAGTTGGCCGTGCCGGCCTCAAATTTCAGGGGCAATTCGGCATAGGTCGTGCGCTCGAACGAGACCCGATCCACCATGTCGCCGCCACAGAGGAACGGAGGCATCTTTTCCAGGAGGTCGCGCTTGCCGTAGAGGACACCGATGCCCGTGGGGCCGTAGAGCTTGTGGCCCGAGAAGGCATAGAAGTCGCAATCCAACTCTGCGACATTCACTCCGCCGTGTACCACCCCCTGGCAACCATCCACCACAACCACCGCGCCTACGGCATGGGCGGCATCAATAATGGGCTTCAGTTCGGGGCGTGTGCCCAATGTGTTCGAGGCCTGGGTGATAGCTACCACGCGCGTACGCTTGTCGAGCAGCTCCGCAAGGGTCTCGATTTTCAGGGCTCCCCCATCGTCAAACCTTAACACGCGCAACTCGGCCCCTTTGCGTTCACACATCAACTGCCAAGGGACAATGTTCGAGTGGTGCTCCATCTCGCTGACCACGATGTTGTCCCCCTTTTGGAGAGCCATCTCGCAGTAGCTGTAAGCCACGGTGTTGAGCGAGGCGGTGGCTCCGGCCGTAAAGATCACCTCGGCTCGCTCGCGGGCTCCGATAAAGCGACGCACCTCTTCGCGTGCCGCCTCATACTGCTCGGTCATCTGTTCGGCCAAGAAGTGGGCTCCGCGGTGGATGTTGCCGTTGAGTGTGCGGTGTAGTTCGTTGATCTTCTCGATCACGCACTGCGGTTTCTGGGCCGTGGCCCCACTATCCAAGTAGACCAAGGGGCGGCCATAGACCTCGCGCTCGAGAATCGGGAAATCTTTTCGTATGTCGTGCAGATTCAGCATGGGCTACATGGCTTGCAGTTTCTCGGTAACCAGTTCGCAGAGCAACTCCCCGAGGGCGGGATTTGCGTGGTGGCAGACCACATCTCCGGCAAAGCCTTCGATCTGCAGGCGACGGGCCTGCTGTTCGGTAAGGCCTCGTTGGCGCATGTAGAGGATGGCATCTCCGTCGAGCTGTCCCACGGTGGCACCGTGAGAACACTTCACATCGTCGGCATAGATCTCCAATTGGGGCTCGGTGCGGATGCGTGATCCGGGCGTGAGCTCGATGTTGCGGCTCGTCTGGCGGGCATCGGTGCGCTGGGCATCGGGCGCCACATAGACCAAGCCGCTGAAACGACCAAAGGCCTCCTGGCCGCTTGCTACCCCCTTGACCAGCGAGTTGCTACGGCAATCGGGCGCGTTGTGCTCGGTACGCAGCGCCACCTCGCAGTGCTCCTTCGGGGCGACGAGGAAGAGGCCGCGCAGGCGACTCTCGGCGTTCCGACCCTGGAGCGAAAAGGTGAAATCAGCATTCGAGGAGCCGATTTGCAGCAGCGTTACATCGCTCGAGGAACCCTCCTCTTGTTGGATCTTCACCGTGCGGAAAGCCTCGCGCACAAAGATCTCAGTAAGCTCCAAGCGGGCACCTTGCTCTACGCGGATCGTGGAATCGCTGCTGTCGGCAGCCTGGTGCAGAAGCACGATTTTTCGCTCTGTGCCTGCCTTTACCACCCACTCACCCAACGCTGCGGCCTCCATAACCTCCACATCCGAGAGGGTGGCGAGTCGTTGTAGAATCTTCGAGTGTTCCATTACTCCTCCTTGTAGTCGTTAATCAACCAATCGTAGCCCTCCTTTTCGAGCTTCAGGGCCAGCGACTTATCGCCCGAGTAGATGATGCGTCCCTTGTAGAGCACATGGACAAAGTCGGGGACGATGTAGTCCAGCAGGCGCTGATAGTGGGTGATCACCACCGTAGCATTTTCGGGGGTGTGGAGCTTCGTAACGCCCGTGGCTACGATGCGCAGGGCATCAATATCCAACCCCGAATCGGTCTCGTCCAAGATGGCCAACTTGGGCTCCAGCATCGCCATCTGGAAGATCTCGTTCTTCTTCTTTTCTCCTCCCGAGAAGCCCTCGTTTACTGCACGCGACGTGAGCTTCGAGTCCAACTCAACAATGGCACTCTTTTCGCGCATCAGCTTCAGAAATTGGGCCGCCGTGAGGGGCTCTTCGCCACGGAACTTGCGCTGTTCGCTGACGGCCTGCTTCATAAAGTTGGCCATCGAGACGCCGGGAATCTCCACGGGATACTGAAAGCCCAGGAAGAGACCCATCGAGGCTCGCTCCTCGATCGGGAGCTCCAAGAGATTCTTGCCCTCGAAGATCACCTCGCCGGCCGTTACGGTGAATTTCTCGTTGCCGGCCAACACCGAGGCCAAGGTCGACTTACCCGAGCCGTTGGGCCCCATGATGGCGTGTACCTCGCCGGCCTTCACCTCCAGGTTGATCCCCTTGAGGATCTCCTTGTCGCCGACCGAGGCGTGCAAATTTTTAACACTTAACATATTTCGTTTTTTTTGTTTTACTAATCTGTTTGTTTTGCAGAGTTTTCCTACCCTCCTTCCAGTAGGCTCCCTGCTTGCTAACTCTTACCACCCCAATTTAGATTCGAGCTTCCAGAGCCTTGAATCGTGAATTGAGAATTGTGCTTTGAGAATTTACCCTACCGAACCCTCCAAACTCAGAGCCAAAAGCTTTTGAGCTTCGACGGCAAACTCCATCGGGAGCTTTGCGAGTACCTCTTTCGCGTAGCCATTGACAATCAGGCCCACGGCATCTTCGGTGTTCAAGCCACGCTGACGGCAGTAGAAGAGCTGCTCTTCGGAGATCTTCGAGGTCGTGGCCTCGTGCTCCAATACGGCCGAGGGGTTGTGGCAGTCTACATCGGGGAAGGTGTGGGCACCGCACTTGTCGCCAATGAGCAACGAGTCGCACTGCGAGTAGTTGCGGGCTCCGTCGGCCCCCTTCGCTACCCGTACCAAGCCTCGGTAGGAGTTTTCGCTACGGCCGGCCGAGATACCCTTCGAGATGATGTGTGAGCGGGTATTGCGCCCAATGTGAATCATCTTGGTTCCGGTGTCGGCCTGTTGGAAGTGGTTGGTCATGGCCACGGAGTAGAATTCGCCCACCGAGTTGTCGCCCAACAGCACGCAACTCGGGTATTTCCAGGTGATGGCCGAGCCGGTCTCCACCTGTGTCCACGAAAGGCGGCTATTCTCGCGACACAATCCGCGTTTGGTCACGAAGTTGTAGATACCGCCCTTTCCCTCTTTGTCGCCCGGGTACCAATTCTGTACCGTGGAGTACTTCACCTCGGCATCGCGCTCCACAACGATCTCCACCACCGCGGCGTGGAGTTGGTTCTCGTCGCGACGCGGGGCTGTGCAGCCCTCCAGGTAGCTCACATACGACCCCTCGTCGGCTACGATCAGCGTACGCTCAAACTGACCCGTGCCGGCGGCGTTGATGCGGAAGTAGGTCGAGAGCTCCATTGGACAGCGTACCCCCTTGGGGATGTAGCAGAATGATCCGTCGGAGAAGACCGCGGCATTCAAGGCGGCGTAGAAATTATCCGTATGGGGAACCACCGAGCCGAGGTACTTTTTGATCAACTCGGGGTGCTCTTTGATCGCCTCGGAGATCGAGCAGAAGATGATGCCCTTCTCTTTGAGGGTTTCGCGGAAAGTGGTCTTCACCGAGACGGAGTCCATCACGGCATCCACGGCCACGCCGGCCAGAGCCATCTGCTCCTCCAAGGGGATGCCCAATTTGTCGAAGGTGCGCTTCAACTCGGGGTCTACCTCATCCATCGAGCCGAGCTTCTTTTGCTGCTTCGGGGCGGCGTAGTAGATCACCTCCTGGAAGTCGATCTCCGGAATCCGAAGGTGTGCCCAAGTCGGAGGGGTGAGAGTTAACCAATGGCGGTAGGCCTTCAGGCGCATTTCAAGCATCCATTCGGGCTCACCTTTCTTCTCCGAGATGAGGCGAACAACCTCCTCGGAGAGCCCTTTGGGGATGATTTCGGTCTCGATGTCGGTCGTAAAACCATACTTGTAGTCGCTCTGTTGCAACTCATCGAGTATATTTTTTTCTGTCGTTGACATAGTCGGTTGTGTTTAATCAGACAAAGATACGAAAACAATTGCAAAACTCAAACCGAAACTCGCGAAAAAAGAGCCCTCCGACTTTTGGAGAGCTCTTTGTGGATTTTATTGGCCGTTATCTCGTGTAGAGCACCTGCAACCATTCAGCTTTTAACAACAGTTAAGCGATTGTTATATTTTGGGCCGAGGGGGAGCCGATGCGAAAACGAGGAGAAAACACTCCTCGTTTGTTCCTGCGCTATGATTTTTCCTCGTCGAAGAGCCGTTGCCAAAGCTCTTCATCTTTCCACCCCTCGGGGCTCCAATTCCAATGCTTTTTGCAACCGGCAAGGCGAAAGCCGGCACCCGAGAAGAGGGCTTGGCTGGCTTCGTTGTCCGACTCGATGTGGCACCACAACTGCTCCAAGGCCAGGGTGTTGCGAGCATACCCGACGACCAAACCCAGGGCCTCGCGGGCATAGCCTCTTCCGCGGTTTTCGGGGCGATGGATCAGGATGCCCAAGCCGGCGCGACGGTTCAGAGGGTCGATCTCGAAGAGGTCGAGCGTGCCGATTGCTTCGCCCGCCAGGGTCTCGATGATAAGCCGTTGCTGGTGAGCCGAGAAGGGGTCAAGAGATTGGTTTTGGGCAAACTGCTCGAGCGCATGGCGCGAAAAAGGGGCGAGGGTGCCACTCACATGCCATACTTCGGGGTCGTTCTCCCAGGCATACATCAACTCTACATCTTCGGGTTCAACCGCCCGAAGAGTTATCTTTTCTCCTTTCAAGTTCATGATTTACAGGCCGATGATCTTGTTGCGGATCAGCATGGCCGAACCCCAGGCGCTGGCCGACTCGGTCATCTTCGAGAGGCGGAACTTGGTATCCTTGTAGACCAGGTTGAGCGAATACTTGTTGGTAGCCGACTTAAGCGGAAGCATGATGTAGTCGCCGGCAGCCGCCAGGTTGCCACCCACAATCACCGTCTCGGGGTTGAAGGTGTTGATCAAGATGGCGATCGCCTTGCCCACCTTCTCGCCCGCCTCCTCGATGAGTTCGATCGAGAGGTTGTCGTCGTTTTTGGCCGCAGCGATGATGTCGTCGATGTGG
>JAEIGA010009637.1_pt1 | contig 14630 bp, 13 predicted proteins | sample 9270691 | NCBI WGS metagenome assembly JAEIGA01 (sample SAMN17057246, study PRJNA624740) | gut metagenome | biome: biome; isolation source: fecal sample | host: Bos grunniens | place: China: Xizang | collected 2019 | reverse complement strand
TCCATAACCTTTGCAGCAGGGGATATAAATTGTTTCTTGCCACTTCAAAGCCCGAGGTTTTTGCCACTCAGATAGTCTCACATTTTGGTATAAGTAAATATTTCACAGGGATAGGTGCCGCAAGTCTTGATAAATCGAGAGACAATAAAGAAAGCGTTCTTGAGTACCTGTTTTGTGAATTCGATATAAAAAAAGAAGATTCAGTTCTTGTGGGAGACCGCTGCTACGACTTAAAGGGTGCAGAGTATGTCGGTATAGATGCCGTAGGTGTGCTTTATGGCTATGCCGATATGGAAGAACTGTCTCAGTATAAGAGCGTGTATATTGCAGAAACAGTAGAAGATTTGGATAGGTTTTTTGCATAATTAACGGAGATGTAGTATGAAAAATAAGGCAGTTGTAAAATATGTTGACGAAAATTCAATAGCCATTGATTGCGGCATAGAGCCGGGTGATATTATCACTAAAATAAACGGAAAAGAAATAAAAGATATTCTCGATTTCCGCTACTGGACAAGCGACGAGTATTATACTGTCGAGGTTGAGAAAAAAGACGGAACCGTTGAGGAAATTGAAGTTTATAACGACTATTTTGAACAGTTTGGTGTAACTTTTGAAAAAGAGCTTATCGATGACCCAATGCTTTGCCGTAATAAGTGTATTTTCTGCTTTATGGACCAATTGCCAAAAAATGTCCGCCCGACAATGCATTTTAAAGATGATGATGTAAGGCTCAGTTTTCTTTCGGGAAACTATGTAACACTTACAAATCTTAATGACGATGAGGTAGAAAGACTTTGCAGACTTAAAGTAAGCCCTATAAATGTCAGCGTTCATGTAACCGACGGCGAAAGACGCTGTATGATGCTTAATAATAAAAATGCTCATAAGGTTCTTGATATTATGAAAAAATTTGCATCTTCGGGAATACTTATGAATGCCCAGATTGTTCTGTGCAAGGGTATAAACGATAGAGAGTATCTTGAAAAAACAATCTATGACCTTGAAACTCTGTATCCTTCCATAAGGAGCATATCTGTAGTTCCCGTGGGCATAAGCGCTCACAGAGACGGACTGTATCCTTTGGAGAGTCTTGAAAAAGACGATTGCAAAGCCGTTATTTCTCAGGTGGAAAAATACCAGAGCGAGTTCTTGAAAAAGCACTCTACCCGTCTTGTATACCTTGCAGATGAATTTTATATAAAGGCAGGGAAAAAAATTCCTCCCTGCGAGTATTACGAGGATTTTCCGCAGATAGAAAACGGTGTGGGTCTTATGGCTGTTTTTGAAGATGAAATAAATCTTGAAATGGAATATTCTTCTTCGTGGGAAGATGCAAAACCGGCACCCAAAACCATTGCCACATCATATATAGCCTATGACTATATAGCTGAATATGTGGATATGATAAAGGAAAAAAACCATAATTTAAAATGTAATGTTGAAAAAATAAAAAACAATTTCTTCGGAGAAAAAATCACCGTCACAGGTCTTATTTGCGGTGGCGACATTATTTCTCAGCTAAAAGGAAAGGAATTGGGCGAATATCTTCTGATATCAGACAGTATGCTTAAGAGCGATGAAGATATATTTTTAGATGACATAACTGTGACCGATGTAGAAAGGGAACTTGGAGTAAAAGTTCTTGTTGTTGAAAATTCGGGACAGGCATTTGTGTCAGCACTTATGAAATAGAAAAAAAGGAGTTGATTTTGTGAAAAAGCCGACCTTTGCCATTGTAGGCAGACCAAACGTGGGTAAATCCACCTTGTTTAATAAACTCATCGGGGAGAGAATATCCATTGTAGAAGATACCCCCGGTGTAACAAGAGACAGAATATATGCTGAGGGCGAGTGGCTCACAAAAAAATTTGTTCTCATAGATACAGGCGGCATAGAGCCAAGAAATGATGATATCATTTTGGAACAGATGAGAAGACAGGCTCAGATTGCCATCGATATGTCCGATGTAATTATATTTATGGTCGATGTAAAAGCAGGTCTTACCGCGTCCGACCACGATGTTGCGGCAATGCTTCAAAAATCGGGAAAACCAATAGTCCTTGTGTGCAACAAAGTCGATAATGTTGGCGATGTTCCCATGGAGTTTTATGAGTTTTACAATCTTGGTATGGACGAACCCATTGCCATATCATCCATACACGGTCTTGGCACAGGCGACCTTTTGGATAAGCTCTTTGAATATGTGCCCGAAACCGATGAAGAAGAGGAAGATGATGATGCCATAAAGGTTGCCGTTATAGGCAAACCAAATGTAGGAAAATCATCTTTAATAAACAAAATACTCGGAGAAAACCGTGTCATAGTAAGCAATATTGCAGGTACAACCCGTGATGCCATAGACACCCAGTATGTTCACGAGGGGCAGAAATACACCTTCATAGACACCGCGGGAATGAGAAAAAAAGGTAAGATAGACGAAAATATTGAAAGATACAGCGTAATCCGTTCTCTTGCAGCAGTAGACAGAGCCGATGTTGTGCTCATTCTTATAGATGCCACTGAGGGAGTAACCGAGCAGGATACAAAAATTGCAGGCTATGCTCACGAACAGGGCAAGGCAAGTATCATTGTTGTAAATAAATGGGACCTTGTAGAAAAAGAAACCAACACTATGGAGCAATTCCGAAAAGATGTTCAAAACGGACTTTCTTATATGACCTATGCTCCTGTAGCTTTTACCTCTGCTATGACAGGTGCAAGAATACCAAAGCTTTTTGAACTTATCAGATATGTAAATATGCAGCATGCTATGCGTATTTCCACAGGCGTTTTAAATGATATATTAAACGAAGCAACATCAAAGGTTCAGCCACCGTCAGATAAAGGCAGAAGGCTTAAAATTATGTATATTACACAGGCAAGCACCAAGCCGCCTACATTTATTCTCTTTGTAAATGATAAGGAACTTGCACACTATTCCTATGTAAGATATATTGAAAATCAGATAAGGTCTACCTTTGGCTTGGAGGGCACACCAATAAGGTTTATAATAAGACAAAGAGGCGAAGACAAGGGAACTAAGTAAAAAAAGGAGAGATTTGTTGTGTTAAGTGTAATTTTGCTTTGCTCAGCTCTGGCATATCTTCTTGGTAGTATAAACACTTCCATCATCGTGTCAAAGCTTATGGCAAAATCTGATATAAGAAATTTTGGAAGCGGCAACGCAGGTGTTACAAACACCCTCAGAGTTCTTGGAAAAGGTGCCGCTGCCATTGTTGTTGTGGGAGACTTCTTAAAAGGTGTTCTCTCTGTACTTGCAGTAAAACTTGTGACCGAGTATTTCGGAATAGTTGGCAATTTGCGAATTCCCGAATACTTTGCTGCATTTTTTGTAATGGTTGGACATATATATCCAATATATTTTGGTTTCCGCGGCGGAAAGGGCATTATGACAAGCCTTGCAGTTGTGCTTATGCTTGACTGGGAAATTGCCGTAATACTTCTTCTCATATTCGCTGTCATCTTTGTGACCACAAGATTTGTTTCTCTTGGTTCTTGTATATCTGCGGTTATGTTTCCTGTGCTTGTATATATGTTTCATTCACACGATGGATATTTCCTGTCCTTGAGTGTCCTTATGGCAGCTCTTACACTCTTTAAGCATCGTACCAATATTGTAAGACTTGTCCGTGGAACAGAGTCCAAGACCTACTTTAAGAAAAAACAGTAATATTCGGAGGTGCATATATGACGGATATTAAAAATATTGCAGTAGTCGGCTCGGGCAGCTGGGGTACTGCAGCTGCTATGCTTCTTCGCAAAAATAATCATAATGTAACCCTCATATCAAGAAATGAAGCAAAATGTTCTAAAATGAGAGATACATTGGAAAATGCCGAGTATCTTCCTGGTGTAAAGCTTGATAAGGACATAAATTTCACTACAGATATTTCATCTGTGTCAGGAAAAGACCTTGTTGTTCTTGTTACTCCGTCATCTACAATCCGTTCTGTAGCAAGAGAAATTTCGGCATATTTAAATAAAAATCAGGCAATAGTAATATTATCCAAGGGCATAGAGAGAGATACCTATCTTTTTATGAGTCAGGTTGTAGAGTCCGAGTGCCCGAATTCAAGGGTTGCCGCTATGTCTGGTCCGTCGCACGCTGAAGAAGCGGCAAGGGGTATTCCTACTTTGAATGTGGTTGCGAGCAAGGATATTGAAACTGCAAAATATATTCAAAAAATCTTTTCCAGCGATGTATTCAGAGTTTACACAGGCACAGATATAATTGGTGTAGAGCTTGGCGGCTCTGTAAAAAATGTTATTGCCCTGTGTGCAGGTATTATAGATGGCATCGGCTTTGGAGATAATACAAAAGCAGCTCTTATGACAAGAGGCATAAGAGAAATATCCCGTCTGGGTGTTGTTCTCGGTGCGCAGGAAAATACCTTTTGGGGATTATCGGGAATTGGCGACCTTATCGTAACCTGTACAAGTATGCATAGCAGAAACAGACGCGCTGGTATACTTATCGGTCAGGGAAAATCTGTAGATGAGGCACAGGCGGAGGTCCACATGGTTGTTGAGGGCGTCAATGCAACAATTGCAGTGTATGAAATGAGCAAAAAACTCGGTGTGGATATGCCAATTGTCTCTGCCGCATATAGCGTACTCTATGGAGGAAAAAACCCCAAACAGGTTGTTACAGAACTTATGTGCCGTGAAAATAAAAACGAAATAATATAGAAAGAGGTATGCATTAATGATTAGTCTTGATTATTCAAAAACAAGTAATTTTGTTTCTTCTGATGAAATAAAAGCCATGAAAGAGCTTACTTTAAAAGCTGCAGATGTGCTTATGACAAAATCAGGTAAGGGAAATGACTTTCTGGGCTGGCTCGACCTTCCAAAAAACTATGACAAAGAAGAGTTTATGAGAATTAAAAAGGCTGCAGATAAAATCCGTTCTCAGTCACAGGTTCTTGTGGTTGTAGGAATAGGCGGTTCATACCTTGGTGCAAAGGCTGCCACAGAAATGCTTACAAATCCATTTGGAAACGACTCTGGCATAGAGATAATCTATGCGGGCAACAGCATCAGCTCCACTTATCATTCTCAGCTTATTTCATATCTTGAAAACAAAGATTTTTCCGTTAATATCATTTCAAAGTCAGGCACCACAACAGAGCCTGCATTGGCTTTCCGCCTTCTTCGTAATCTTCTTATCAAAAAATACGGAAAAGATGGCGCTAAAGACAGAATTTATGCTACCACAGATAAATCAAAGGGTGCATTAAAGTCATTTTCAGATAAAGAGGGTTATGAAACCTTTGTTGTTCCCGATGATGTAGGCGGAAGATTTTCTGTTCTCACAGCAGTGGGACTTTTGCCGCTTGCAAGTGCAGGTATCGATATAGATGCCATGATGCAGGGTGCTTTTGATGCTATGAATGAGTATGATAAAGATTTTCACGAAAATATATGCTACCAGTATGCCGCAATAAGAAATGTTTTGAGAGAAAAAGGCAAAACTGTAGAATTTATGGTAAATTATGAACCAAGCCTTTCATATTTTTCTGAATGGTGGAAACAGCTCTTTGGCGAGAGCGAGGGAAAAGAGCATAAGGGAATTATGCCTGCATCTGTAAACTTTTCCACCGACCTTCACTCAATGGGACAGTATATTCAGGATGGCACAAGACTGATGTTCGAAACCGTTCTTAATGTTGAAAAACCATGCCTTGATATAGAAATTCCTTTTGATGAAGAAAATGTAGACGGCCTTAATTTCCTTTCGGGAAAAAGCGTGGACTATGTAAATCACAAGGCGTTTCTGGGCACACTTTTAGCTCATACAGACGGAGAAGTTCCAAATATTATAATTAATATACCTTCCCTTGATGCATATCATTTTGGCAATCTTGTGTATTTCTTTGAAAAAGCCTGTGCAGTAAGCGGATATATTCTCGGGGTAAATCCATTTGACCAGCCGGGTGTTGAATCATATAAGAAAAATATGTTTGCACTTCTTGAAAAACCGGGATATGAAGAACTTAAAAAAGAACTTGAAGAAAGATTATAAAAAAAGTGGCAAAACTTTATGTTTTGCCACTTTTTTTGCACATGTTTTGTTACAATTGTGTTAAAAGTAAAAGCTCTAAATTCATTTTTCTTGAAATAAAGAAAGTGTTGTGGTATAATGATTTCAAGCGAAGCTTGAAATCGTCGATATGAATTCTGACGAATTCTCGATATGTCACAAATGACTCGATATGTGCTTCGCACTCGATATGTCGCTGATGCGACGAGATTATGGAAAGGGGATATGGTAATGGATCAGTTTAACGAAACAATGAAGATAAATAATTTTACCGACAATTCTCAAAAGGTCAGAGAGATTATGAGTGTTGTATACGATGCTCTTCAGAAAAAAGGCTATAATCCTCTTAATCAGATAGTTGCATACCTGATGAGTGGCGACCCTACATACATAACAGGGTATAATAATGCCCGTATTCTTATCGGTAAACTTGAAAGAGACGAAATACTCGAAGAACTTACAAAAGAGTATTTAAAATCATTATAATTTTATCTATTAACAACGACAAATTGTTATGCAGTTTGTCGTTGCCATATTTTAAAGGACTTTTAAGTAACGGGGAGAGGAAGTGTCATAAAAAATGAAAATATCAAAAAAAAGCACGACACTTACAGCGGGATTTCTCGTTGCTGCAACCCTGCTTGCCAAAGTCTGCGGTATGCTCCGCGATATTTTTCTTGCTGGTATGTACGGCACAGGCACAAACGAGGCAATAGCATTTTCCACGGCTTCAAGAATTCCTCTGTTGTTTTTCGATATTGCGCTTGGCTCTGCAGTCACCTCGGCTTTTATACCAATATTTAATGAATATCTCGAAAAAGACGGCAGGAAAAGAGCTATAGATTTTTCAAACAGTTTTATAAATCTGGTTGTTTTAATAACCCTTGTTATGTCAACAGTGGGAATAATCTTTTCCAAAGACTTTGTGTCCCTTATAGCAGGCGGCTACGACGCAGAAAAAATAGCGCTTTCTTCATCGCTTGTAAAAATATTGTTTCCCACAATAATTTTTACAGGTCTTGCATATTGCTTTGTGGGAATTCTCCAGTCTTTCGGCGAGTTCTATGTCCCTGCCATAATAAGCCTTGTGTCGAATGGTGCTCTAATAATATATCTTGCAGTATTCGGCGATAAATTCGGAGTTTTCGGAGTATCCTGTGCCATGCTTGTTGCGTGGAGTCTTCAGGTTCTTGTTCAGATTCCGTCGCTTAAAAAACTTTCTTATACATATCGCATAAGACTGGATTTTAAAGACGAGGGCATAAAAAAAGTTTGTCTCCTTGCTCTTCCCATTATAATAAGCACCTGGGTTCAGCCTATAAATACTATGGTAAATATCCGCCTTGCTTCATCTATGGAGGGCGGAGTTGCAGTAACTGCACTTGACTATGCAAATAAGCTGTATATAATACTGGTCGGCGTGTTCTCATTTGCCATCACAAATCTCACATTCCCGTCTATTTCCCGTGCCGTGGCAAAGGGAGATGATAAGGCTTATACCCACACAGTGTCGCAGGCTATAAGATATGTCATATTTATAATCACACCTGTAATGGCAGGATTTTTGCTTATGAGCACACCTGTTATCCGCCTGTTTTATGAGAGAAACGCCTTTGATGCGGCATCTACTCATATAACATCTGTTGCACTCTTTTATTATTCCATCGGAATGGTGGGATTTGGAGTGTCCGAAATATGTAATAAGGCTTTTTACGCACTCCATGACGGAAAAACCCCCATGCGCATATCAATGCTTGGAATTTTAATAAATGTTGTTCTTAGTCTTGTTTTTGTACTTGTGTTTAAAATGGGACATTGGGCACTTGCTCTTTCTGCATCTGTATCGTCCAACATTATAGGCATTACAATGATTGTTGTGTTAAATTCGCGAAAAAAGATTATTTTCAAAAGCACCTTTGTTTTTGTTTTAAAGATTGTTGCAGCCACTCTTTGTATGAGTGTTTTTGTATCACTTTCAAAAAATGCAGTTTCAATCTTTGGCGGCGGCAAAATTCTTGATGTTTTTGTACCTGTTGCAGTTGGTGCTTTGGTGTATTTTGCAATGTGTATTATACTTCGTGTAGGAGAGCTTACAGATATTTTGTCAACTCTTAAAAATAAGGCGAAAGGAGAAAATGACAATGAATAGCACTATTATCAGTTTTTTCATAAAGTTTTTTTCTTCGGTTTCAGCGTGGTTTAACAATAGCTTTTTCAATAAACTTCAGGAATTTGTCAGTCTTTTGTGGGCAAGGGTTACCAAAGAAAGCTTTCTGGTAAATCTTTTTAAAACATACCCTTCAGACGATGGCAAACTTAAAAATAGCCTTTTGGGGAAATTAATATATTTTGTTTTCTCTGTTGTAAGAAAACCTGTTCGCTTTGTATATTCCATTTTGTCAAAAGGATTAATATTTTCTTCAATATCCTTGTGGTATAAAAACTTTTTCAATGTATCGGTAAAGGGTTATTCGCTTCTTGCTTTTGGCTTTTGCCTTGTAAATGTGGCAGCATTGCCTCTTGGCTTTTCACAGGGAAAAATTATTTCTCTTGCTTATATTTTAATTATGATAGTTTCCCTTTTTGGAATGTTTATGAATCTGTCGCTCGGTAACATTTTGTCAGGCAGCATGGCAAAAAAAATTGTTTCATTATTTTTTGGAACGGATGTTTTGTTTTCAGAAAATGCAGTTTCCTGTAGTCTGCCATATATGATATGTCACCTTGTTGTCGGACTTTTACTCGGGGCGCTGACTGCATATTCTGGTTTGATTATACCTGTTGCCTTTGCGGCACTTTTGTTTATGGGACTTGTTCTTAAGGACTACAGAGTAGGTGTGTATACAGGTGTTATACTTATGCCTTTTCTGCCCACTATGGCAGTTGTGGGACTTGTGCTTTTTAGCGCACTGTCGTTTTTTATAAAACTTTGTGTAGATAAGGATTTTTCCTTTGTTCACACATCGCTTGATGCGTTGTTTCTTATATTTGCATTAATAATGCTTATTTCCACCTTGTCGTCATTTGCTATGGCAAACAGCCTTAAGATATATATGGTTTACTTTGTGTTTCTCATTTCATATTATCTTCTGGTCAATGCCATTTCTACCAAAGGTCAGTTGTATTTTGTTATAAAAATGATGCTTCTTGGCGGAGTGTTTGTGGCACTTTATGGCATATATCAGCATATCTTCGGCTTTGACGGCGGCACAACATGGACAGATACCGAAATGTTTGAGGATATCGCCACAAGAGTTGTGTCAACCTTTGGCAATCCAAATGTACTTGGAGAATATCTGCTTCTTCTTATACCTGTATGCGCGGGATATATACTTTCTGAGAAGAAGTTTTATAATAAAGGTGCGTTTCTTGTTATAACAGGACTTTTAAGTCTCTGTATGGTGTTTACCTATTCACGCGGCAACTGGATTGGACTTCTCGTTGCTATGGCACTCTTTTTTATGTTTTATGACAGAAGAGTGGTGTGGCTCGGAGTCATAGCAGTTCTGTTTCTGCCGGTCTTTTTGCCCGAAACTATTATAAACAGATTTATGAGCGTTGGAAACACCTCCGACTCGTCCACTTCCTATAGAGTAAATATATGGATGGGAACTGTAGCCATGCTCAAAGACTACTGGATTTCAGGTGTTGGTCTTGGTACAGAGGCGTTTAACGAGGTTTATCCTTATTATTCATTCCACGGCATAGTGGCACCGCACTCTCACAATCTGTATCTGCAGCTTGTAGTAGAAAACGGCATCACAGGTCTTGCAGCTTTTGTAATTTTAATTCTCACATATTACAGAATGTGTATATCTTCAATTATCCGCAACAAAGACCGTATGCTCAAAGCCACAACCATTGGGCTTTCTGCAGGAATGTTTGGTTATCTTGTTCAGGGAATGTTCGATAATGTGTGGTATAACTACAGAATAGTATTTATGTTTTATGTAATTATTGCTCTTACAGTAAGTTCTGTTAAGATTTCCAAAAGGGAGGAGATTTACAATGATTAAGGTAGTAAATGTCATTTCCGATGCCAATATTGGCGGTGCGGGAAAATGTGTTCTCACTTTTTTGAAGTATTATGACAAGTCAAAGATTGATTTAAAAATTGTTGTGCCAAGAGGTAGCCTTCTTATTCCCGAAATAGAAAAGCTCGGCGGAGAATATATTGAAACCGATGGAATAACAAATCAGTCTCTCGGCAAAGTGGGCATAAAGAATTTAAAAGCTATATTTAAAGAACAAAAGCCCGATATCGTACATTCTCACGGTTGTATGTCTGCAAGAATTGCCGCACGAAGTATAAAAGGTGTCAAAATTGTGTATACCAGACACTCTGTGTTTGAACCAAGTCCTAAGATTTCAAAAGGCACAGGCAAGGTTGTAAACGGCTTTGTCAATAATATGACATGCGATAAAATAATTGCAGTTGCCGAGGCGGCAAAGGAAAACCTTTTGCAGACAGGACTTAAAGAAAGCAAAATAACCGTTATACAAAATGGTGTAGAACCGCTTGTTCCTATATCGTCAGACGAAAGGACAAAGCTTCGCACAGATTATAATGTCTCAGGTGAAGAGTTTTTAATGGGTATAGTTGCCCGCCTCAACGAGGTAAAGGGACATGTTTATATATTAGAGGCTCTTAAAAGACTTCGCGAAGACGGCTTCAAGGTAAAACTTCTGGTTGCAGGCACAGGTGACTATGAACCAAAAATAAGAGAAAAAATATCCGAGCTTGGCATAGACCACGATGTTATTATGGCAGGGTTTATCACCGATGTAACAGGTATAATGAATATTCTCGATGTAAATGTAAATGCATCATTCGGTACAGAGGCAACCAGCCTTTCACTCCTTGAGGGAATGAGCCTTGGACTCCCTGCAGTTGTAAGTAATTTTGGCGGAAATCCTGGAGTTGTTACCCATGGAGAAAACGGACTTATATTTGAGTCAAAAAATTCAGATGACCTTTACGAAAAACTTAAAATGTATTTCTCAGATGAGGGCTTAAGACAAAAGCTTAATGAAAACAGCAAGAGAATTTTTGAAAATAAATTCCGCGCCGAAATTAATACTTTAAACATAGAAAAGGTCTATTTTGATGTGTTGGAGGGAAAATAAATGTCAGATAAAAAAGCGTTTAAAATAAAGATTATTGATATAATCATTATTCTTGTGTTTGCTTTTCTCGCACTCATTGGCTTTAAGTTCGTGTCAGGGAAAAAGGCAGAAAGCAGCTCCGATGCAAAAATCACTTTTGTAGTAGAACTCACAGCTATGGAAGAGTCTGCACTTTCTGCAATAAAAGTAGGAGATAATGTGTTTGAGTCCCGCCGCGGCGATTTTTACGGAGTTGTCAGCGATGTAAAATCACAACCTGCAAAGGTCACAACCATAGATTCCGTAAAGGGTGAGTATGTAAGCACCACTTATGAAGATAAATATGATATGTATGTGTCTGTAGAGGCTGATGCAAGCTCAGTTACCGAAAAAGATATTGTGGTTGCGGGAAATGTTATAAAGGTTGGCGACAGAGCGTATATCAAAAATGATAAATTCGCGGCTGCGGGGTACTTTGTCGATGTTACCCTTGAAGATGGCGGGGAGGTAGAGTAATGTTTGTAGATAAAAAAGGTAAACTTTTTGGACTTATAAATATCGTTGATTTGTGTGTGATTATTGTTGTCCTTGTGGCAATAGGCGCTATTTATTTTAAGTTTAACTTAAGCTCTCATTCCGATATCGCTGCATCTGATGATAAGGTTGTTGTGACTTACAAGGTAGCATCTGTAAGAGATTTTACCCTGAGACAGTTTGAAATTGGCGATAAACTCTTTCTGGAAGAGGACGATAGCTTCATAGGTGAGGTTGTAAATGTGTCAAAAGAACCTGCGCAGGATTATATAAGAACTGTTGACGGGAAAATAAAAAAAGCCGAGCAGCCCGATAGATTTGATGTTTATGTTGATGTAGAGTGCTCTGCTTATATAGATGGTGACAAAGTCTACATTCACGGCGGTAAACAACTTTATCAGGAACAGGAAAATATTTACTATACCGATACTGTTCAGACAACTGCAAAAATAGTGGATATTAGAAAAGCAGAATAAAATAAAGTGCACTGATTTAGTGCACTTTTATATGCTGGTGTGGCGCAGTTGGTAGCGCAACTGATTCGTAATCAGTAGGCCGAGGGTTCAAGTCCCTTCACCAGCTCCAGAAAAAAGCATCGACTATTGTCGGTGCTTTTTTCAATGAATTGCCTTACGGCGTGAATTGAAATTTATAATTTCATGAATTGAGCCTTACGGCTCATGAATTGCACCTATCGGTGCTATTTATGGCAATTCAATTCATGTTGCGATAGCAACAATTCATGGTGAAACCAATTAATGACAACGGAGTTGTCAAATTATTATAAAGTTAAACATCTCAAAAGTTCTTCTTTTTCAAAAATCTTCGTACAATATGTACGAGAATTTTACTTATTTTATATCAAGTTTTTTAATAAAGCTTGCCACATGAGTACCGAGAGCAAGACCTATTCCACGCACAACATAGGAAAATCCGTATATTGCAGCTCCAAGATTTTTGTAGTAGCTTGCATCTACTCCCGATGAAAAACCAAATAAAGATGAAGATATGCTTTGCATACCGTTTATGTTTTTGCCTGCTATAGACATAAAGTGAGCACCGTAAAAAGTAATAATAACAATGCTTATTGATATAATAAGCAGTATAATGGCAAAAAGCCTGTTTCTTGTAATATTCACTTTTTTTACAGGCTTGAAACTGTCTGCAAGGGCAGGAGCATTAATGTTTATATTGTATTCAGAACCATCTGTTTCGGCAACAGGAGAAGTGTCAGAAAATTCATATCCGCAGTTGTCGCATGTTTTAATGGCATCTTCTACCATAGCACCGCATTTTGGGCACATCATAGAAATTACCTCCGTTCAATTTTGTTTATTAATGTTTAAAATAATTACACTTTAAGATTTAACTTATAAAAGATGTATATTGCACTTTGTTGCAATCCATTGAGATTGCTTTGCAAGTTCATTATATCATAACTTTAGCATAAAATCAAATTAATTTTCTGTAAACATATTGACAAAATGTGTGTTTGCCTGTATAATTAAGTAGTTGTAAATGCTGTTGTAGCTCAGTAGGTAGAGCACTTCCTTGGTAAGGAAGAGGTCGGCAGTTCAAATCTGCTCAACGGCTCCAGAAAAAAGCATCGACTTTTGTCGGTGCTTTTTTCAATGAATTGCCTGACGGCACGAATTGAAATCTTGCGATTTCATGAATTGAGCCTTGCGGCTCATGAATTGCACCTTTGGTGCATTTAAAGGCAATTCAATTCATGTTGCGATAGCAACAATTCATGGCGAAGCCAATTCATGACAACGAAGTTGTCAAATCATTATAAAATTAAATATCCTTATGGTTCTGCTTTCCCATAAAAAAGCGTAGTGAAAAATTCAGTGCGCTTTTTTCAACATCTCAAACTCATAAAACCCTCCTTTTTGGCAAAAATAGAGCCAAGGAGGTTTTTTTATGTGCACAGCCGTTAGTTTTCATGGAAATACCCATTGTTTTGGCAGAAATCTCGATTTGGATTATTCCTATAATGAATCGGTAACTATAATTCCCAGAAATTTTCCCATTGTGTTGAAAAACGGAGAGTTTCTTTCAAACCACTTTGCATTTATAGGCACTGCCTATGTGTATAATGGTTATCCACTGCTTTATGACGGAACAAATGAATATGGCTTGTCTGTCTGCGGACTTAATTTTCCTGATAACGCTTACTATTTCCCACCAAGAGAAAATATGTTAAATATCACACCCTTTGAGATAATCCCGTGGATTTTGTCACTATGTAAAAATGTGTCTGAAACAAGAGAAAAACTTTTAAATACCAATGTGACCAATATTCCGTATTGTGAGGAGCTTTCTCTCACACCTCTTCATTGGATGATATCTGACCAGAGTAATACCATTGTTGCAGAGCCGACAAAAAATGGGCTTAAAATATATGATAATCCCTCGCATGTGCTGACAAATAGTCCCGACTTTTCAAAACAACTTTTTTCTTTAAATAACTATATGTCGCTTTCAAATGAAAATCCCCAAAAAAGCTTTTCTGATAAACTGCCATTAACGGCATATAGCAGGGGAATGGGTGCAGTTGGACTTCCTGGTGACTGGTCATCGCAGTCAAGATTTGTAAGGGCATCTTTTGTGAGTTGTAATTCTCTTTGCGATGAAAATGACCTGTCTACCATAAGTCAGTTTTTTCATATATTAAAAAGCGTTGCTCACCCAAGGGGAGTTGTAAAGACGAATAAGGGGAAATATCAGATTACTGTGTATTCCTCGTGCTGCGATACAAACTCTATGAAATATTATTACACAACATATAATAATTCTTCTATTTCCTGTGTGGATATGAGAAAAGAAGAGCTTGATGGAAATTCTCTGTTTGTATATCCGATGATTCAAAAGGAAAATGTGTATTATCAGAATTAAAAAAATCCAAGTGCAAAAGCAC
>JAEIGA010009636.1_pt1 | contig 14631 bp, 12 predicted proteins | sample 9270691 | NCBI WGS metagenome assembly JAEIGA01 (sample SAMN17057246, study PRJNA624740) | gut metagenome | biome: biome; isolation source: fecal sample | host: Bos grunniens | place: China: Xizang | collected 2019 | reverse complement strand
TCTTCCAGGAATCGGATTACAGGCTCATCGCGACCTGTCAGTTTCTTATACTGTTCATACCTGCCCGGATTATGGATAGAACGGCAGTCGAAGACATACCCGCCACCATTGCCTGAAGGATCATAAGGCACGCCTTTCTTTAAAGAAAAGCTATACACCGTAACAGTGAGACCAGCCTTGGAAGGCTCCAGAGGCTTAAATCTTTCGAGCGAAAGCATTTCGCCAAGCACCCTCATCAGGTACGGATACCTCGCGAACGGCTCCTGAAGAAGTTCATTCAGAGCCTCGATTGCAGCAGGAATAGACACTACGAAATTTGCCTTATGCTCGGTCCAGCCACGGAAACCATACGCCCCAAGCACCTGAAGATCACGGAACAGCAGGAAAACCCTGATATTCTCCATAAATAGTTCCCTATCCACATCAATATAGGATGAAAGTGCAGCGAGATAACTATCCAGCATCCTCTGCTTCAATTCCTTATCATATCTCGACCTTGCATGCCAAACGAATGAAGCCACATCATAGTATATAGGTCCGCGTCTTCCACCCTGGAAATCAATAAAATAAGGCTGACCATCGCGCACCATCACATTTCTTGCCTGAAAGTCGCGATACATGAATGTTGGAATATCACCCACAATCCCCTTTACAGGCAGCCCACATCCGACCAGATCATCTGCAAGCCTTTCGAAATCATCCTGAAGCAGCATTTCATTAAATTCCAACCCCGTAGCCTTCAGAAAGCAATACTTGAAATAATTCAGGTCGAACATCACAGACCTATGAGTGAAATCCTTTTGTGGATGACAGATGTTGAAATCAAAATTTCTCGCGCCTTCGAACTGAATCTTCCCAAGCAGAGCAATCGTGCGGCAGAGGAGGTCTTCAGCCAGCGCAAGTCCTTCACCACTTGTACGCGCTTTCATATATTTGTCAAAGAGAACTTCTCCACCCAGATCCTCCTGGATATATGCCATTGAGTCCTGACTCTCTGCTAAAACCTGCGGCACCGGGATTCCGGATGACAAAAAATGCCGGGCCAAGGCGACAAACGCCGCGTTCTCTTCCTTATCAGTACCTATGACACCGATGCAGGATTTTCCGGCTGCGACCATCCTATAATAGCGACGGGGACTTGCTGATCCGGTTAGCGGGAAAATGGCCTCTGGAGTCACTGAGTACTGTTTCTGAAACAAAGATTGAAGTCTATCCATATCGTTCTTCGAGCAGGCAAAAATTAGCAATCGCGAATTTACAAAAAAAATTTGTACCTTTGCCCTCTTGTATGAAACGTCTTATAGCGAAAATATGGGTTCCCGCCCTGTTAGTGATGGTGGCTGCTGCGCAGTCATTCGGCATCGACGCAGGCAGGGCCATCAGACTGCAAAAACTGTCAGACTCGCTCATGCTCGCCATAACCGAGGACTCGTCATTTGCTCAAAACGCTATTGACAGCACAGGAATCGACAGTCTTTTGAAAGATAGCCTTCTTACAGACTCGCTGCTACTTGACACAGTCAAAGTACTGACAGCACGTGACACCATTATCGTACCTGATTCGCTGAAAGAGAAAAACCCTTTCTTCTTCAAATACTACATCGCTGTCAAGGACTCGGCCACAAGAGCAGAAGTAAGAGACTCCCTCCTTCAGGCAGGAGATTCTTTGGAACTTCACAAGTTCGACTCATTATACATAAAGGACTCTACAGAGGTCGCAAAAGCAAAGTTCGACGCATGGTACTCATCTTTGAGCCGCAAAGAACGGAAGAAATATGACACAGAGCAGGCTCTTCCGGGACTTATTGCCGAACAGCTGCGCAAATTGGAGATCAAGGACAGTATCAGAGCCCATAAGGACAGCATAATAGAGGCAAAGCCAAGAGTCCTGGAAACATTCGCTTTCCCTGATTCGATGCACTACAAGAGAATCGTCACTTGGAAACATGACCGTAACTTCCACAACATGGTGGACTTGCGCGACCAGTGGGCGGACACATCATACAATGTACATTTCTTCGATTATCCTTTCACAAGAGAGGACGTCGGAGCCACATGGCTTGGAGTCGCAGGATCTCCTGTGGAGACATACAACTATTTCAAGCGAGACCTCAACCCGGATGCAAAGTTCTTCGCGCCTTATCAGAGTTGGAGCTTTACGCCGGAGACTATGCCTCAATACAATACCAAGACTCCGTATGTGGAACTAGCCTATTGGGGTACGCTCTTCGCAAACAAAGAGAAGGAAGAGAGTGACGTCAAGGTACTGGTAACCCAGAACATCACCCCTGAACTCAACCTCACCCTCCAGTACACCAACTTCAGCGGACGAGGAATGCTCCAGCATGAAGGGACCAAATACAGGACCTTCGTAGCCGCATCAAACTATGTCGGCAAGAAGTATCTCATGCACGCCGGATTCATATACAACAAGATAGAAAGGAGCGAAAACGGTGGTATAACCGACCTGAGCATGATCCGCGATACGACGGTAGATGCAAGAGAAATAGGTGTTTATCTTGATAAGGCATCCAGCCAGATGAGGACCAACACAGTCTATCTGGATCAGAGTTACCGTATCCCTTTCAGTTTCATAGAAAATCTCAAAGGACGCAAGGAAAGAAAGGCCGAACAGGCTCGCAGGGACAGCATAATGGCATCCGGAGATTCAGTAGCGATTGAGGCTCTCAAAGCGAAGATAGAGGCAGAACTTGCACAGGAGGCAGAAAAGAGCGACACAGCCCAGATCAACAAGGACATCACCAGTGCATTCATAGGCCACAGCAGCGAGTTTGCGGTATTCAGAAGATTGTATCAGGACGAGATAACAAACGACCTCGGAAGGGAGTTCTACGACAACAGATTCTATCTCAATCCTAAAACAAGCCGTGACTCATTAAGGGTGATGAGATTAGACAATAAGGTATTCGTCAGACTCCAGCCATGGAAGAGTGATGGTATAGTATCCAAACTCGATGTTGGTATCGGAGATAAACTCCTCAACTTCTATTCATTCCGTCCTTCGTCATACCTTAATGGTCCGGAAAATGTAACTCACAACTCGGTATACCTGTATGCCGGAGCACAGGGTCAGTACAAGAAATACCTTAATTGGGACGCCAGCGGAAACTACACCTTCCTTGGCAACAACATAGATGGCTCGAACTACAACGAAATCAACAATTTCGACATAAAGGCCAATGTTCTGTTCAAACTATACCCGTTCAGAAAGGACAAGAACAGCCCTTTGGCCTTGAAGGTACACTTCGAGACCGGGCTCAAGGAGCCTAACTATTACGACCAGCACGTCTACACCAACCACTATATGTGGAACAACGACTTCAACAAGATTTCCACAACAAAGGTTGAAGGCTCGCTGGCGATACCGAGATGGAAAATGGACGCCTCGTTCGGTTATGCATTACTCAGCAATAACATATATTACGACAATCAGGGCATAGTAAGGCAGAACAGCACTCCGATGAGTGTTATGAGTGCGAATCTGCGTAAGGACTTTGTACTATGGAAATTCCACCTGGACCACAGGCTGCTTTTCCAGTTAAGTTCCGACACCGCAGTGATCCCACTGCCTTTATTGGCCCTCAATTTGAGATACTATCTGGAGTTTGATGTGGTAAAGAATGCCATGAAGATGCAGATAGGAGCTCATGGAACATTCACCACCAAATGGAACGCACCGGGATATAACCCTGTGCTGGGAGTGTTCCACAACCAAAATGAAAGGGAATACGGAAACTGCCCTTACATCGACGCATTCGTCAATGTGCAGTGGAAGCGTGTCAGCCTTTTCGTGAAAGCAGTCAACGTAAACATGGGATGGCCATGCAAGAAACTTGACTATTTCTCGGCAGACGGCTACATCAACACTCAAAGGGCTATCAAGTTCGGTATTTCCTGGCCTTTCTGGACATTCCCGGGAAAGAAAGGTGGAACTGGCGAATCAGCGGGACAGGGAGCCCACAGGCATTAGTCCCCATCTGCCGTGAGGCAGAAAATCCGCCGCAAACGTTTAAATATGAAGATTACAGAAAAAGTACAGAGACGATTAAGAAACGTATTTATTTGCTTGACCATCATCTGCCTAACCCCTATATTTGAAAATGGCAGAACAATCAGCGGAGCACACTCCGTAAACGCATTTGCTGGCACAGAATTGATCTGCGCCATTGACCTCGGAAACGAGATGTACAGTTCACACGGACTCGAAACCGGACTCAACTACACGTTGATCCGAGAGTTTGCAAAAGACAACCACTGCAACGTAAAGGTGGTTGCAGCAGGAAGTCAGGACAATTACAGGGATTCTTTGCAGAATGGCAGGATTGACCTTCTTATCACCCACGAAACGGACATAGAGGGGGCGAATGCTCTTTGTCAGATCAGCGAATATTCATCATGGATCTCAGGTGGATCGGACCATAGGAGAATAGTGCAGATGAACAGATGGCTTTCCCATATGAAGGAATCTTCTGAATTCCAGAAACTCACTCAAATGCACTACGGTTCGTTCAATCCACACAAAAAGGCGAAAAATGGTATAATCACCAATAGAGTCAGCCCGTATGACGAGTTGATCCGCAAGGGAGCGAAAAGTCTTGGATGGGACTGGCGAATGGTAGCCGCCGTAATATATCAGGAATCCAAATTCTCCATCGGCTCACGTTCCGCACGAGGTGCACAGGGACTGATGCAGGTGATGCCACAGACAGGCAGCAGTTATGGCGTAGATAATCTGCTTGATCCAGAGCAGAACATATTCGCCGGTACAAGCCATCTGAAAAGGCTCCAGAAGATATTCGGCAAATACGACCTTACTCAAGATGAACTCATCAAGTTCACTCTTGCGGCCTACAACGCAGGAGAAGGAAGAATCATCGACTGCCGCAACCTCGCACAGAGCAAAGGATATGACAATAGCAAGTGGGAGGAAATCACAAAAGTGATTCCACTTATGAGGGAGGACAGCATACTTCAGGAAGAGAGCGTCAAACTTGGAAAGTTCCAGGGTCATGAGACAATCGACTACATTGAAAGCGTGATGTCTCATTACCAGGCAATCTGCCAGATCTGCCCTACTTCACTCTGACAGTCCTTGCCGGATCGACCTTCGAAATAAACAGGGTCGGTATAAGAAGCAGAATCATTATAACTACAAACGACACCACATCGGCGAGAAGTACCATCGGAACATTAATATCCACCGGTACGAAAGAAACGAAATAATTGGCCGGATCCAACTTCAAAAGGTGGGTCCGGTCCTGTATAATACAGAACAGGAAGGCAAGCGCGTTTCCTATTGCCATACCCTTGGCAACAAGCACCGCCGACTTGGCGAGGAATGCAGTTGAAATACCTCCATCGGTCATTCCAAGAGCCTTCAGAAGACCGATGGCGGAAATATTTTCAAACAGTTGAATCAGCAGACTGGAAATCATATTGAAGCCTGCAACAATAGTCATCAACATCAGGATAAAGAAGACATTGAAATCGATAAGATTCAACCAATCAAAGAGTTGTGAATACTTTGACACAGACGACTGAGCAACGACAGGTGCATCGCTTTCTTCCGAATAGGCATTGACCTTTGCTCCGATTTCGTGAAAGGCCGTCCATATGGCTTCCTCCGACTTATGGTCGGCATCAAGGATTATCTCTATCGCCGACACCTGATTTTCAGCCCAGCCTTCAAGCCTCTGAAGGTCTTCTGCTGACGCATAGACAACAATCTTATCATCAGCCTCAACCAGCGATTCATACACACTCACCACGTTGAACTGACGCACCTTCATCTTCTCGCCGATGAAATAGGCAGTCATCCTGTCGCCTGACGAAACAGACGCGATCTGGGCAAGTCTTGAAGGTATTGAAACAGCGAGCGCAACACTATCAGACCAATTTCTACGACCATCAGACGCAGGAAGTCCCTTGAAAAGGACGCCATGTATATTATCACCCTGCTTGATGATTCCCGCACGATACACAACAGGAATTATAGCCTCGACGCCTTCTGTCTTCTGAACTTCTGCAAGATATGATGCATCCGACTCGACAGGTCTGGTATTATCAAGTACATTGAGATTCGGCGAAGTGAGTTGAATATCACCTGAAATGCCCGAAAGTTCGTTTCGGATTTCCTGACGGAATCCCGATGAAACAGCGACGGCAATTATCATCACAAGGTAACTTATCGTAATGGCTGTCATTGCGATACCGTTTCTGAAACGCAGGCGGCTTGATATGAAAAGTGATGCTCTCATTTATTTTACATAACCATACTGTACCAATTGCAGTCGGTATTTTTCCTTGAGTTTATCATTTTTGAGTTTGCTTGCGGCTACATAGCTGTTACGCAAAGCCGTCTCGTCGTCCTTGGCCTTTTTCAAAACCTTATTATAATATTTCAAGGCTGTCTTCGGATCGTCCTTCGCCACCAGATAATATGTAGCGATATTGCTCAGGAAACACACCTGGGACGGATAGAGTTCATATAGACGTTTTGAAAGGCTGAAAAACACATTCATCGCGACCCCGCTACCGATAGTATAAAAAGTTCGGCAGTACTCCTGCATTGCGTCAGGAAAGAAATCAGCATCCATCTTCTTTCCTTCATAATTCCATGGTCTTGTCCTCGAAGAATTTTCAGCTATAAGGTCATACAGATACGCAGAAGCCATATCCGGACTCTCCTTCTCATATGCCACCAGCGCATTCGCCTTCAAGAAGCGATAGTCGATATCATCGGGATACAGATCCGCGACCTTATCTGCAACCTTCAAGGCCTGTGCAAAATTCTGGTCATCATAGAAAAGTTCACGATAATAATAAACAGAAACTCCTGCAGAATCCTTCAATGACAACAACGGGTCCATTCCCAGATACTTCTTCTGGGCCTTCTTGACAACCTTCTCACTTTGGGACTTGGTGAAATAATACTCGAATCTTGCAGAGAGCATCTGCTTATTTGTCGAATCTGCAGCCTGCCACTTATCCAGCAGAGTCTCCACACCAACTCCTGCCGGCCCCACCTTTGACACCAGGAGATTATACCTGTTCTCATAGTTCAAGGTCTGTGCAGAAGCCGCCGTAGCGACAAGCATCGCTAATGCAAGTATATATATCTTAATTCTCATCATCTTACTGAATATTCATTCTGATTCGTCTGCTTTGCGGGTGAAGGCTGTTACACCTGTTGCCCAGATTCTTCACAAATCCCAGCGGAAGGCCCTCATAGCAGACCAGAACATACCCCTTGGGCGCATCTGGGAGCACGATTGCATCTCTATGAAGGTATGACAATGCTGTGTGACGGTCAACCTCTACACGAGGGAACGCTTCCTGAGCCAATGCTATTGACAGTGCAAGGTCAGCATCAGGAACAAGTATCTTGCCCTTCAATGTTCCGACGGCGCATCCGGCAGCAACCACATGCAGACTCTGACGCAGCATCGCCACATCAGTAGCAATATGTTCAGGCACAGCTGTAACCGTATCACCCTTCAGGGCAAACTTCATCTTTACGGCGAACAATCCTTCGAGATCTCCGGACAAGGCTGGTTGTTTCTGCGGACGGTCACATCCTCTTCCCACGCGGCCTTCGACATATTCCGAGTCCACTGTCTTCTTGAGCGACGCACAATATTGTCCCTCGCCTTCCACAAAGCCAGGCACAAGGCTATAGCCGCAATCTGTCCTTATCACCCCCTCCGCGCTTATCTCATTCGGCAGCACCTGAGCGCCAAGATTTTCGGCAATCCACCTGACATTGCCGTCATTCTCATACTTATTGAATGTACAGGTAGAATATACCAGAATGCCGTCATTGCGCAGCGACGGCCACACATCTGCAAGAATCCTCCTCTGACGACCCTCGCACAAGGCGACATTATCCTCCGACCACTGCTGCTGGGCCTGCTCGTCCTTTCGGAACATGCCCTCACCTGAACATGGTACATCCGCCACGATTATATCGAAATATCCGGTAAGCGAAGCAAATGCGCGCGGATCATCACATGTTACCACCACATTAGGATCGCCCCACAGGGCAACATTGTCCGCCAGCACACCGACGCGGGCCTTCATCACCTCGTTTGCAACGAGAATGAAGTTATCCCCGCATGCCTCACGCAAAGACGCCGCAATATCCGTTGTCTTTCCTCCTGGAGCGGCACACAAGTCCAGAACCCTTAACGGGCGAGACGAAGGCAGGTCTATATCCGAGAGAATCTTCCTGAAGACATGACCCACAAACATCGATGACGAATCCTGCACATAATATGCTCCTGCATGAAATATCGGGTCAAGAGTAAACTGCGGACGCTGATCCAGCATAATTCCACACGGACTCCACTCTATCGGACGGCATGCTACCTGCGCACCGTCAACAAGAAAACTGACATACGTTCCCGACTTGAAGGGATTGCGTCTTACCGACACTGACGAGGGCTTATTAAACGCAGAAAAAGCGACAAGAGCATTTTCATGCCCTATCGCCTCTTCAAGATATTTTTCAAATGCTTTGTTCATTACATCTTGGACGGATCAAAGCCATCCGGATACATCGACGGGTCAATACCTTCCGGCATCCTTCCCTCTGACATAGCCGCCAGGCCATCTACCATCTTATCCATTGCCTCCTGCAATTTCGAGCCAAGCAGCATTTTCATCATGAAGTTCAGTTCCGCATCCAGAGTTATCTGGAAATCAGTCTTATATGGGTCTGACGCGGCATCAAAATGCATTTTAAGCCTGAACGGGAACGGTGCGCCATCGTCCTGAAACTCAAGACGGGAATAAGGCACCCTCTCGGCCACCTTTATACCAATCGGAAAGCCCTGCACAGTCGCATGAATGCTATCATAATCTGCAGTAATGCCCTCCTTCTTGTCCTGGGGCAGGAACTGAATGAAGTTCCTCATGTCCACAAAGGCCATGTACAACTGGTACGGGGCCTTTGAGACCGTAGCCTTCTTACTCTTGTACTCTGTCATATATTAATACTCCTGGCCCCAAGTTGATGGAGACACCCTCCATTCTTTCAGAACTGCAATGTCCGACTCCTTGATATAACCAATCTCGTGAGCGACCTCAACAAGAGTGTCGTAGTTTGAAAGAGTTGTCAATTCGACATTCTCATCTTCAAATGCCTTGCGGGCCTTGTTGAAGTTATATGAGAAGATAGCAACCATACCCTTCACGTCTGCGCCTGCCTTTACGAGTGCGTTCTTTGCAGCAAGACTGCTCATACCTGTCGAGATAAGGTCCTCGATAATCACAACCTTTGCACCTTCTGGAAGGATACCCTCAATCTGTGAACCTGTTCCATGATCCTTTGGTTTCGGTCTGACATAGCAAAATGGAAGTCCAAGAATATGAGCCACAAGGTAACCATGAGCGATTGCTCCGGTAGCCACACCCGCGATAACCTCTACATCAGGATACTTCTCCTTTACGATATCTGCCATCCACTTGCATACATTCTCACGGATCTCAGGATAAGAAAGGATTTTACGATTATCGCAATAAATAGGCGACTTCCAGCCTGACGCCCAAGTGAATGGGGTTTCAGGTCTCAACATAACTGCCTTAATCTCCATAAGAGCACCGGCAACTGCTTTTTCTACTGACATAATATAGTTTGTTTAAATTTATATATCTTTGCACGCTTTTGTGCACACACGCACGCATCATGCAAAGTTAATAAAATAAAGTATATAATGCACAAATATTTGGAAGTAAACGCCGGGGGCGGACTTGTAAGCAATGCAGAAGGAAAATTTCTTCTGATCCGCAGAAGTGGACTTTGGGACTTGCCCAAAGGTCACCAAGAGCCAGGAGAAGCTATTGAAGTGACCGCAGTAAGGGAAGTCGAGGAAGAAACAGGACTTAAGGAACTTACTCTCGGTGAGTTCATCCGCGTAACTGACCACACATATTTCAGAAACGAGAAATGGCACCTCAAGCACACCTGGTGGTACAAGATGACCTGTCCGGGGGACGGCAGCGACACTGTTCCGCAGACGGAAGAAGGCATCACGGAAATACGCTGGGTTGCCAAAGAAGAACTTTCCGAATTCCTCCAGCAGACCTACCCGACAATAGTCGAAGTATTCCGTTCCATCGGACTTTCTGAAAAATTTCTGCCAAGTGTGAAACAAAATCTGTAAAAAATCGTATAAGATGATGTATGTACGCAGGTGTCACATACATCCGCGGACACACATTACGACAAATACAATACATACATATGAAACTTTCACAATTCCAGTTTGTACTTCCACAGGAGAAGATAGCAACTGAACCATCTTACTGGCGTGACGAATGCAAGATGATGGTACTCAACAAGAAGACCGGCGAAATCGAGCACAGGATCTTCAAGGACATCATCGAGTATTTCGGTAAAGGCGACACATTTGTCCTCAATGACACAAAAGTATTCCCTGCACGTCTTTACGGAAACAAGGAAAAGACAGGCGCAGACATCGAAGTATTCCTTTTAAGAGAACTCAACCGTGAGCAGAGACTTTGGGACGTCGTAGTAGATCCTGCACGCAAGATCCGTATCGGCAACAAACTCTACTTCGGCGAAGACGAAAGTCTTGTAGCAGAGGTGATCGACAATACCACATCAAGGGGAAGAACACTCCGCTTCCTTTATGACGGAAGTTACGAGGAGTTCAAGGAGTCCCTCTTTGCACTCGGTCAGACTCCGATTCCGGATTGGGTAAAGAAGGATGTCACTCCAGAAGATGCAGTAAACTTCCAGACAATCTTCGCACAGCATGAAGGAGCAGTTTCCGCACCTGCAGCAGGTCTGCACTTCAGCCGCGAGCTTTTCAACAGAATGATCCTCAAGGACATCAACAAGGCGTTCATAACTCTCCACATGGGTATCGGACACTTCAGAGAAGTTGACGTAGAGGACCTCTCGAAGCACAAGATGGACTCGGAAAGACTCATCATCACTCCTGAAACAGCAGAGACTATCAACAAAACCAAGAGAAGTGGTGGAAAGGTACTCGCTGTCGGCATAACCACCATCAGAGGATTGGAGACTTATGTCACCACTAACGACGAGGTCAACCCATACGACGGCTGGACCAACAAGTTCATCTTCCCTCCATACAGGTTTGCTATTCCAGATGCGATAGTATCTAATTTCCACCGCCCTGGTTCGACAATGCTTATGTCGGTTGCGGCGTTCGGAGGATATGAAAATGTAATGAAGGCATATAAGACCGCGCTCGAAATGGACTATAAGTTCGGCCCTTATGGTGACGCACTTCTGATCATCTAATTTGTGTTGATTTTCAAAAATCAACACAAACATAAAAAACAGAAAATTTAATTTTTGATTTTGTCTAAAAACGGCTTCCTGACCATACCAGGAAGCCGTTTTTTGTATTCTTTTGCGTCATGAAAAATCTTGACGAAAAAGCATGCCTCTGCGCGATGAACCGCATTTTCGGATTCGAGCCGAAGATAGGTCTACAGATCCTCACCCATCTTGGAAGCGCAGAAACACTGTTCGGAATGGACAGTAAGGCCCTGGACGAACTGATGGGTCCGTTTTCAAAATACAGAAACCTTATTCGGAGCGAGGCCGTCGAAGCTGAAGTGCAAATGCTGGCAAGACTCGCCAGCGAAGGCATATCTTTCTGCGGATGGACGGAGGACATTTATCCCGACCTGCTGAAGGAGTGCGAAGACCCTCCGATCGGACTATTTGTAAGGAGCAGTACTCCTTTGCACGAATTATGGAAACCAAGCCGAAGAATAGCCGTCGTGGGCACGCGAGACATAACCCCTTATGGCAAGGAATGGTGCGAAAGGATTGTCAGATCCTTGTCTCGAACAGAGACTAGACCTGTCATAGTCAGCGGACTGGCACTCGGAACTGACATAACAGCCCACAGGGCCGCACTTGAAGGCGGACTACCGACCATAGGAGTAATGGCAACCGGTCCTGAAGACGTTTATCCATTCAGACACAAGGACTTTGCAGACAGGCTTGTCGCCACACCCGGTTGCGCTTTGATAACCGACTATCCTCCCGGAACAGCCCCTGTTGCGCTTAATTTTCTCCGTCGCAACAGGATCATTGCCGGATTGAGCGAAGCGACCATCCTGATCGAATCCAAACTCAAGGGTGGAGGCATGATGACATGCCGCCTTGCCTACTCATACAACCGCGAAGTCTACGCCCTTCCGGGAAGAGCGGATGACACCCGTTCGCACGGCTGTAACGACCTGATACGAAGAAAGATAGCAGAGCCGATAACATCTGAAGCAGATCTTCTTGGAAGCCTCGGCCTGACCTCCCGCAGAAAAAGCTCTCCCGCGGGTTTTGAAGCACGACTTACTGCCACATACGGCAACTGCCCGTCACCGGAACGTCTAGCTATGATGGCTGCTATCCTACGCACCATAGCAGGCAACAGAGGCATCACCATAGACAATCTTCCCGCAGCAACCGGAATCGACTTCCGTACCATAGCGGAACTTACGGGCATACTGGAAATCGACGGATTCATATGCATAGATATGCTGCGCAGATGCACCATTATTTACAAATAATGATTACTTTTGTGGTCTATGCAATTCATAGACACACATTCACATCTTTATGACGAAGCATTTGCTTCGGAGGAGGATTTTGCAGTTGCCAGAGCCGTCGAAGCGGGCGTGAGGCGGATGATTCTCCCGGACATAGACTCCGCTACAAGAAAACAGATGTTCGATCTCGCATCGAAGCATCCGGGTACCCTCTACCCATGTCTTGGTCTCCACCCCACCTCGATAAACGCCGACTGGCACCGCGAAATTGAAAAAATGGAAGATTTTTCCAATGAACCGATCGTCGCCATCGGAGAAATCGGCATAGACTGTTACTGGTCAAAAGAGTTCATTAAGCAGCAGAAAGAGGCATTCAGGCTGCAACTCAAGATGGCTCACGAGCGCAATCTCCCAGTAATAATCCATTCACGCGAATCAACCGAAATCATCCTTGACATACTCAAGGAATGTCGCAACCTCGACCTCCGTGGTGTATTCCATGCTTATAGCGGCAGCAAGGAGACTTTTAAAGAAATCCAAAAACTGGGCGACTGGTACATAGGCATCGGCGGAGTGCTGACATTCAAAAAAGCGTCTATTGCGGAGAATGTCAAGGAGATTCCACTCGAGCGCATTCTTCTTGAAACAGACTCCCCTTACCTGACTCCGGTGCCATTCAGAGGCAAACGCAACGAAAGCGCATATATCCCGCACATTGCGCAAAAACTTGGCGAAATAAAGGGCAGGAGCATTGAGGAAGTCGCCGCCGTCACTACACAAAACGCAGAATCTCTGTTCAAAATATAGGACTATGGAAAAATCATCGATTCTATTGATTTACACAGGCGGAACCATCGGCATGAAGGAAGATCCGGCCATACAGGCCCTACGACCCTTCGACTTCAGCCAGATACTCGCAGAAGTACCTGAATTAAAGAAGTTTGCATACAAGATAGACACCGTGACATTCGACCCTCTGATCGACTCTTCAGACATTGACCCTGACAATTGGGTAACACTTGTAGAGCACATCGAGAAGAAGTATGATGACTATGACGGATTCGTCATTCTTCATGGAACAGACACCATGGCCTATTCCGCTTCCGCTTTGAGTTTCATGATAGATGGGCTCACCAAACCTATCATCTTCACAGGCAGCCAATTACCTATCGGAATGCCGCGAACCGACGGAAAGGAAAACTTGATTTCAGCCGTCGAGATTGCCGCAGCCAAGGACGAAAACGGCCATGCACTTGTGCCGGAAGTCTGCATCTGCTTCGACAACATACTGATGAGGGGCAACAGGACATCCAAAGTCAATTCAGACCATTTCAGGGCATTCCGTTCAGAAAACCTGCCACCTCTTGCCGAGGCTGGAATCAGCATACGCTACAACACCGACATCATAAGAAAGCCTCAAAGTTGGGATTGCCAGCCTGTGTTCCATAAAAATCTGGACACAAGCGTAGCAATACTGAAAATCCATCCCGGTATCACGCCACAGGTCGTCAGAGGCATACTCTGCGCTCCAGAAAGCAAGGCTGTCATACTTGAAACATATGGCGCCGGCAATGCTCCTTCAAGAGGCTGGTTCCTTGAGATGGTACAGGAAGCCATCGGGATGGGAAAGATCCTGCTGAATGTCACACAATGCCGTGCGGGTAGCGTAAATATGGACATCTACGCTACCGGTAAATGGCTCAAAGACGCAGGGGTCTTGAACGGATATGACAGCACCACGGAGAGTGCACTTGCAAAACTCTTCTTCCTTTTAGGCCAGCAAGCCGTCTCTAATGATGAGACAGCCCATCTTCTGGAGGAAAATCTCAGGGGTGAAATATCAAAATAAATATTGCTGATTGAAATTTATTTGCTAAATTGCACCGAATTTTGAGTACACATACAAAATCAATAAATTTAATTAATCAAAACACACAAAAACAATTATGAAAAAAATTTTCATGTTTTTGGCAGTAATGGGCGTTATGGCCTTTTCTGCACAGAATGCAGCAGCTCAGGACGAGCAGGCAGCTGCACCGGAGGCAACAGAAGTAGCAG
>JAEIGA010009635.1_pt1 | contig 14631 bp, 13 predicted proteins | sample 9270691 | NCBI WGS metagenome assembly JAEIGA01 (sample SAMN17057246, study PRJNA624740) | gut metagenome | biome: biome; isolation source: fecal sample | host: Bos grunniens | place: China: Xizang | collected 2019 | reverse complement strand
TCTACATTTTTAAATTTATTTAAATCAATCATGATTGTATCAAAATAATTATTTATATAAATAATAAATTTTTTCCGTAAGTTTGTTATTTTAATGTATGGAACATTTAGAAAAGACATTACAACAATATAGAATACTACATACGCCTACACAATTAAGTATTTATCAATTCTGGGCTAATCAACAATTTTCAAATGATGATTTGTTGTTATGTAGTGAGGAAGAGCAAGACGACTTCTATGCTCGCATGGAAGAGAGTACTATCACATTCTGTAAGTCTATACGTGATAAAACAGGACAGATAGGCACTCTACACAACTTATATAATTTTATACATGATACAAAGTATAAAGATGTCAAAAAAACTGACCGCCTTGTTGTATATTCCTCAACAGATGGCAATAGACCTATTGGTAATAACGCGTTCGACGCATGGGGTGGGTTCCAAGTAATAGACATGGACATTAAAAACAGAGCGCATGCCGAAACACTCAAACAGGAGATTTTTAAACGTCTTGTAAAGTACAACTGGTTCTTGGGAGTAGCATTCTCAAGCTCTGGAAAAGGCCTGCATATATATACCAAGATACGTGTTTCAGAAAATGAACAAAAAGACGGTAAGAAAAAAAAGTTATTGTACCTAACCAACTTCCGCCATAAGTATTCGTTTGTATATCTTGCATGTATGAAGGTTATCGAAAACATGACTAATGAAGACGGAACACCGGTTACTGAGGAACAATTGTTACAATGGCTTGATTTTGCTATGTTTAAGCCTCAACAAGGTGCGTTTATTGGCTACGACGAACACCCATTGTTTAATACACACTTCTTTGAAGACTTTATATATGTTAACTTCGATAACGTAGAGGACATGGGCCACCCGGACGTTGACTGGGTATCTTATCCTACATTGAAGGAAAAATTCAAACGTTGGGAATGGTTTGAAGAGGAAGAAGAATGTACCACTACAATTGATGTTAAGTCAGCACCAATGCTCGAGGTAGATACACATAACCGCATACACTATAAGCACAACGAACGCTGGAAACTTGCCAACACGCTTGTAAAACTATATGGTCTTGAACAAGGTTTCAACTACATGCGTATGATATGTGCTCAAACTGTCAATACCAAAGAGATTCAATCAGACTGCCAAACCGCAGCACGTCATGATAAGGCTATCGATATATGGGCGGTCAATCAGTTGAATAAATACCACGGATTTACAATAAAGCTTAATATCGACCAAGAAGAGAAGGAGTTATCTGTACTATATAAGGAAATAGAAGAGATTGACAACCCAACGCTTATCAAACGCAGTAAGCATACCGAATATTTTTATATCAACAAAGACCAGTACCTTGGACATATCAAATATCAACTGCTAAATAAATGTGGTATGATAACTCTGATAGAGGCTGGCGCCGGTGTTGGTAAGACTGAAATGGTGAAGTCACTTGTTAAGGACGGTAAGCGTGTATTAATGGTTATGCCGTTTACAAGTACATTAGAGAGTAAGGTCGAAGGTGACAAAAATTGGTGTGCTATATATTCTAATAGAAAAGTGAAACTGGACAAAACCCCGGGCGTAGCTATGACTGTCGATAAGTTTTCTAAATTGAATATGTTAGAGATTAAAGAATGTGGTTTTGATTATATATTTATCGACGAAAGTCATCTTATGTTTCAATCTGAGTACCGACCTGTCATGGCAAAGGTTATTGAGATGATACGTAACACAACAATACCTATCATTATGATGTCCGGAACTCCGGTTGGTGAAACAGTATTCTTTGATGACATTGTACACTTATTGGTCAAGAAGGAAGATTTACGACAAAAGGAATTCAATGTATACCTAACCGAAAGACCTATCGATAAACTATGTGCTATTTGTGACGCTATAGCCCGTGACATCAGTAACGGTCGTAGAATATTGTTCCCGACAAATAAAGGAGCGATATTCAAAGAACAGATAAGTGCGCTTGTATCGTATTTTTTAAAGAACAAATACTTTGTTGAAAAAACACCGGTTATAAACTATTACAAAAAATCAAACCTTGGTGAAGACTTTATGGCTGATGTCAACTTTAAGAAGACTGTCAACAATACCGATGTTCTATTATGCAGTACATATCTTAGTGTAGGCGTGGATATTTTGGATAAGTATGACTTCAATATTTACTTTGATGAATTATGGATGCCGCAAGAAATTGAGCAGTTCGCAAACAGACTACGCGCAAATGACCTGTTCATAAATGTATATCTTAATAGAAAAAACGCTGATGGTGATTCATTAGATATTATCAACTACAAGCCATGTTCTTTTGAGTTGTCTCAAGACGAAATAAAGGATGTACACTCTATAATACGTACATGTAACGCGATGATTGAACGCTCACCTATCGAATATAAGTACAATGGACTTGTAGGTAGTATTATCAACAAAAACAAATTTGTTGAATACAACGAAGTCGAAAACAAATACTATCTTAATGAAGTTGCATATAAGACTATCATGTTCGAACGTAAATATAGAGAGTACGTTCAACAACTACCTGTGTTGGTAAAGGGTATGATGAGTTACGGGTATACTTACAACAGCTTTGAGCTTGGTGAGTTCAAAGATAGAGTCGGTGAAGATTTCATAGTAAATGACAGCATTCAAGACTTGTTAAAACAAGCCAAACGAAGCGAACAGGTACGAGCAACAACCGCAGTTGATGAACTTTTGGAGTTATTGACAGAAGACCGTTTGTATATATATAAAGGTGTTTTAAAAGGTGAATACGATATTAGAAAAGGTGATGAATGGAAGGAAAATGAAGTAACAAAAACGATGACGGTAAAGAATGTTGAGGTATTTGAAAAAGTTATACCGCTATTCATTAGTATGGTTAAGATGTACGATGTAGAAGACATTAAAGATATTTTCTATCACTGCTTGAATGACTCTGGGGTCTATAACTTCGCTGCAATACGACGAATCAAAACACTTGCTAACATTCTTTATAACGACAGATTAAAACGTATCGATATACCTATTAAAGAATATATATCTGATGTATACAAATTTGCCCAAGATAACCCTAAAGTCAAAAAAGCAGTTTTAGAAGACTTTATCAATAACCACACAAAACAATATGCTATTGGTGATAGTACAAATGAAATTATCATTGCAAACTCACCTATCACGATGGAGACCATACGAAACAGTTTGACTGATATTTTTAAGTGTCTAATATCTGTGTCACGTCCGAATAAACAAAAAATTGTCAATCTGGAAGCGATTGAATTGCCATGGGTAAGTCGTGATGTAAAAGAACAAGAATTCATGAGTAATCTTGGCTCGCTTGACTTCTTCTTAGACAACATCGATGTCAAATTTGAAGATATAAATATGAATTTAGAAACTGAGTAAAAAAACTGCTCAGTTTCTATATATTATAACATGAAAAGATAATAATACCATAATAACAATGAATAAAGAATATTTTGAATCGTCTATACAACAAGTAATTGAGAAGTATGGAGATTTGGAGAATGTATTGGAAATGAACGGTGACTCACTCGATGATATTACAATGGAATTATATAATAGTATACATGATGGTGATAATATCGAGAAGGAGTTACTACGAAGTGTCAACAGCAGATTATGTAAACCAAAGGACAGTTCAAGAAGCTTATTACAGACGTACTTTGATGATGTAGGTTTTATATATAACACACATGATAACAACATGGACATTGAGTTTTGTGAGGAAAACCGAAACAAGATTATTGAAATGAACCTTAAGTGTGTCGTTAAGATAGCCAAGGCATATCGCAATCTTGGAGTCGCTTTTGAGGACCTTATCAGTGCTGGTAATGAAGGACTGTGTGTGGCATTTAATAAGTACAAACCCAATAAAAGTAAGATACGACACGAACTTATGGATAAGCTTGGAGACCAAACCGAGGTTAACCAGCAATGGGTCATTGATAACATCAAACCGCTATGTAAATATGGTAAGCTAAAGAAAAACTTTGAAAAGGTATTTGTAAAAGATGTATATAGTCGTGAAATGATACAGAATTGGATAAATACAAATATAAAAGACGCTTCTTTCAATAGTGTAGCAATGATGTGGGTACAGGCATATATACGAGCAGAGATAACTAACAATAGTCGGCTTATCAAAAAACCATTATCTGAAATCAAGAAAGAAAAAGAAGATGGTAAAGATGTCTTTTATGACCTTAGCTCACCGCTTCAAGGTAGTGAAGATAATTCTGTTCTGGAAAGTATCTTACAGGTCGCCGATACGCCTATACATGACATAGATATAGAAGACGCTCGAAAGATAATGCATGATAGTATTAAGGTGATGTTTACAGGTCTTGAGCTTCGACATAAAAGAATCGTTATGCAACGTTTTGGTATAGGCTTAGTGCGTCCGATGAAACCTGATGAAATCGCAATAAAAGAAAATATATCCAAGGCACGAGTGTCTCAGATATTACGTTACTCTATCGAGACTATGCGGAACAACTGTGTAAAGTATCAAATACCTGCAGAAAAGCTATATAATATAATCAATACACATAAAGAATTGTTTTAGTATAGTTAGAACGCGATGGACACGACAAATTAGTGTTTAAAATTGTTGCGTACATTTTTAAGGAACCCGGAGAGAAAATGAATTTTTTTTTCATTTTCTCTCTTAAATATTTAATTTTTTTCCCGTTTTGTTTATATATAAATGTACGGCGAGTGAATGCCTGTGGAAAACGAATATTAAACGAAAAAAGATATTTGAAAAATGAAAATGATATTAGACTTTTTAATCAGCATATTTGGAGAACAAAACCTATGTATATCAATATTTGTGATGGCTATAGTTTTTGTTATATCAGCTTTAGTTTTCATCTATGAAGTTATTGTTGATAAACATCCAATCTGTAAAAAAATAGCCAATATCGTAAGGTATGTAAGCGCAATATATGTACTTTTAATGGTTATGTTGATTTTAATAGCGTATTAATTTAATAAACAGATTATTGATATGGACACGGTATTTGTTGTTAGGAATTTTACGACCCACAAGTTTTATGGTAAGTATAAAAACATGGTAGATGATATTACATCGGCGAAGTTTTTCAAATACAAATCGCTCGCGCGACGTACCGCTAATAGACTATCTGCAGAAAGCCCCACAGATAATTATTTTGTTGAAGATGTTGGATTGGTATTATTGTGCGTCGTGACAATATAATTGTTTTATATAAATTTTAAAGATTAGAATGTTGAACAAAAAACGGAGACACAAAAATGAAAACCATGGAAAATCAAGAACTAACGATTGGAACAAAAGTTTATATTATAGAGCCGAGTTTTCGTGCATATAAGATAAAAAAAGGCGTTATACGTTCAGTACCGAATTTACATGTTGGTGCGTACATGGTTCAATTCAATGACGCTTCCCAGACAATAAGTGCGTACTACCGAAATGAATTATACTTGTCGAAAGATGATGCGCAAGCAGTAAGAGCGGAAACTCTCAACAATGAGATTATAAAGAATCTACGAGTGATTGACCAATACAATGCGCTTATTGCAGAACTACAGACCCGCAATGAAGCCTTAAAAAGAATATTGTAATACGATAAAATGTAACAAATATGAACGCTTTAGAAAGAATAGAGATAAAAATTGGTGATTCATTCATAGTAAAGCAACAACAGTATCGTTGCGTGAAAAAAGAATTGCAAAGCTGTTTAGACTGCGCGTTTAATCATGTCGGTTATGAACCATGTGAAGTACTACAATGTATGGGTAGTTTTAGGACAGACGGCACTAACGTATGCTTTGTGAAAGCCGATTAAACAAAATGTAGATAGCTTACTTAAGTATAACTTTAAAAAGTAGAAAAACCATGATAATAAATAATTTCAACGACATAAAAAAGATATTGTTCTTTGATAGTAAAAAGGAATTTTTTTACTTCGTACAAATCATCATACGTAAAAAGGACATGCCAAATAAGGTAACTGGTGATAAAAACGTCATAAAAACGATGTATATCGACAGTATGGAAGCCCTTGATAAAAAAACCCCGATGATTATTGACTTGTGCGATAAAACAGGTGCACGAGCATACATACATCCAATGCCGAAGTCATATAAAGACATGACTAAGCAGATGTTGAAAATCTTAAGCGACAAAATATTTGCAGACGACTTTCAGTCACCTCAGAATGTCGCTGACAAAGCCGCAGGAATAATAAAAGGTGATTTTCCCAGATGGATTGTCGACCTTGACGGTATTGAAGAGAACGACATTGCGGCATACGAAAGCGTTATCAATGATGTCTGCGAACCTGTTGAGAACCGAAATAAAATTATCGCTCGTATAAAAACAAAGAATGGGTTTCACTTGATTACCGAGCCGTTTAATTTAAACCGCTTCAACGGTGTTTTGACCTTCCTTGAAAAGGGAATTCCGGACGTACATAAAAATAACCCGACAGTGCTATATGTGAACGACGCTTTACACGCGAAATAAGGCCGTTTTTGCGCGTTTTAAGACACTTTTTTAGCATTGGTAATATAATTCATCAAAGAACTTGAAAAAACGTCTTAAAACGCGAATTTTATAATGAATTTTAAAAACCACAAAATATGAGTAACGAAGAATTAATAAATGCGTCTCTAAGTGCTGCATATCCGTTTTGTCTAAACTATATCTTTGCGCACGGTTTAGAAATGCAATTTAAGGAGTACTGCGAGCACACCGTGCGAATTACGTCGAGTCATTGGAATAGCGAAGATGAGTTTAGAGAATATCTAAAGCAATTCCTGTCTTATAATAAGAACTTTGCGCAGCTTGTTTATAAATTTGTCACGCAGTCCTTAGATGCCGAATTGAGAGCGATAGTGATGAATTAAGGTTTTCACCACTATCGATTTTTCCAGTTATAGTTGAAGATATTTTGAAGTATGTCTACATAGTTTAGAATGAAAATTATATTCTTCTCGTATATATCCAGTACTGTTTTCAGTATTGGATTTTTTGTATTATATATCTTATGCGACATAATTCGCTTATTCAGCCCTTCATGTTTATAGTCATACGGTGCATGAAGTTTTCTATCATAAAATCTTAAATACTCCTGATGGAATCCGTTAGAACGCACTTTCATTTTTTATCTTTATATTTTTTTAAAACGGTAACTTGTCAAGTAGTTTACCGATACTTGCTATACTAATCAATGTCGTCTCCACAACGCCAGGAATTTTGAAGCTTATCTTATCGGCTTCCTTAACCATCTCTATGGCTACAGTCGTCAGGGCATTACATTGACTATTGATTTGTTGCTTGAAAACCTTACTCTCGGCTATCGATGTCGCAGGATTTGGTGTGACTGCACCAAGACACTTTGGCAGTGCTATATTAGTGACCATCGTTGTTATACATTCTTTCATTGCAGACACACCGTCACTTATTTCCTTATATCGTTTTTTGATAGACGCGATACTCTCCTCAATCTGAGGCTTCAAGTCATTTTCATAGTTCTTTTTAGCATTTTCAAGAGACTCCTTTGCAGCGTCTCTAATATTATCCGGAAGACTTTTGTCATTAATTATCTTCTTATAACTGTCGATGGTATCTTTTATATCTGCACGGGTGCTCATGATATTATTTGTTATATCATCAACATTCAAACCGGGAATATCGATGTCACCTGTGTCCATGAGGCGCTTCAAAAGCTCACTGTTCACACTTTGAGCACTGTCGACAACCGGGGTAACGTCGACCTTGTCTTCTATAACATCAACAGGTTTTTCATTTACTTTTATGTTTTCAGGTTTTGAGCTCATATTTTAAGATACATAGTTATTTTTTGATAATATCTTTTGTAGTTTAGCGCTTACCTTCAAGAGCCCTGCTGATAATTTGGCACCGCCTGCTTGTGATGTCGTCATAAGCGCCGTTGCGGTCTCACTTAAAACAGTGCATAATTCCTGAAGGCATTCTTTTAAGTCATTACCGAGCACCATAGGTTGGTCTTTATCGCTGCTGACCAGACGAACACCATTTTCGGTTATGGTAATACCGTGGTCGCCTTTCATAAGACTGACATCTGTACCCATATTGAAAAAACTACCGTCATTCTTGAGTGTCCATCCGTCTTCAATATCGTACATAAATACGCGGTCATCATGCTTAGATAATATTTCTACATCTTCATACTTTTCGTCCAGGTCTCCAGCATTGTTTATTTTGGCGTCACCCTGAAACTGATAAAATAATAGCTGCGGGTTATCGCGAAATAGCATTACCCATACATCATCACCGACCTTAGGCTGCACGAAACTATTAGAGGAAAACCTGATAAACGGTGATGGTGATATAGGCGGTAAGTTGTTTAGGTCTTCGTCGTCCCTGAATATACCGACAACACTACATCGCACATTACCATATTGGTCTAATACCTCACGTATCTTGCCAGGTCTTAAATACGCATTACGTAATTCCATTATTTATCTTCAATTCTTTTTTAAACTCTCCAGTTTCGACATTTATTGCAGTACCAAGAATTGTTTCTTTAATATATCCGTCTGCTGGCATAACAGTAGCAGGATATAAAACAGGATAGTTTGTCTCTACTTCTAAATCCAGTTCAATAGTACGTAGCTTGCTATCCGTTGTCAGACCATCGAACTCTATCATTTTTTGTATGTCTTCACTATCTGGCAGCATATAACTACAGAATATTCTTTGCCCAAGATACGAAACCTCGAATGTATTTACAAATGCCTCGTTGGCTATCATCTGTTGAGCCATAATCATTGCGTCGGAATAACTGTCGAAATAGTATTTCAACGAGTGTGTCATCTTGATAGGATAACGACGAAAATCACTCACTATACCTGCAAGCTGTCCATCGTGCTCTACCTGAAATGTACCTGTCGACTTAGCCGTTAGCTGGTCCGTCAATATTGTTATGCTACCAGGGGTAACTATACAACGTGGTACCTGACTATATATAAAGTCTTCATTAGAGACCTCACCAGGCTCAATAGACATATCATGACCTTTTACCTCGAGGTACATAATATCGTCGCCGGTATTAAGAATATAATGCGGTAACGGCTTGCCGCGTAAAGACAACTTTTTATTGAGAGTGAAAAGGAACCCTTTAGTGAGTATTCCAAAAAAGGATTCCAAAGTGTTCACATCAATAACATTTGTTTTTATATCTTGTATAAAGTTATTCATTAGATTTTAACAGTGCTATTATATTTTTTATTAGTTGATATTACGTCTGTTATTGCTATATTTGAAAACTGCGATGAGCTTCGTTCTTTGAATGCTTTTAAGTCCGCATAGTTGGCTTCAACAACGATTTTGTATGTTGTAGGTTCCTTGAATAATGACGGTCTTATGTTGAACTCAATAGCGCGAGATACCTTTTTATTAAGACTTCTTGCTTGTATAGTATTTTCCGGTGTAGCAAACCAGTAATAAAACGATAACGGCATTACAAGTGTCTCACCAGGTTTGATAATAATATACGACTGGTCTGCAGCAAGAGCAATATCATTCAATTGTCCTATATATGGGAATAATGTTGCAAATCTATCACCACCCATACCTAATACGTTTCTATATGGTAGTATAGAATCTGCTGTTCCGTTCAATCGTGTTACCGGAAGACGGTATTCTGTGAATTCATTATTTGATACAACGTCTCCATCATTACCATATAACATGTGTACAGGGTGGTCAGAGTCACATACTCTGAAATATAACCATTGATTATATACCTGTGCTATAGTATTCGAGTTGTTCTTAGTTTCGTCCATTTGCATATATACACTGAAGTCCGAAGTAGTATAATGCGATATAGCATACGATGTATTTTCATCGGCATGGTCTAACATTGCCTCATTATTTCCCGGAAACATCGTATGTAATTTGATGTTATACGAGCCGGTGTTATGCAGTGTCAATGTCAACTGGCTATATGCAAATTGTGTTTCTTCTAACGAATCGCCATTCTCATCAATAAGACTCTCAAATACAACCTTGTTTTCATTACCGGAATAATCTTGATTATGGAATACATTTATAATGTTTGGTTTAAGCATAAGCGAATTTGTTGCGTCACTTAGCGAAATTTTCAAATTATCAATATTAGCACCGTATACCTCTGTTTGTAGGTCTGTAATAAGGTCTGTAAACTCTTTTAACTTCTCACTCAACGGTATTATACGTCTCTCGGCAGTGAAGAACCCAGATGATATATGCTCAGGTTGATGGAAGTACTTCAGCGTTTGGTCTTGGAGCATGTCTTGAACATGTTCAATAATACCTTTCGACTCAAGTAAATTAGTGAATTGGTTTTTCTTGACATCGTCGTTATTTTCACTTATAATATCAAGAATATCAACGTTCTTAAGGTATTCTTCCGGAAAATCAACAGTTGTTATACCTGACCATGCGCTATACATCTCAACAAACGGGAAACCATAATGATACATGTATCGTACACGTATGTCTACACATTCTCCTTGAGAGATGGGAATATCAATTTGATTGAACGATATTTCGTTTTTGTTAGCATTATCATCAACATATCTGTATTTATATATGTTATCTTCATAAACAGGACGTCTAAGATTATATATACTATCCATTTTATTCCAGTCAGAGAAGATAAAGTCATCACCGATAGTCTCTGCATTGCCTGTGAATTTGTTTCTATTCTTATAACGGTATTCAACATCTATCTTAATAACATCACCGTATTTAAGTATATCTGATACTACAGGCACGACGCCTCTGATATGATATTTAGCGTTTTCGATAGGTATATCGCTTTGATTAGCGTTTTGAGATATTTCCAATGTGATATTATTAATACTTTGTTGTAATTCATGGCGTTTAGAGTTAAGCTCTGAAAGCTGTGCAGTATACAACAAACGAACATTATTAGTGTCGTCGAAGTTGATTTCATTAATTGTTTTGTTTATTGAATCAATCTGTGCTTGAACATTATTCAGTTCAGATTTATATGATGTTTTTTGGTCATATAGCTTACGTATGTTCTTAACACTTTCTGAGTCGTTCAAGTGTTTGTTGATTTGGACAACACTAATTTTTGTGGTATCGATAACCGGTGCATGCTTTCTCAATTCGTCGAATTTATCAACCGATAAGCGTTCTACCTGTTCATCATCGTCCATCATCTTAGTGATATTATATAACGAGTCGCCGATGTTGTTTACGAAGTTATCATAGTAGTCACGGAAGCTTTTCAAGTTTCCTTCGCTGTCTTCGTATGTCAATGTATCTACATCAATAAACACACCTACACCAAACGGAGCAACCATATTAGTTGTGTCGTTGATTGGAGCAACAAAAATACATACATATCTGTCTTCCTCGAGCTCTACATCGATATATTTGTTCAATGTAATATCACCAGCACGTAAGAAACGTAATTTGTATAGGTCAGGGTTATTACTTTTTTCGTCGCATAAATTAGCATACGCACCATATAGAATACGAACTTTTATTGACTTTGTTCCGTCATTAAGTTCTTCAATAACCATCTTGACACGTGAGTTGTTAGTAACAAGCTCATCACCAACCTTAATAGGTCTTTCAATAGTGCCGTTGTTGATGAAGTATGTCAATGGCTCGTTCAATTCTAATTCATAATATTCGTCAAAATTAGTGTCTGTATAGTTATCTTTAATATTCTTTATAGTGTAGCTGCCGAAAGCTGTATTACTACGCAACGGAAGTCTCTTGATAGTATTATATTCTGCATAGTCAACATCGCTGGTGTAGATATATAATAGTTTAGACACTTCTGCAAAGCTGACTTCGTCCAAGTTTCTTATCGCGCTTAGTAAGTCGTTATTGCTGATAGATATTTTCTTTACCTCAACATGTTTAATATTGTTCGGTATAGAACTTATATCGAAACGAACATACGGAGCTGGCGACATGAAGTCTTTAAATATACTTTTATTGTCGCTTACATTGAAGTGCGCAGGTGTAGTAATATTTACACGGTCAGGAGTAACCGGGTAACCGCTTAATTCAATCTTTTGAGTCGTTCCATCGAAATATGTAAATGCTTCTCCGGTTACGGGTGCGTTCACGATATTGTCGAAGTCTTGTCGTAATGAATCAATTTTCGATTCAAGGGATAAGAACGACGGTATGGCGATATTCTCACCATTTATAGTTGTAGAGATATGGCTCTTTTTGGTAAAGAACGAATCGTTGATGCTCGAAAGAATTTTTAAGTTCTCTTTTGTCAATGCGGTTATCTCACTTAATGCTTCTGTTATTGATGAACTCATTGTTTTATTAGTTAAATTTTTTATATATAAATAATAAATTTACAGATATTCTTTTTTAAAAAATATGTGGGGTCATCATGTATTATAAAATACGTGTTTTTAGCCGTTTTCTTTGCGTTTAAGAGACTTTTCTATATATGGTAATATAAAACCTCGATGAACACACAAAAATGTCTTAAAATTAGTTTTTGCGAGTCTAATTTGTGCATAAAAAAACTACCGAAATCTACACTTATAACATAAAAATATTATATATAGTGTAAATTCTGGTAGTTTTATATATCAATGTGTTCATACTGAACGCATTGTACCTGAAAAATATTATGTTATTTTTATTGCTTGTTTGCGTTAAGTTGTGCAGCGACTTCTTGTTGTTCTTTTTTGGCTTCTTCTGAGGTCTTTGCCTTCTGAGAACCGAGGTGACCTTCTTGTGATGCCCATGATATATTCGTTCCTGAACGGGTACCGAAATATTTCATATAACGTTCTTGTGTTTTATTGGTTGCATCATTATGTTCTTTTATGTCGGTTGTTTCCGCATTCGGTGAAGCTAACACATCTTGGTTGTTTTGAAAGGTAGACCGTTCTTGTTTATAAGGAGACGAAGCCTCATACATATAGCTTATATGTTTTCCCATAGGCTGGTATATACGATAGTCACCCATATAATACATATTTTCAATGGTCGATGCGTCTCTTGGTTTGGCATGCTGTAATGTTATGGTTACTTTAATACCTGTCGGGAAATCATCGAATCCGAGCGGACCGTAGTGTTCTATTTCGGTCGACTTCAAAATCATATTACCTATCGACATAATCGGGTGTTTAGGATTACCAATTGTCAAGTGCCATAGCCCTACCGGTGCAGGACTTACTAACGAGTTTAAGGCTTGCTTTTCCGGACGGCCAAGCGCATTCAATGTACCTCCAAGAAGTGCCTTACCCATATTCGATGCAAGGTTTTTGATAGCGTCTAATATATTTCCATCACTGCCGTCTGGTTTTCTACTGAACTGCTTACTAATCTGACTAACACTGTCCATTGTCGCATTGACAAGATTTGAGAACGAAAACGGTTCAGTACTGTTTGGTTTAAGCATATTATATATCGGCAAGTTTGTAAATGCGTTTAATTGCGACTGGCCGGAACCTCTATATCCGCCACCCCAGAACTTACCATTAGTATACGTAACTGCTAAGATATTGGATAACAAATCCAAGAATGCAGCTCTACCATTAATACCGTCATAAGAACGCAGCTCATAATCAAATACTAACGTTATATCATGTGTGAACTCCAAACCGCCTTGGTCTGGGTCTCTACGTTTATGTGACCTTGAAATAACGTCTGCGTTCCCGTAGGTTTTGGTTTGGTCTCTATTGTATGCAGCTTCTGAAATATTAGCTGGCGGACCAGATAGCGCACCTGCCCAACTATTAAGACCGCTTCCGACGAAACCTAAACCCGGTATTTTTCCGATAGCACCACCGGCATATTTCATACCAGTCCCAATATGTTTAAGAGGTTCATCACCACCGATACCCGCTACAGCATTATTTGCGTATTTTGTGCTCGACAAATTCATAATAGCCCCCATTATACCGCCGTTTTCAGCGTTACCTTGTATTGTTTGAAATTCACCTCTAACCTCTTCCCAAGGCATGTTTACACTATACTTCAAAATATTCGACATTTCATTACCAGGGGTTCCCATCCATGTAACCATACGACCGATGTCTGGCATGTGTTCGTTTATCTTCTTTTCGTATTCATCATCTTGTAATGTAAAGTTGATATGGTCACCGCAAGGAAATGGAAATCTACGTAGTGTCACGAGGTAGTTATTAGATGTTCTCCCAAGGTGCTTACAGAACATAAAGTCTGAATAGTTATATATTGCACGACCCATTTCGTTATTTGAGCTTGCTCGAACAAGTTCCTTGACTGAACAGTCCCCTCTGGACTTGATTCTACGTCTAAATTCCGGGCTGTCCAACAACGGCGCGTTGTTTTCTATTTGCATAGTTGTATTATATCGTACCGCATTGACATTATTAAATAACGATTTAGTACCGATAACCGAGCTAAATTCCGGATATGGTTGTAAGAATGATACTTTTTTTACGCCAGTCGATTTACCATTAGAGTCAGTCTCGTCTTCTTCTAAATACTCGGGTGTCAGACCAAACACACCCCAGTTTCTATACACATTGAGTTCATCGATAGCTTCTTTATCATTAATAATTATGGAGTTATTACC
>JAEIGA010009634.1_pt1 | contig 14632 bp, 20 predicted proteins | sample 9270691 | NCBI WGS metagenome assembly JAEIGA01 (sample SAMN17057246, study PRJNA624740) | gut metagenome | biome: biome; isolation source: fecal sample | host: Bos grunniens | place: China: Xizang | collected 2019 | reverse complement strand
TTAGTTGGTAATATGGATAGCTGGGCTTATCGTTTAGATGTATTAGAAATGGCATATGGAATAGTTGAGCAAGATATTGACTTTTATGATAGTGATTATCTTGAACACTATTCAGGAAACGAAGAAGAATATCAGGAGGAAGAATACGATGAATAAAAGATATAGATTATATGTTAATGGTGAATGGTATATGTCCTCTGATAGTGAGGCAGAAATTAATGAATGGGCAAATAGGTTTTGGACTAGAGATGCCGACGACTACTATGGAAATTTTCCTGATGTAGTTATATATGATACAGTTGAAAGGAGAGAGATATAGTATGCGATACATTATAGTAACATTATCAACACCGTATGTTGGAACAGATGACGTACGTTATTTATACACAGACATGTCAGACGCAGAGATATGGGAGTATTTGCGTGAAGAAGCAATCTCACATAATGAGTCGTTTGGTTATGAGTTTTCTGAATGGATGCAGGAGAATGCACCAGACACACCAGAAGATGAATGGCCTGATTACTGGGATGATTATGTTTGTTCAATAACTGAGTGTTGCGGCTGGGCAGAAACAACTTTAGAAGAATGTCCAGAGGTGGATGCAGATTCATGGGAACATTTATAGCACAACCACGCCGAAAAGTAATAGTGGCGGGCAGTAGGGACTTCAATGATTATGGATTGGTATGCCGCACCTTAAATGAACTATTCGGTGCATTCAGTATTGAAATAGTTAGCGGCGGCGCAAGAGGGGCAGATAGATTAGGCGAACAGTATGCCGACGACCATTGGATACCAAAGACTGTGTTTCCAGCAGACTGGGGTAAATATGGAAAGAGTGCCGGCTACCGTCGTAATGAACAGATGGCGCAATATGCTGAAGTTTTGGTAGCGTTCTGGGATTATAATTCGCCAGGCACACGCCATATGATTAACTTAGCAAAACAATATAATTTAGAAGTACACGTAATAGATACACGAAAGGAGATGTAATTATGGCACGTAAATTAGCACACATTGAAACAGTACATAACATTAGACCAATTCCGGGAGCAGACCGTATTGAGCAAGTAAACGTTTTAGGTTGGAACGTTATTACTAAGAAAGGTGAGTTCAAAGAAGGGGACTTATGTATTTATGTAGAAATAGATAGTAAGATGCCTGCAGATGACGAACGTTTCGACTTCTTAGCAGGTAAGGATTTTAAAATTAAAACACAAAAGATGAGGGGAGTTATCTCTCAAGGTATCGTATTCCACTTAGGTGCGTTTCCTGAAATTAAGAAACCAAAAGTGGGTGACGATGTAACAGACTTATTACATATCACTAAGATTGTAACTGATGAAGAACGCCGTTTAGCACGTGAAGAAGGATATAATAAGAAGAATGCCGAACGCATCAAGATGGCGCGTGTTGCAAAGAAATACCCTAACTTCGTTAAGTCTAAGTTCGGTAGATGGTTGTTAGGACACAACTTTACAAAGAATATTATTTTAGCTGTATGGGGTGGACGTGCACCTAAACCATTAGAATTCCCTAACTGGATTAGAAAGACTGATGAAGAACGTATCCAAAATTTACCACATTACTGTGAATTGCCGAACACTTTTATCGCAACCGAAAAAGTAGATGGTACTTCTACAACTTTCGCAGTGGCAGCAAAGAATAAGAAGTTCACTAAGTTTGAGTTTATCGTATGTTCTCGTAACGTAAGACAAGCAACAGAAGACCAAGCTAACTGGCACTCTCAAGATTGCGGCAACGTATATTGGGAAATGGCACACAAGTATAATATTGAGAACATCTTAAAAGTAATCGCCAAAACTAATAAATGGGAAAAGGTTGTATTACAAGGTGAAACAGTAGGATTAGGATTACAAGGAAACCGTTATGGTTACAGTGACCGTAAGTTCTTTGCTTACAACTTCATTGTTAACGGACGTAAATGGGATACTGTTAAGGCTGCTAAGTTCTTGGCAGATTATGGAATTACTTGGGTGCCTATCTTAGATACTAATTTCAAGATGTTGCCAACAGTACCTGACATGTTAGCATACGCCGAAGGTTATAGTGTAATTGGCGACACACCAAATAAATACCCACGTGAAGGTATCGTATTCAGAGCTGTGGACTTCCCAGAGTTATCATTCAAGGCAGTATCTAATAGCTTCTTACTAGAAAAGCACCCTGACTTATTAGCAAGAGATGAAGCAGTAAGAAAAGAAGAAGAAATCCGTGGACACGCAATGTCTAAGGAAGAAAAGAAAGAATTTTACAAAGAACATAATTTAAAAGTTAGCTAGAGATTTGCTCTCTAGCTTTTTTTGTGTTATAATAATTCTAGAAAGAGGTGGGAATATGAAAGATAAATTAAAACTATTTGGTTACTGTGTCTGGCTTACTGTACATGCTCTTGCCGTATATGTTCTTCCAGGTATTCCTTGGTACTTCGTAATTAAACATGGACATGATTTAGGTTACATCTTAATGGCAATCATTACCATAGGAATTCAAATACCTATTATGATATACGCAACAGCAAAAGAGAACAGTATATTTGAGCGTTTGGTTTGGAAGATTAGAAAGCTTGCTAACCCTCATCGTAACTGGGACGACTATGAACATAAATAGAGAATAGAAAATTAGGGTATCGAAAAATTGAAATCGATACCTTTTTTTGTTATAATAATAGTGTAAAAGAAAGGAAGATTATAATTATGGATAGAAAGATTGCGATAAAGGCGTCAAAGCTATTGTTAGCGATTGAAGAATTGGAAAGATTTGAAGACCAATTAGCTGATTTATTAGTTAGTTTGGAAGATACAGATAATCGTAATGATTTAATTGGCCCAATGCGTGATTTAATAGGCAAAGTAATTGAAAAACGTAACGCAGAGTTGGAGGGATTATAGTGTTTAACTTACATTTTCACATTGAAAGATGGAAGTGGAACGATGAATATCAAATGTATGTTAGTACAGACGGTCGTATCAAAGACAAGAAACGTCAATTGATAGAGCCGAAACTGAATGCCGCAGGGTACTTCTATGTTAAGATACCTGATGGCAGGTGCCGCAATATACACACAATAGTGGCGGAAACATACTATGGTAAACAAGAAGGAACTATTGACCATCTTAATGGTAACAAAAGAGATAATAGCAAAAGAAACTTGGAATGGGTGAGCTTCACTGAGAACCAACGTAGAGCCCAAGAGATGAAGATTGAAACAGAAGTAGAGAAGTTATTGGCGTCCTTAACAATGAAAGGATATGCGATGTCGGATTTGCGCAATGCTTTAACAGAAATAGATACTAAACAAGAAGTAATTGTGGCGGCATCTTCTGGGGAGTGGTATGATACATTCGCCAACAAATATCCTAGTCGTTTAAATGGATTAACACGTGAAGTGGCGGCCAAACGTATCCTTCAAGCTGCATCTCAAGGCAAGCATTACTTAGGTTATCGTATGACGCGTCGTCCAGATGGAACTATAGTAGGCGTATGCTAGGAGGAAAGGAATATGAAACAAAAGATTAAAATTACAGACTTTAATGGTAATGTTATTGAGAAAGAAGTGGAGAAACCAAACAAGTTCCACTTCGAAGTACAACGTAATACACGCATGAATATATTTAGAGATAAAACTAAATACACTCGTAAACAAAAACATAAGAAAAAATTTGATGAATAAAAAATTGCAAAATCGTTAAATCTTTGATATAATATTATTGTAAAAAGGAAAGGAGATTTTCTATGAAAGTTGTTAGAAAAGCGTGGGTACGTTGCGTTGAAACGTATGAATTAGAGTTAACAGATAAATATGTGGAGGACTTAAATAAGTATCTACAAGAGCATTGTACTGAAACACTGCCGCCATTAACAGCGGAAGATATCGTTGACATGGTAAATGGAGATGATAACTTATTCGCTCAAAAAGGTTATACTTGGAGATGGAATCACGATAGAGAACAAACCTATTTACAAGAATTAGGTGACGCTGTGCGTGAGTATGTTAATGAAGATGTATGGGATTGTGAGTACAATAGCGAATATATTGATACTGAAGATTGGGAAACTAAAGCATTTAAAACAGATGAAGAAAGTAGGGATTGGTAATGGGTAGAGATATCTATATTGATAGAATTATATTAACAGAGCAAGAGTTCAAAGAGTGGCAAAATGGTATGTATTTACATTTCGATGTCGGACTAGTTGACTTTGAAACAGCTTGTGAAGCATCTGGTGTGCAAATGAAAGAGCATTACTTAACTGAAGATGAATATAATGATGACCTATATGAAGTAGAACATGAAATTTATTGGAATGGACACTTCTTATACGACGACCGTTATGGTTTTGAAAGTGACAACTACGATTGTATTGCCGAATGGGATACATTTAAAGTGGGCGACAAGTATGTTGTTATAAGGGTGGTGTACCAATAATGGCAGTAACAAAACACAAAATAGCCTTTTGGTGCTATAAAGATGATATTATAGACACCGACACTCCCATTAAAGAAGTAGGCTCAACAGGAAATACAGTATATATTATCTTGAATGACGGAACAAAGATGTATGGTATTTATCCTATGTTACCTCGTGTGTCCGAAGATATTAAGGACGAGATAAGAAAATCGTGTATAGATGCTAGTGGTTTCAAAGATTGTGTTAGAGCAATTACAATCCACGACTTACAACCACACTGGTTAGATGACCACCTATTTACTGCAGTATTAGAATACAATGAGGTAGTAGATGTCAAAGCAGTAGGTTGTATTAGACCAGACAATAGTTTGGCAACATCAATAACATGCGCAACTAACAGTTTACGCAGCCTATCACAATCAATGCAGAATTATGCTACGGCAGTAAATATTGCAAGTAATGATATGTATGTATCAGGCAACTTGCGCGTGGACGGCAAAGTCTACATTAACGGCGAACAAGTAGCCACAACTAATAACCCAGAAGAAAAGAAAGGAACTAATAATATGAATAATATGTTTGGAAATATAAGAACAGGCAAGGCAGGCTCTAAATATGCCATCACTTACTTTGGAGGAATTTCTTTCAACGGTAAAACTTACCACAACGGTAAAATCTTTGAAGCTCAAGGTATGACATTCCCTTGTGATATGTTATATTTAGTGCCAGCAACATCAGTAAATAAAGGCGACATTATCGAGAAAGATGGTATTGCTTATCACATTACAGCAGTAGATAAATCTGGCACAATTGACGCAATTAACTTAGGTAATGGTAAAGAAGAAACTATCGTACCAGGCGGACCATTCGGTATGTCATTATATAGTAAGTTATTTAATCCATTTGGAAATATGAAAGGCGACAATGCGTTCGGTAATATGATGTTAATGCAATCTATGATGGGCGGATCTGGCGACTCTGGTAATGCTATGATGATGGCTATGTTAATGAGTCAAGGTGGCTTTAAATTACCTAGCTTTGAATTGCCAAATTTAGATAATCAAAAAGTTGAAAAATAATTAAATTCTTGATATAATTTATAATGTAAAAAGGAGTTAGAAATGTTTGTTTCTTTTACTACCACGAGGAATGAGTAGACTTCTTCTTACAAAAAAATTAAATCATCAAAAAATTGAAAATTCAAAAAAATTATGATATAATATTTATGTAAGGTTGAGGGAAAGGAAAAATAATTTTGCGAACTCAAGAGCTTCTAAAAATTAGGTCACCTAGAATTTGCCTTATCAATGAAAATATGTTATAATAATAATGTAATTTTCCCCACAGTCGAAACGCCAGTAGCCTTTCTTCGGTCTTGGACATAAAACGACTATAAATAATTGAAGGATAAAGGCAAACATTAATTAGATGTTGGTATGAGGATATGATGCTGCGGCTGAAATATTCTACTCAACAACCGCAGCCTAGTTGGGACTGAAGGCGGTATATAAATTAGGAAAGACCGTTGCAGGTTAGAAACTAAAAAGAGCGTAGAGTTGGGTAGTGCCACGTATGAATACACTTTTCCTGCAAAGACCATAACCAATGTCATTAAACTTGAGGGAAGGGTTGAGACGGCCATCTCAGCTACCACTCGGCGACGACAAGTCCCAATTCCCCACGAGCGTAAATAAGCGGGTACGGGCCGAGCATCGCTCCGTAATAAACGAGACCGTCCTTGACAGTTCCGACCAGAGAAACTGCCCAGACTTGAATGTTGATTTGAAGGAAAAACATTATGTGATAGCGAGGATACTATCTGCGAGGCGCCGGGCCCATTGGGCGGTGACCGTTACAAATATCGCAAAAAAATCACACAGGTGCACTTAATGTGTGGACACGGCGGATACTATGGACGTGTATAACAATAGTCCCCATAGGAGTATATGGTTAACAGACCGCTAGCTGCGGCTACCAAGGATACGCCACCCACTGACGGGAAAGAATGTGAAACACGGTAGAAAACAATTGTTCGAACAAGCGCCGAACCGAGGACGCGCTATACAAGAAAGCTCGCGGGAGGGGTCAGCACTCCGGAATAACGCTGTAGATATATCATTTAGGTTTGGCAGAGTGCGGCGACTACCGCTACGCGACGGCGTACGATAACTGCCACTTGCGGCAACAAGGATACAACCTCTACGTGGTGTTGCTAGAAACGTTTCCCTAAGCGCAAAAGGGGCGGCTAATGTATCAATGACACGAGTTTACCAAGAAAACTCAAGGACAACTTGGAACGTCCTAAACCATAATATAGAATAGTTCAGGGTTCGAATCCCTGCGGACCGACGTAATGGTCTGGCTACGGATGCGGCTATTTGAAAAGGTTAGTGTCGAATTGCGCAAGACAAGATAATATCAAGACAAAGAGTCTACCTATGGACTTCCTTCGTTAACAACACAGGCCAAGTGTTGGAGGGTCGGAAAGGCATACCAAATACGTTACAGTCCCTGCCTTCGAAAATGCATAGGGAACATGGCATCAAGAACAAGCCTCCTCGTGGCGATGCCGGAAACAAGCGGAGAGTCCTCATGCTTACCTCTTGGCTAATTGTTTAAAAGGTAATGCGGCGTCATGCGTTAGCATTAGATGCAATCTAGATTTGGGAATAGCTCATTTCTACTATGTGCAGTACAGTAGTTGTTGTTATAACTACTATAGAATTGCGGTCTCAATTGGGTCTACAATTCTAAATAGGGCGATAAGGTGAAAATCCTGAAGTTGTCGTGAAACTCGACTAGTCAATAAGGAATGGAACGGACGAAAAACTTGACCCGGCGTAGGGATACGTAAGAGCCGCGGATTGTGAGTGATATCGAGACCTGTGAGGCGGCAGTATGGCAGACAAACTCTCATTTAATATGTTATTATCAAGACGAATAGTTAAACGTTTGGGAGTAGCTACCTAGAGGTTATAACTAAGTGTTGGTCCCACGGAGTGACGTGTATCTCAGAGTAGCGAATGAGATAGTAGAATTGCCCAGAGCGCGCAAAATGTCCACATAAAAAAGTCAAGCTGGGGTGGAATAAAAGGCAACTAAGGTAATAACGATTTGGTGCCATGGTATATCGGTTTATTATGCTTGCCTGTCACGCAAGCGAGACGGGTTCAACTCCCGTTGGCACCGCCAATTATGGCCCTATGGTCAAGCGGTCAAGACACCACCCTTTCACGGTGGTATCCCGGGTTCGAATCCCGGTAGGGTCACCATATATATCGCGGAGTGGAGCAGAGGTAGCTCGTCGGGCTCATAACCCGAAGGTCGCAGGTTCGATCCCTGTCTCCGCAACCAAATGGGCTGTTAACTCAACTGGGAGAGTGCTACCCTTGCAAGGTAGAGGTTAGGGGTTCGAGTCCCCTACGGTCCACCAAAAAATTAAGTAATCTTAAAATTGCAAAATTCCAAAATCTTTGGTATAATATTTATACAAAGATGAAGTTCTTTGAAAATCTTTAATAAGTTTAATACTATATATTAGTAACCAAGTGAAGAGCGGTTTACACCGTGCTTGGAAGTGGTCTACAAAAAGCTCGATTGACGGAGCCTAAGAACCGTGCGATAGTGCGGAACCCAGGGTCAAGTAGGATAGGTAACTGTCTTACTACAAGGGAGAAACTCCCATTCCGTTGGCCACTGTGCTAGATATATACTTGTTTAAGCGAGATTTCTTGTCCGGCTGACAATAGACGCTCCTGTGGAGAACAATCTAAGTTAGGTAGATAGGGTGGTACCTATCGCAGACCTTAGAAACACCAACCAAGGCCGTGCGTATTGATGGTTAGAAATAACCTATAAGACAAGTTTCATCTCTGAGTAGCCGTAGTACGTGAAAGTAAAAACAGAGCTAACATCCAGTTATTTTGAGGAGTATAATAACTGCTATGAAGAAATTTTCTGAATGTTCGGTGAAAAGTGCGGGTATCAGTCCCGTCAGTGCTTAGACAGCGGTAAGAAGTTTAGGGGTCGCTCCCTTAGGCTCAGACTTATCGTCACTGTACGTAAATAAAACACCTATATGTTGAGGTAAGGCGAAGGTCTACTAGTATATAGTATTAAGCTTATTAGAGGGCTCTATTAAGTTTTGGGCTGGGCGTGAGCTCTAGGTCCACCAAATGACGGGAAATATTCCCGTCCCTAAAAAGAAAATTTGATAATCGAAAAATTGCAAAATTGCTAAAAATCGGTTATAATATATATGTAAAAAGGTAAGGGAAATAAAAAAATTATTTCTCCCGACCTAGAAATTCTAAAAAATTAGAGTTTCAAAAAATTGCAAAATAACAAATTATTTGTTATAATATAAGTGTAAAAAGGAAAAGAAAAAAACTTTTTACAGACCAGTGGTGTCCCAGACAACCCGATGTCTTAAAACTCAAAGGTGCGGACTTTGAGGAACAGCTCCTGTGAAGCACAGCGTATACACCTCGTTAAAAAACAAAGAAGTTATGCTATCAGGCAAATATGGATACCCTTTCCAATCAGTCTAAAACAATAAACAGGGCGTGAATGCAGTCGAGCTCACCTTGAGACCTCACGTAAAACAACGAAGAGCCGAGAACATTTCCCCATTAGTCCCTCGTATAAACATTAATGTGGCGTGCGATAACGATAAATCTAGGTTTGTTTAGGCAACTACCTACCCAAAAATAAGTAGCCTTACCTTTCCTTGATTGATATCAGTGTAACAACTGTTTCAATATAAACTTCCTACCTTTCCGCAATAGGGTTGGCGACTCAGTCGCTACTCTTGGAAATGAAAGATTTTCCTTAATGCCTTATCTTTCCTTTCCAAGGGTAATTACCACTACCCTTCTTTGCGGAGAACAAGATGATTGGCGGGTGACGCAAAGTACAACACCGCTGGGTTCGGTAGTAAGAGTGTGGTACCTCTGCTATCTATAGACATCGCCCACGAAGAATGTTCAGTGAGACTCTGATATGCGAGTTGATGACGCAGAAGAATATATCTCAATCGTAGAATAGGTGACTAGTACTGGTGGCCTTGGATTACGATACAACCTAAAACAAGAAAAAGGTACTTGCCATTCGAATGTACAGTAGACGTCAATGGTGGACAGAATAACTACTGACCAGTTAATTGGCTATCGATGACTGGTTTACAAAAACAATCGGGCAACCAGTGAGAATGGATTTTGAGATGTAGATTGTATGGGTCTAGCATCCAGGGACTGTAAGAACCTCGTTAGCGTAATCTGTCGCATAGTTACTGCATTTGAGAGGCGTGTTGAGTGGTGCAAATCAAGGCACACTGGTATAAACTAAAAAGCTGATAAACATCTCCGTATAAGTTAATGAGCAAAGTTCAATCACACGAGAATAACGAAATGACTCACGTAAAGGTTTGAAGACCACTGCACGTAACGTAGAAAAACTGCCTTAGAAGAAAGTTGATTAAAGTCTTCTTAGTATCCCAACTAATCCGTAGGTTATTGCCAGTAAACGAGACCATGGTGATACGTGATTGAGTACAAAGGAAAGCAACGAGAAAGCTACCAAGTAGCCAACCAAGGCTCCAAAAATATATTAAAGTGTTGTAGTTAGCCAACCACTTGAAGGAACAAGAGCAAACGTAGACTTGCAGTAAGGCGAGAACGTGCAAGGGTTTATCAAGGTTTCCATATGAACCGAGACGTAATGGTTATAGTTAAGCAGTTCCCGAACCTGCGAAACAATATCGGCGCACCCCTCATTGGTGTGGCACAAGAAAATGACTTACATTAAGTGACCCGATCTTGATGTTTAGTATGAAAGCTCAGGTGGTTAAGACTATTCCCAGTCAGTGCTATCAAATCCTTAAACGATAGCGAGGTACTGATGCCTCAGTAAGTAGAATCAGCCGAAGTATAGATGAGAATGAATATGATACAGTAGGAAACAACTAGATAGACCTGGGATATGATGCTGAAAACCAATACGAATAACGCATCCGGTGTAGGAAAGAACACAGCGGACCGAGAATGGTAAGACTTTCCGTTAGAGAATGGGGAACACTCTATCGAGAACCTAGTAACACTGGGCACTAATGAGTAAAATCGTTAGTGTCCTTTTTTTATGCTTTAAAATTGGGAAATCTGAATTTTCGAGGAGACAGGACGCCTAAAATTTTGCTATACTAAGAATTGAATTATCGACGAATTTATGATATAATAATATTGTAAAAGAGAAGTGAGGTAGATAAAAGATGGCAAAGTTAGTTATTCTAAGTGGAGTAGCTGGATGTGGCAAGAGTACTTTTATTAACAACTATAACTGGGGTGGCCCAGTAGTAGTACTATCAACTGACGCAATCCGTAAAACTTTGACAGGTGACGCAAGCTGCCTTGAAAAAGACGACATAGTATGGAAATATATTTATGCCGTATTACAGAGCCCTTCAGTAAATGCAACTTATGTTGTAGATGCAACCAACCTAGTGCTTAAACGCCGCAAAAGCTACTTACAATTCAAAAAACGTTTCACATCAGTTGCGTTATGGTATTTATCCGTAGATGTAGAAACAGCTTTATATCGCAACGCAATGCGTGATCGTCACGTACCGGAACATGTTATTCGAAATATGCACCAAATGGCATTGGAGAACATGGACTTTAATGAGTTAATTGAATTAGGCTATGATGAAGTCCGTATTATAGCCAACAACTAGAAAGGAGAAAACAACGGTATGGATTATGTAATAAGTGATTTACACTTGATGGACAAAGGTGTTATTAAGTTTGAACGCACCGAGTTCGCCACAATTGAAGAACATGACCAAGCTTTAGTTCGCCATTGGAATAGTGTCGTAGTTAATGCTAATGATACCGTTTATTTCCTTGGGGATTTACACGACAATAGCACCAAGCAAGCTGACCTAGAATATTTAAAAGGCTTGGTACAAAAATTGCGTGGACATAAAATAATTATTCTAGGAAACCACGATGGCTACAAGGATGAGGTATATTTAGAATTAGGATTTGAACAAGTAATTCACGGTCCTTACTACTATAAACCATATCTTATCCTTAGTCATGAACCGTGCCGCGAGGCATACGGTAATCCTTATGTATGGAACATACATGGGCATTTACATAACGCAGAGTTAGAGTTGCCGAACTATAAGTGTGTTAGTGCGCGCCATATTCAATATAAACCTTTAAAGTTGACTAAGTTCGCAGAACAAGTAGCGGGCAGGGTCAGGAAACGTAAGGAATATTTTATGGAAGAATGGTATGCGCCGCACTATAACTTTATGAAGTATGAGCTAGTATACGCGCCAGATGGTCGAGTAGACTCTAGTGAAACGTTAAGACAAGCCAAGCCAAAGAAAATTTCATAATCATAAAATTGCAAAACTTCTAAATTTGTGCTATAATATAATTGTAAAGATGAAAGGACGTCTTTACAAATCATTATATTTCACAAAGAACAGGAGGTTGAAGTATGAAAACAATTTATTACAGCGAGTTGTTAAATCGTCAATTCGCCACAGAAGAAGAATGTTTAGCTGCTGAAGAGTTATACAAAAAAGAAGTGTTAGCTAAACAAGCGGCAGAAAACAAGGCAAAAGAAGAAAAAGCCGTAAGAGCGAAAGAAATAGAGAACGCCTATAAGGAGTTCCGAGATGCCGAAAAAGTATATGCAGACAAGCGTAATGCATACATTGGATTAAGAAATGATTTCGTAAAAGATTATGGTCAATTCCATATGACAGTGCGTGATGACAATAGTCCATTAATTACTTTTGAAGATTTAATTCGTAGCTTATTTTAATTAATACGCGCCCTATATGGGCGTACTTGGTAGGATACTCAAGCTGGTGAAGAGGACGCACTGCTAACGCGTTAGGCCGGTGAAACGGCGCGAGGGTTCGAACCCCTCTCCTACCGCCAAATAAGGGAGTAGTTTAACGGTAGAACAATGGTCTCCAAAACCATTGATGGGAGTTCGATTCTCTCCTCCCTTGCCAAAAGAAAGGAAAGGATACATATGCGTGACCCTCAAAGAATAGATAACATTTTAGAAAGATTAAAGACAGTATGGAAAGATAATCCAGACCTACGACTTGGTCAACTATTATTGGCTGTCGTAAGGATGGACAGACTTTTCTACATTGAAGATGAAATTTTAATACAAGCATTAGAGAATTATTTTCTTGGCGATTGGGTGCCAATGATTTACACGAAAGGAAGCGAGGAGCATGAAGACTAAACATTTTGTAGTATCAGATTTACACTTTGGTCATGCGAATGTAATTTTATACGAACAATGCCGAACAGAAGCATTAGCGGAATTAACAGGCTACACAGTAGAATTAGTTAATCAATTAGCTACTGAGAAACAAGCTGTTTTATTACAAGTTCATAACCAAATGTTAATTGATGCTTGGAATAGTGTAGTCGGTCCAGAAGATATTGTATTCTTCTTAGGTGACTTCTGTTTAACAAAGAACGCCGAACTAATTAGAGGTTGGGTAAGTCAATTGAATGGCCGCAAACGTATGATTATGGGTAACCATGATGTACGCAAGCCAGAATTCTATGTAGAATGTGGTTTTGAAAGCGTAAGCCAATATCCCGTTCTATATAATAGACATATCTTCTTATCGCATGAACCTTTACCTCATGAAATAGTGCCGAAAGGTTATATCAACTTCTTTGGTCATGTTCATGGTAATACTGAATTCAACTGGGAACGCGGCATATGCGTAAGTGTAGAGCAATTACCAAACTTTGCACCTATCCCTATTGATAGATATATTGGCGACTGGGGCGAACTATACCCTGATCGTCATAGATAGCCGACTAAGCTACGCGCTAGTTCACTAGAGTACTAGTGGTGTGTGGGTACCTCTTCCTAGTATGTATGGACCTCGACGGCAACATGGGGCTGTGGCGGAATTGGCAGACGCGCCAGACTTAGGATCTGGTGCCTCCGGCGTGTGGGTTCGAGTCCCACCAGCCTCACCAAATAAAAAGATAATCTAAAATTGGACTTTTGGGAAAATTTTAGTTATAATATTACTGTAAAATTAATTGAGAAAAATTTTTAACGAAGGAGGTAGATAGTATGACATCTACATTTATTAAATATCACAAATTGAATAAGAATGCTATCTTACCAAGACGTGGGTCTAATTCAGCTGCAGGGTATGATTTATATGCATGTATAAATTCACCAGTCACCATTATGCCCCATACTACATCTAAAATAGGAACAGGACTAAGCTTCGAGCTACCTGAAGGAACATATGCCGCAATCTTCGCGCGCAGTGGTCTGGCTACTAAATTTGGAGTACGCCCAGCAAACTGTGTCGGAGTGTGTGATAGCGATTATAGAGGAGAATATATTGTAGCACTTCACAATGATAGTGAGGAACCAGTGACAATTCAACCAGGCGATCGTATTGCACAAATGGTATTACACGAATATGTCGTTATGAACTTTGTTGAAGACACATTAAGTGAAACAGACAGAGGACAAGGCGGATTCGGTTCAACAGGTAAATAAATTTTTAAAAATTTCTTGGAGCTTAAAATTGAATTTTAAGCTCTTTTTTGTTATAATATATATGTAAAAGAAGAAAGGAATGATTTTATATGAGAAAGCATTTTATTGGTTATAATGAAGAAGATAACGGTTATATTATTTTAACAGATGGAACAACAATTGATTTCTCTCACGAACAAGACTGTTGTGAAACTGTATATGCAGACTTATCTGCATTAAAAGACACTGGTTTTGAAACGGATGATAGTATCCGCTGGGAAACTCTTAATATTGAAGTAGTAAAGGATTACGGTTTCCGTTTAAATGGTTATGGTATTCCATGTTACAATTCTCAAAATGGTTATTATAGTTCTAATATTTTAGTAACTGTTTCTAAGAACTTTGATGTAGAAGATGATATGGGGATTGCGAACTATTGCTAATATGAAGAAGTTAACACCAGAAGAAAAACAAAAGAGAAAAGTATATAAACGTATCCTTAAAGAAACTCGTAAGAAACTAAAACGTTGGGCAAAGGAATGGACACCATTTGACTGGGCTGATGTTGTAGAACCTATGATACTTTCTCTTGAGGGTATGCAAAGATATTATGAGAATAACTTTAATGTTGTTGCTCAGGACGACGAAGGCT
>JAEIGA010009633.1_pt1 | contig 14632 bp, 1 predicted proteins | sample 9270691 | NCBI WGS metagenome assembly JAEIGA01 (sample SAMN17057246, study PRJNA624740) | gut metagenome | biome: biome; isolation source: fecal sample | host: Bos grunniens | place: China: Xizang | collected 2019 | reverse complement strand
GTTTCTTTACTTTTTTCAACTTTTAAGAAATGTGCTTTATAAAAATCAATTAAGGATTTACGTTCTGTCTCTGTCAAATCATTAACTACCGCAGATATACGATCTACTCTCATCATCGCACGAGTTTCATAAGAATAAACACAAGCTCTCATTCTTTTACAATCTCTCTTATCAACTTTACATCTTTCCACAGGTTTTGAACAAGCTTCTTTTTGTTTTGGACATTGAGCTACCATGCTCACTGTCATCATCACAGCCATTACGGCCAATAAAATCTTTTTCATAATTTAAACATTTAATAACGAATAGTGAATAACGAAATTTTTATTTCTTAGCATCACATCGTTGGTTTTTAAAATAATTTCAGGCAGCCTTTTGTCTTCTTTGACAATACAAATATATAAAGGTTTAATTCACCACAATTTTACCAATATACAAATCGCCTATACCTGTTAAAATTCTAACAAAATAAACTCCTCGTACAAACAAATCTTTAATCTCAATAGGATAAACAGTAGGCATATAACTAATAAGTACTTCACCCCTAGCATCTACAATCTCCACTTGCATATCTCGTTGTTCTTCAAGAGTCCACTGATGATTAATATAAGCAGATTCTCCTGCAACTATAGGATTTGGAGCAATAACCAATGGCATAACATATACTCTCTCTAAACCTGTTTCAACTAACAATGTAAGATTAACAATAGAATCACAAGCAGTTCCCTCTGTTGGGAATGTCTCCGTATAGTTACCTGCTGTGGTCAACATCTTTTCACCAAAATCATAATATTCTCCCGGAACAATAGTCACAGTGGTATCAACTACTATAGTAGGTATAAAATCAATTTTCACCTCAACAATAGAGTCACAACCAGCTAAAGTAGAAGTAATACGCGATAGTATAGTATCAGCAGAAATACTATTAACTCTAAACCCATAACCTACATACTCATAACCTTCACAAACATAATCATCAAATCTACTACTTACAGGTTCTGAAATACTCAAATGCAATGTTATTATAGAATCACAACCTAATCTATTAACTAACGAATCAACATATACACCAGCCTTGCCTCGTTCAATACCACCAAAATAATAAGTCGTACCCTGACAAATAGTAGCATCAAGAATAACTTCTTTTGGTATAACGGTAAGATTCATCACTTCAATAGAGTCACAACCAAACTGATTGCGGAATTTCTTCTCATAACAACCCGACTCAACGAGCTGCATTCCTTCCCAATCAAGCGAAGTTTCTTGACAAATAGTTTCGTAGTGTTGGAAATACTTTTGATGTACAACAAGATTAAGAATATGGAATTCACAATAAGAAATTGTATCAACATAAATACCCGTCTCGAAAATTTGCTCTCCAGCAAATTCATAATATTCTCCTTCACAAATTGTATCATTTATAATATTTCGTTTAGGTTGCACCACAAGATAAAGACGAACTATCGAATCACAACCACATGAAGAAATTTGAGGCTCACTCAAATAAGTGCCTGTTTCAGTGAGATTATAACCAGCAAATGCTCCTTTATTATAAACATCTCCAGGACAAATTGTATCATTCAAATAGAATGTTCCTGCTGGGTCAACAGTAAGATTAAGAACTTTCATAGTATCACACTCTCCCTCTACTTGCGACTCTTTCAATTCTTCTATTCTATTTAAACCAAATTTTAGATGCTCTGTATCTACATCAAAACCATAACCTCTATAACGTCTACCCCAACAAATATGGTCAGCATAAACAACCTCATTTACACTACGACAAACCATCTCTATATCATCAATTTTAACCGACTCAGAATAACTATTATCGCGCAATGAACGAACCTTAAATTCTACCATTATAGTCTTACCCACATAAGCTGACAAATCGTATTCTACATCGGTCCATACATTATTTTTAATTGCATACAACACCGTATCAGCAAATGTAGCACCGGCATCACTACTAATTCTTACAACCAAATACTCATCATCACGAATAGTTGTTTCATATTTAAATGACAATTTATATATATCGCTATCAACGAATAATAATGGAGTATGCAACACAGCATAACCATGAGCCAAAGAGGTATTAACCATTGCTGTTCTGTTTCCACTAAAATCCTCTTGCACTGCCCAATCACGCACTGATTCTTCAAGATTTGAAGCGAGAGTCCAACATTCAGGGATATTATCCCCAACCTCTTCAAAGTTTTCACGGAATGGTAAATGTACTACATCACAATGTGTACGGAACGACAATGTAGCCCAACTTGAACTATCACCAGCTTGAGTCAACAAACCTCGCACTCGTGCATCATATTTAGTAGAATTCTTCAACCCAACAAACGACACATTCTCATCTTCAACTATAGTATCGCGCACTACGCTACCATTTATCAACAACTGAACTCCAAAACTATCTGCCAAACCATCACCTTTCCAACTTAAATCTACCGATGTTGAAGAGAGATAATCAACTACAAACTCTTCTGGTTTTGCCAACAACACCTCTTTAACCTCAAACTCATCGACAGTTAATAGATATGTTGTTGAATTGTTGCACCACCATGGCGTAAAAATCCAAATACCTAATTCATAAACACCAGTTTCTGTCGGAGTGAAAATAGCATCATAATATTCATATGCTTGTGTTACTTGATGCTGATCCAATGTATTAAACTCACCACCTCTACGACTAACAACAAACCCAATTCGTGCATCCTCCAATAATTCGCGTTGACGTGATTTTACACTCAATTCATAGCGTCTGCCTGCAACTAAATTAAACGGACGTGTCAATCTTATATCCACGTCATTAGTAGCTTTCAACACTGTTGTTTCCAACGAAGCTAACATACTAATTTTACCAGTCGCACTACCATCTTTAGCAACGATCCAACAAGGATCCAAATCTGTATATTCAAAATTATCTATATAAGGCTGTGTTTTTGTAACCGTTATAATATCATCACAATAAGTTTTTATCTCAACCATTTTCCACAAAGAATAATCTACATCCGAACACTTAATCCTTACATACAAATATTGAGTTGCATTTGGTTTCAAGCCTTTCAAATATATCATATTACCAGATGTTACATCAGAAATAAATGCATCATCAGGATTATATGTCAAACTAACCCTATACTCCACAACCGACATATTTTCTGCCTCAATTTTTGCCGTAGCCGTAACATCTTTCACATCCACTAATTCTATTGTTTCCACGGTTTTACAACTATTTTTACGCACCACGATATTATCGAATGCAATAGGTGGTGTGCCATTAATATATTGGTCATTATGCCAAGTAACAACAAAATTATAATTCATTGGTTTATCAACCACAAATACTTCTGTGTGGTTATGCCAAATTGCAGTATCAAAACATAATCCTTTTCCTCCATCTACTGCTATAAAGTCATTGCGCAATGTCGCATACGGATAATGAGTCTCACCCACTAATTTAGATGTTGTAGGAGCTAAAAATACACGTGCATAATCACTGCCCGATTCTCCTTTCACTTTCCAATCGTAACTAACCACATACTCACCCGCTTCAGCAAATGTCAACGACACAAATGCAATAACATTTCTTTCATAATCAACATATTTATATACAGAATCTCCACTTGAAACATATAAAGCACGTTCTCCTCTATTCACAGCTCTACCATCACTATTTATAACAAATTTATTAGAACCAATACTATGCACAAACGTCCAACGATTATTGTCTTCTTCATTTTCAAAACCCGTTTCGTATGGTAATGAATATTGATATTTTGTAGTAGTAAACAAGAGTGTTCTAACAGGCGACTCAGCCGTATCGCCACACAAAGCTTTCAATGATAAACTATATTGGGTACCAGACAACAATCCATTCAATCGCAATCTATTTTCGTTTACAACCCCCTCTCTGTTATCTGTCATCTGCGTTCCACCATCAGCAATATGCAATTTATAATCTGTTGCTTGCGAACTATTTTCAAATTCAATTTCCACAAAATCATCTCCCAAATCAACAATTTGAATATTATTCACAACATCACAATCCAATTTTTCCACTCTAATATTATCTATTGCTAAAGGCTTAGGGCCTGTATGATAAGTTCCATCAACCTCATTCTGCCACATCACCACAAGTTTATAAATTGTCGTATCATCCACAACCAACACTCCACCACGACGACTCCATTCCAAACTACCATATAGTAAACCATCGTCCAAATCAACTGCCGCATCAATAGCCAATTGAGTATTAGCTGTTGTTTGCAAATAAACTCGACCATAATCTTCATTCTCTTTACCTTCGCACTTCCAGTCATAATCGATATAATATGCTCCTGGTTCAAATCTAATCAATCTATAAGCATAAATATATTGTGTATTAGAAGAATAATTAGCATTCTTAACATAATTATAGCTTACAGCATAAGAATCCTGATTACTATGTACATACAATGCCGAATCACCACTATTTACAGCTTCATCTGTAGGGCCAACAATAAATGCATTATTTCCTCTATTCACTATAGTCCAATCTGCATTATCTTTGCCATTCTCAAATCCAGTAGAATATGGTGCATCAATAGCCATTTTTTCTGTCTTAAATTCAATACTTCTCCATTGAGAAGTATCTCCTTCTCCACACACAACACGCACTCTGAATTCATACTCTGTCTCTGGCTCTAAACCAGTCAGTTCAACTTCACTACCCTCAAAATCGAAATATGTAGCGCCCAATTGTGCATTATGCATCGTGAATTGTGTGTTATCTTTCATTCCTATTACTGCACTTCTGTCATCAATTGCAACAATATGTAACGAATCAACAGGTAAACAAGTTGCTTCACGTATCACAATATCATCAATTGCAAACGGAGGCATAGTTCCTCCCGAATTATTGTTATGCCATGAAACCACAAGATTATAGAATTGTGATTCTTTTACACTAAATTCCACCAATTCATGCACCCAATTTTCCGACTCGTTCAAATGAATACCTCCATCTACAGCAATACATCCCTCTGGAACATAAGCTTGAGAAGCAATATATTCTCCTGCTTTTATCTTTTGTGTAACAGGAACTAAATACAAACGGCCATAATCTCGAGTATCCTCACCTTCGCACTTCCAACTAAACTCACTCAAGTATTCTCCTGATTCTAAATATATTGGTCGATAAGCATGTACGTCCGAAGCATAATTGAAATAATAGAAATAATCCAAACCATCATGCGAAACATACAACGATTTATCACCTCCAGAAACCGCCTCTCCATCACTACCAATAATCAATTTATTCATCTGATCTCCATTTACCAAGATCCAATTTTCATTCTCCGCAGCATCCTCAAAATCAACAACGTATGGCAACGTTGGCGGTGCAGGCATTGTTCTAAATTCAAAATCTACCCAATCCGAATACAATGTGTCATTACACATAGTTCTAACGCTCAACACATAATTTCTTCCTGCTTGCAAATTCATCAATTCAACTCTCATTGTATCAACACTACCGATAGCAACCACTTCACCATTATCGGCGATAGTCAATCTATACTCTGCACTTCCAATCTCCTCTAAATGACTCCATACCACTACAGCCGAAGTATCAGAAACTCCAACTAAATCAAAACCTTCAGGAACAAAACATGATGCTCCCGCCTCTACTTTGATATTATCTAATCCACAATAAGCATAATATGTTGGACCAGCAGACCACTCTTCTCTAAAGTTACACCATTTAAATACAATCCATCCTTTTTCATACTCTTTTCCTATATTTTCAAATGTTTGATATTTTGTAACATAACCATCAGTTGTACCATACGCCATAATTTGCTTGAATGTCAATTTATCTGAAATATCACTCATAACACCCAATATCAAATCTCCAGTCACACCATCATGCTCTTCACTATAATAGTCAAATACCAACTTCAAATCACTAACAGAAGCATCAAAACGAGGCAATACCACATACAACTCTTTATATTGACCCAACGACATCAACATTCCCTTATTACCCTTACTTGCATATTTACCTCCAGCCAACGAAATATTAGTCTGTTCTTCTTCTCCTATCGTCATAAAACAACTTTCCGATATATTATTATAATCTTCAAATGTCTCAATCCATGGAGTTTCTAAGCCATCCTTACAATTGGTTCTAAAGCTTAACGGCCCAACCCATTCACTCTTATTATCTTCATTACATACACTACGCACATATACATCATAATAGGTGCGAGGCAATAAACCGAGAATCGTGAATTGAGAACTGTTAATTACTTTCTGTTCCTTATTACCTGTTTCCTGTTCCTCAATATAATATTCCCATTCTGTTGCTCCACGGCCATCAAATTTTATCGTAACCGAAGTATCTGTAAATGCAATAATTTCCATCTCCTTAGCTGGCTCAACACAACTAGGAATCTCCTCTATGAGTATATTATCAACACCACAACTTCTATTATTGATAGGACCTGGTCCATACTTCAATGCTATACGTGCATTGGCTAATTCTGCTGGCAACGAATCAAAATAATAATAGACTCTTGTACTATCATTATTCATCGGACACACTTTCAAAGTATCAAATGTATTAATATCATTGATATCACGTATCACACCAAGCACCAAATCTGTATTCCATCTTATATCTGCGGTCTCATTTCTATAATCAAATGACATACGCAACTTGTTGGTTGGCAATTCAAACTCTGGCATTATTACACACAAAGGCTCTGTTGCTGACATTATCAATTCCAACGACTGCTTGCCTCCCATCACAAAAAGTGCTCTATCAAATTCCACTGCTGGATATTCTGCCTTTTTGTTTATATAACTTAAACACAAATCACTTACATATTCAGCACCTTCCATTGTTTCACTATAAGGTAGTGGCATAACTTCAGCACATAATGTTCTCATTCCTCCAACATACGAAGTCACACTTGTTTCAATATCCGAACATAATGCAGTCACATAAAAATCATAATACATTGATGGATACAGATCTCTAATAGTCACAGAACAACTTGTAACCACCGTATCAATTGAATGTTGGCCAACCCCTACCACTCTCCACTGATTCTCTTCTCCATTCGAAACCCATGAAATATCACATGATGTAGTAGTAATATTTGTTATCATAGGTTCTGTCGGATTAGGACAATCTACAGCCATATCTATTCTTAAATCATCAAAATAAAAATCCACATCATTAGGCACAACAATTGCCAAATATCTTGCCCCTCTATAAGCTTCAAAATCTGCTTTTTCCAACAATTTAAAGAAACTGAAAAATTCGGTCCACGTCGTACGATTATGAACAGTAAATGTAGCCACGGTTTCAAATGTCTCTATATCATTAGGGTCATTCATTACCCCCACTGCAAACGATACATTTTTATCTATGGCATAAACATAACCCGTCAACATATACTCTTTCAATGACTCCACATTAAGCATTGGGGTTATAAGCGTAACTCCATTAGCCTTATAACTACAATTACCAGAATAAGACTCATTCGTTACTATTTCACCCCAACCATTTCCTATAACTGACCAACATCCAAAATTTTCACTATTTTCAAATCCCTCAAACAAAGGAACATCTACAGCCAAACATCTTGTCTCAAAAGAATCCAATCTCATCCAATCACTCGCATACTCGTCACACACTCCACAGACTGAATAATAATATTTTGTATTAGGTTGCAAACCAGTGACACTATACTGCGTTCCTAAATATTTTACAGTCGCATCATATACATTAGCCTGCTCACTTATTGGATTAAACACTCTATCCGACACTGCTATTCTAATACTATCCGACAACGACACTACATGTAGCAACGCCGAATTTTGAGTAGTCCGTGACGTAGACATCAACGATGGCATTACACAATTACTTACTCTTAATCGTATATCATCCAAAGCTCCTTTTTCATAATAATCATTTACTTGCAAATGTATTCCCACAAAATATTTTCCACTCTCTTCAACTCTAAACGAAGCAACCACTGGAGTCCAATCGCCATCTACCACATAGTCCTCTAAAATATATGTCGCCATGCTATCTGACATAGGACGACTACCGTATGCCAACGACACTTTTGTCTGAATATTTGTTCTCACATCACCATGTCGCGCCATTAACGACAACTCATAATTTTCTCCTGCCAACAACTCTACATGAGCAAACAACCAATTATCACTATTATACTCTGGAGTCAAAGCAAAACGATTACCTGTTTTTGGCTGAATTGTGTACATCACCGCCTCTCCAAACACATCTGTTTCATTATAAGCACTCATCACCTTAAATTCTCTACTCATTTCCGAGCCCCTCTCTTCTACATAACAACTACCTATACCACCACCAGCAACAAGCCCTTCAAAACCTTCAAACCACTCATTTTCTGAAGTTACTGCGACAGGCGAACACAAAGTAGTCACCTCAACCAGCTCCTCACTCCATTCACCATATTTATCTCCACACACTCTACGCACATACAATCTATATGTTGTCGATGAAGCCAATCCAGTTACATCTATAACACTATCTACACCATCTACTATGATACCCTCATCCGCCACAAAGTTTCCTATACCACAACTCACTTGCCATCTACCACCAACACCCAACTCTCTTGTTTTAACTCTTATTTTCGTATCCAACACATCATCAACAACAAACTTACCTACCTCATCACACTCTGGTATCTTCGAAATCTCAATATCATCTATAAATGATGGTTTATAATTCTCGCTCACACCTTCAAACATAATATAGTGCTTTCCGGTGTCGTGTATATCAACTTTATACTTATAAAATCCCATCTCATTAACCTCAGGATACATCAACATATTAGTCTTTATATAAATCAACTCACGCGCGCCTTCAGTCGATGGCTTATCATTTATCAACACTCTAATACCCTCTGATTGCTTTATTGTATATCCAATATCTCTAAACTGCCAGAATGTCAATCTATATCCTCCCTCGCCAAAATCCATCTGAGGCATTACCAATAAATGTCTATGTCCTTCACTAAAATTATGCAACTGAGCCGATGCAGAACCACGATGTATATAACTTGTCAAATTAGTATTTCTTCCCCAACCTTGCTCGGTCGAATCCACTACATCAGGCGATGCTATTTGCCATTGCTCCCAACATTTTGCAGGGAACAATTCACCCTCAAATCCCTCTACAAAAGGAAAATCTACAAACGCCTCGCAATCTGTTCTGAAATCAAAATTAAAAGGAATAGCTTCACCTTTATCTTCTCCACCACAATATGCCATCACCTCTCCGCTCACCACATAATCAGTTCCCGACTCCAATCCATCAAACACCCATTGAGGAGTACCCCAAACTGTATCCAAATACTCTTTTCCTTGTACAGATACTCCATCCGATTGAATACCCTTCTTTGTACATTGTGCATTTACAATCCACGCAGTTTCATCAGCTGCCTTTTGCCATTCTACAATACCACCTGTTATAGTTTCACCAACCAACTTCACATCACTCACCTTCCTACATGTCGGAGCCAAATAAACCTCAAAATCATCAACAAAGAATTGCGAAATTTGATTCGATACCATCTCTAATATGATATAAGTTACACCACTAAGCGGAATATTATATTCGCACTTATACCACCCAGCAGCAGGAACTACAGGTATCTCATTAATACCATTATGCACTACACCCAACTTAACACCACCTACAGTATCAGGACGATTATTAGCCCACACCTGTAACACATCACTACCTGTCTGTTTTAAACGCTTCACCCAAAAACTCACATCATACATCCCTGCACGCTCAATATCAATAGCCTGTGTTACAACTATAGTACGAATCCCCTTATAAGATCTTATACCCCTCAAAGTAGCCGGCGCCGAATATACATTTGTGCTTGTTGTAGTAATAGTCCACCCCTCATCACCTTTATTCAAAGCCCCAGTTTTATCAACACCTACCGTCTGCTTCACTATCCAACATTCTGGCACACCACCTTTGGCAAACGACTCTAAAAATATAGCATTTTCGCGTGGCAAACATACAGTTTCTACATTAATCCAATTAGTCCAATCACCCCTATCACTACCACACACACATCTAACCCTAACCTCATATTTTGTCGAAGGCTCCAATCCATTTATAACACGCTTACCATCAACCACCGATATCATTCCACTTTTTGCAGTTTCTGCACCAACAACCCTTATCTCATATTCATACGCCTCAGCCTCAACATACTCACTCCAAATAATCGTAACACTCGAGCTAGTAGATGTAACAAAATTCAAATCATATAAATACAAACAACTAGGAGCTTTTTTTACCTCTATATCATCCACATACATAGTCGATACGACCCCAGCAGGCAAACTCAAAGCCAAAGATACACTATCCTTAAAACCATAAGCCTCAGATAAAATAGTAGGACGACGATAATCACACCATACATTATTTTCTAAAATCGAATCTTCCCACAACACCTCAAAAGTCTCTACTTGCGTCGGATCACTCATCACACCAACCATAAATTTAGTTCCCTTTGCACCATAAATCTTCATCTTTATATCTAAATCATTGGCTGAATGTAATATTTTTGGAGAAACAAACATTGCTCCACTTTTAGTATTAGATGTCATACGCAATTGACTACCACCCAAATCGCTACAAACCTGAGCATTTTCAGCACTAAAACACTCTGGCAACATAGCATCCTGCACTCCATCAAAAGTTTCTACCAAAGGCATTGCTACACCACTACATGTAGTTCTAAATACCAATGGTTCTGACTCTTCAGACCAACCTTTACCTACACCACAATAAGAAAACAATACTACCTCATACTCAGTATTTGGAATCAACCCCGACAACTCATAGATAAAATCCTCAGCTTCAAACTCTACAGTATCAATATGTTGTTGTTTGCTATTTGTAATCTGCAATCTATATTTCTCAGGTTCTCCTCCAATACCTGATAAATTCCATGTCAAAACCGCACTATTATCAGTTGCACTCAATCGAGTTAAATCTTTAGGTATGGCACATAATGGTATATCTTCTACAACAACATCATCAAGATAAACAAAAGCATCACCCGAACCAGCATTGCTTGTAGCCTCAAAAACAATAACAACATTCTTTTCTCCTGTATATGCTACCAACGAATATTCACGCTCTACCCACTCTGCCGAACGCAAATTTTTTTCTATAACATTGACATAAGTTTTTCCCCCATCTAAAGATAAATAAACCGAAAAATCTCCTGCGCCAACATTCTTAAACTTAAAACTCAACATCGACTCACGATTCAACTCCAGTATAGGCGTTTTCAAAGCCGAACGTTCACCCAACTTTGTCGTATAACTATTAAACCGCATGCACTTACCTTCCCCTTTATACCCTGGCGAATAATACTGCCAATTATACATAGCATTACTCAATGTATTATCACTATTATCCCAACCTTCTGGTATACTCAATAATACATTATCAAAATTTTCATTCAATAAATCTAATTCTTGACTGTAGACAAAAATAGAGGCAAGCACAAGAACAACAAAAGTAAAAAACCTTTTCATAATCATATATTTAAAGTTAGTTACAAATATAAAATTATACAACACCATGCAAAGTTACAAAAAATATTGAAATATAACAATATCAAAACAAAAATCCGCTTTTACATAGTGTAAAAGCGGATTTTTATTTTTATTGAACCACTACAATTCGTCCAATATGAACACCTCCTACACCATCAATTATTCGGACAAAATAAATACCTCCCGTTGTCAAACCATCTACTGCTATCGGATATGTCATTGGCTCTTTTTGTACAATAACTCTACCTGTTGCATCTACTACTTCTAGCATCAATCCTTGCATCTCTTCGGTAGTCCACTCTCGATTAATATATGTAGTTTCATAACCAGATATTGGGTTAGGAGCAATAACTAACGACAACACTTGTACATTTTCTAATCCAGTACTAATCTCAAGTCTCAGATTCACAATAGAGTCACACCCTGCTGAAGATACAAACACTTCACGATAATTGCCTGGTTTAGTCAATGATTTCTCACCGAAATCATAAAATTCACCTTCCATTATATGAACAATCGTATCAATCTCTATTGTCTCAATATAATCGACATAAATATGTACAAGAGAATCACATCTACCAGGTTGAGAGAAACGTTGTATCAAAATTGTATCTTGAGTTATCACGATATTATGATGACCATAACCTGTATACAATTCACCTTCACAAATATAATCATTTTCAATAGTAGGCTCTGGTTCTGCTACAGTTAAGTGCAAATAAACTGTCGAGTCACAGCGCAACATATTTTGGAAAGTACGCACATACAAACCAGACTCTGTGATTATTGTATCCAAGAATTGATAATCTTCACCCAAACAAATTGTGTCATAAACTTCAACCTCAGCAGGCAATACGTACAAATTCATTATAACAACAGAGTCACATCCATTCGAATTTTCAAAAACTCGTTCATATTTACCTGTAGTAGTCAAGACAGTATCAATCCATTCTACCCTATCACCTTCACACACATAACGTTGTTCTTCAAAATATTTAGGTATTACACTCAATGTTAAAGTAACAACTGAATCACAACCCCTTGAATTTATCAAAGTATCTACATAAATTCCTTCTTCTGTCAATTGTTTATCACCTAGTTTGTACACATCACCCTCGCATATTGTATCAACCAATGAATAATGGGTATTTAATACAACTAAATTCAAACGTACTACACTATCACATCCACAAGATGATGACAACAACGCATCGTAATAACCTGACAATACTATATTTTTACCCTCAAAAGGAGCTTTATTATAAACTTCTCCTTGACAAATTGTATCATTATATTGATAAATTCCTGAAGCATTCATTGTCAATTTCAATCTCTTCAATGTATCACATTCTGATACGGTTTGAGCCTCAAATAATTTTTCAATAACATTTTCACCAACCTTCAAAGATGAACTATTAACAATAAAGCCATATTTGTTATAAGTAATCGAACCTTGTACAGGCTGACAAAGTGAATCTTCAAACACAATATCATCTACATAACAGATAACTCTCACATCATCTACAACAATATATGCTGACGATGCTTTTGATGCAGTAGAATAGAAACCAAGTTTTACCACTTTACCTTTATAATTCGACAAATTATAACGCTCAACTTTCCATACATTATCAGTATTACCCAATGTACTCAACGTGTCAGCTCCTCCCTCATAAACTACTACAACTTTCAATTTTTCATTAACAGATGAACTCAAATATTTAAATGACAAACTATAATCGCCATCAAGATTAATTGACGGTGTCATCAACATTGAATGTCCATTTGTAGAAGCACATTGTATTCTAGCACAACGTCCATATTCATTACCAATATAACTATATTCATCTGGCTCATATACAGCCCAATTATACATCTCTTCGAGAAGTGTCGATTCGGTTGTATTATCCCAACATAAAGGAATTGTTGATAACTGAACATTTTCGAATGTTTCTATAAATGGTGGATATACTACACCACAAACTGTATTAAAGTTGATTTTAACCCAAGCTGATACTTCATCGCCATACACAGCTCTAACTCGTGCCTCGTATGCTGTTGATGCTTGCAAATTCGTAAATGTTGCACTTGTAACATTTGTAGTCATCGATGCAACCGAAATTCCTGATTGCAACACCTCAACTTCATACTTCTCACTATTACCTACCCATACCAATTTAACCCCATTATCTGTAACCTCTTCAACTTGCAAATTTACTGGTGTTCCAACTTTCAACTCCTCTACCGAAAAATCATCTATCATCAAATTCCATGACGAATTTGAAACTTCTCCCACCAAACCCAATTCATAAACACCTGTTGTTTCAACATAAAGTTCTGCCGAAATTTTTCGATAATCATTAGAAGTTATAGATTCACGAATCAACTCAACCGTAGCACCACTATTATCTCGCTTAACCAAACTTATATATGCTGCTACTTTATCACTCTGACAAGCATAAACCGAAACTTTATAATATTTGCCACCTTCAAGCATAAATGCTCTTGTAACACAATTAATATTCTTTCCGCCACGACTTGACAAACTCATGAAATTACTTCCTGAACTTGCATGTGCAACCACACTTGCATCTACACTATTTATCATCCATCTATTATTTCCCAACAAATGCTCTTCTGTCCAACAATTATCAAATACATCTGTAGCCGAATATGTTTCAAAGTTTTCTAAATATGGCATACCCTCTTTAACTTCAACAGCATGACACTCTGTTGTGAAAGACAAATTCATCCATGGCGACTCTACAGCCTCTCCACATACAGGACGTACAAACAAGAAATACTGTGTATCTGCACTCAATCCAGTCAATACTATACTATCACCAGCAACAACACCGCTTGTAAATACCGATTCTACATCACCAGTCAACGACAATACATATTCAACCTTACCACCTTCTGCCGGATTATTGAAACCTATTACAGCAGAATTTGTTTCAACTTCACGCAAAGCTAAATC